>WFLX010082142.1_pt1 | contig 11604 bp, 7 predicted proteins | sample 4967041 | NCBI WGS metagenome assembly WFLX01 (sample SAMN12857096, study PRJNA449069) | gut metagenome | isolation source: stool from male and female vole | host: Microtus ochrogaster | place: USA:Florida | collected 2017 | reverse complement strand
TTTTCATTTCTGGAGTCGCTTTGCTTTATATAAAGTCTTAACGAACTCCTGTTAAACTTCTCCTATGGTGGCGCACTTTTGAATTAGATTCTCTGGCGCACTTTTGAATTAGAATTTACACACCATGATGGTTTTGCTATGTATGATAGCGACCTCACGGAATGGACATCAGTAAAACATGGTCCGAAACGCGACGTTATCGGTGAACTTTCAAAGGNAGNACGCAATAAAGGTATGAGATTCGGAATCAGCANTCACCGTNTCGANAACTNGGACTTCATGTATCCCAATCTTGATCCAGATTCAACCGACCTGTTCGATCCGCAGTACGCATCTTTGTATGGACCTCCTCAAAAACCTACCGAAAACTCTGGTATGGGTCCGTCTGAAGAACATCCCGGTCCTCATCCGCAAAACGACGCGTTTATGAATGAATGGCTGTATCGAGTGATGGAGATTATCGATAAATACCAGCCGGATCTTATATATTTTGACAACGGCATCAACTATCGATCTATGGACCCTTGGAAACTTAATATAGCCCGCTATTATTACAACAGCGCAGATAAATGGGGTAAGGAAGTCTCCATTCAGTCGAAAAGCGATGCATATAAGGCTGGATCTATCCGAGATTTCGAAAGGGAGTCAAGAGCCCCGAAGGAAAGAACAAGTTATTATTGGCAGGTAGATGATCCTATTGGGAATAAGTTCGGNCTNNGANAGAAGGCTTGCAGTTGCAAAAGGCAGATGGAATCATACGCAGTCTCATCAACAATATTTCTCGCAACGGCAATCTTTGTCTCAATGTGTCTCCAAAATCTGACGGAACTATTCCTGACGACCAAAAAAAGGAACTTTATGCGGTAGGCAAATGGCTTTCAAAATATGGAGAGGCTGTATATGGCACAAGAGCATATGGAGAAAATAAAGATGGAGACGTAAGATACACATCTAAAGGAAGAAGAAATCTTTATGCTTTCATTCTTAAATGGGATGGAAAGACGACAGAACTTCCGGGGATTAAAGCTTCNGANATNGAGGATATCTCTATCATAGGAGGAGAAAANCTTAAATGGGAAGCNAAAGATGGCAAAGTTTTTGTAGAAACTGCCACTCCTGCTGACGATGGACCTGCAACAGTNCTAAAAATCAAACTCAAATCAGACTTGACAGCTCTTTTCATCGGTGATTCCATCACCGATGGAGGCTGGGGAAGAAGCGCCGGAAAGGCGCTTCCTTCATCTAAACGCAATAAGACAGACCAGAACCATAATTTAGGACATAGTTATGTTATGCTCTCTTCAGCCAAGATGATGGCAGAAGATCCTAAAATGAAGTGCAACTGGCTTAATCGTGGCATTTCAGGAAATACCCTAAAGAGTCTCAAGAAGCGCTGGAAAGAAGATGTGATAAATGAAGATCCGGATGTTCTTACTGTAATGGTCGGAATCAATGATGTCCATAAGTACTATAGAGATGGAGGAGTTGAGGATTTCGATGTAAAATCATGGACTTCAGATTTTAGAGATATTCTCACACAAGCAAAAATTGCTAATCCTTCATTAAAGATTATACTGATGTCTCCATTCGTGGCTGAAGGGAGATCAGTAGATAGTAATATTTTCCCTCGTGTGAAGAAATCAATTGATCAATGTGCTGCAAGCGTGAAGGAACTTGCCAAGGAATACAATGCCGAGTATATTGACACCAACGCTCTATTTAATTCCTTGACTTATGGCAATCCTAAGAGTTCAAGATGGCTATGGGACGGAATACATCCTACTCCTGCCGGACATCAACTCATAGCAAATCTTTGGACAGAAAAAGCCAAAAAGAAAAAATTGATATATTAACCGTGGTCAGTCAAAATCAAAAACAACATGTATGTTAAAGCCATCATCGCCGGGTTTTATTCTTATGACGTCGGGTTGGGACTGAGGTCCCTGCTGTTCAAGTGGCTTGTAACTTCTGATTGGCGGGATGGAAAGGAGAAAAGAAATGTCGCCATCCGGAAATTTCACCATTGTCTTTTCTTTCTTAACTATTGGCTGAGAAGCATTAGATAAGTGATCCGCTCCTGTTATCTCACCTTGANTTGGTTTATCTGGCTCCTCNGGAGTGAAAAGGCGNACATAAAGACGNTCATTGTCAGTAATAAACGAAAATCCATTGTCATCCTGGGAGAATATTTTCATATATCTCACGTCGGCATGATGTCCTTTAAATTCAGGATAAATGGGAGGTGCTGGGGTTCCATATTGCCCAGTGACTGTGTTATTATATGTCTTTGACCAAAGTCCCGGCATCATACCCTTTTCCCGATTTCTCCATACTCTTCCGGGACCATTGCCGATCCATCTGACACTATCTACCAGACTCTCCGGATATGAGAACGATAATCCTATTTGCCAGCCACCTTCATCTGTAATGAAATTACCCTTGTATCCATGTCCATTGGGTGAATTCAGGATGACTGCATCCATCTCAAGACTACCATTGGGATGAAGAGTCCATTTTATGCTGTCGATTCCACCCTTATATCGGAACACGTCGATTACCCTCTCGTCGCTTTCAGTTCTGTGGGAATGGGAATAACATTCTGCTTTCATCCCTATCGGTATAGGACCTCCCGAAAGCGGAATCAAAATGCCGTCTTTAGTTATTTTTTCTATTATCCCATTAGAATTGAAAGATACATTCACTTTCTTATGGGTATCGTGCTTCGCTTCTATTTTAGGATTTCTGATGAAAGATCTCCAATTGCATACTTCCGACCCATCTGGTGCATAAGCCGAAATTTCCAAAATGTCACTCTCTAAGAAATTGTCGGGAAGTTCAAACTTTGCAAATCCTCGTTCCCCTGGTTGTATGGAAGGGAGATTGACAATTCCACTGCTGTTCTCAGTCATTTCTTCAGCAGAACAAAGATATGTCTTGAAGTTCATTGAGCAGTCATCAAGCGCGGTGTATATCCAACGGTTTTCCACAAGGATTCTTCCGTCGAAAGAAGGAGTAATATTGAGTGATTTGATATAGATAGGACTCCAAACTTCCCGGATAGTGGATGCACTCATTTCAGGTTGCCTATAAGGATCTACGCAGCCGTCCGGTCCGTTTGGTCCGTCACTGTCAAGTATGCAGTCTTTTATATCAAAACCGTAGTCGCCGAATTTAAGGCCAGACGATTTGCCTGTAGGCATGTCTGTGCGTCTCACCGCCTCATCCACAAAAGCCCATAAAAATCCACCCGCAAAGAGATGCGACTGACTCCAGTTGTCCCAGAAGTCTTCCAATCCTGCACCTTGGCCTTTATCATACTGACCNTGAAGGAACTCCGTAGGCATAAACACATTGTTTCCTTTATGCATGCGATATGCTCCTGTCTGGTATGCTGGATAGTGATGGGTATCTATTCCTTNAAAATCAGACCAAGGATGAATCACTTTCCTGCCTTGTATATCATATTTCGCAAAAAGGGAATCGACGCATGTGTTCCATCCCCCTTCATTGCCATTTGCCCATATAAAAACAGATGGATGATTCACGTCGCGGTTTATAAATTCAGGCAAAAGCTTCATTGCAGTAGTGTCATCATAATGAGTTTGCCATCCCGGGAACTCGTCAAGGTAAAGAAGTCCTATTGAATCGCAAGCATCAAGAAAATGCCGGTCNCTTGGATAGTGGCATCTNACNGCATTCATGTTNAGNCTCTTTATAAGTTTTGCATCTGNAATACTTCTTGANTTNNTNACNGCTCTNCCNGTCTCNGGGTCGAAGCAATGNCGGTTNGTACCTTTCACCACAAGTTTTNTCCCATTNAAATATAAGCCATCNTTAGGCTTNAATTCAATNGTCCTNAATCCNATCTTCTGCGAAACACTATGGCCGCTCTCATTGTCCAAAAAGAAAGTTAACGTATGGAGATTAGGTGTTTCAGGTGTCCAAGTTGAAATTCCGGGATAATACGCATTTACGAGATAGCAACTGTCTGATGTAGAGTATTCAGCAGTTACATATTGAGGTATATAGCCTGGCAATTCAATTTTTATTGGAGTTTTAGTATCTGCCCCTTTTGCGTACACTTTTGCAAACAGATGTCCATCAGCACGAGCATCGATGCTCAATCCGGAAATATGGCATTTTGGAAGAGCTTCAATGTACACTGGACGGTAGATGCCACCGAAAAGCCACCAGTCAGCCCTTCTTTCAGCGGAATTTACCGATTTATTTTCTGACTCCTTGCTCACTACTACTTCCAAAGTCTGCATCTTACCTGGTTTAATGAGAGGAGTGATGTCATATGAAAATTCAGTGAATCCACCTTGATGTGCCGGTCCGACACGATTTCCATCTATAAATGCTTCAGTGTCGGTCATTGAACCCTCAAACACGAGTTTGAAATCCTTCCCTTTCATATCAGCGGGGATTTTGAACTTCGTAGTGTATTTACCCGACTCTTCACTCGGTACTGCACCTTTGGTTTTGTAAAAACGTCCGTAAGTATACGCTCCGAATCCCTGTTGCTCCCAATTGCTCGGCACTTCTATCTTGCTTTTTTTCTTGCTTTTCATGCCGTCGGAACAATAGAAATCCCATGTGCGCGTGTCACCCTCACCAGTACCCGAAAGGTATATACGTTCAGTTGCAATGCCAGTTGAATACGTGGATACTACAACCGACAATGTAACCAATGTAAATAATAATCTTTTCATGGGTGTTCGATTTTGCGGTAGATAAGGTCGATGGCTTCATAATGCCGCTCTTTCGGATTGTTCCAATGCTCCATTATGCCAAGAGGCTCAGACAGAGGTTTTCCATCAGACATATAGACTGTACCGCTTGGGGCATTCGGAATAGAAGCCGCCTCTCTAAGATATTCATCACAATAATTTAGGCTTCCAAATTCGGGCCATTCTCCGATGATCATGTNCATGCCAACAGCATCTGCAGCCAGAGGATCNTGTGAGGCAATTATAGNGCAAGCNCAGTCATTGTTAAATGGTTCTTTCTGCCATTTGGGATAAGGAGCACCGTTGACGTCGCGCGATCCATAGGTGCCGTCGATGAGGAATAGAAGGCAATTTCCTCCAAGATGAGGATTAGATATGAAATCAACGAAAGTCTTATAACCAGGTTTTCCGTTACGCTTGTCCTGACTCACATTGTTATGGGCATTCTTACGCCATTGCAAGGCAATATCAGTGGCTCCATACCAGTTTTTTCCTGTAAGTGTCACTCCTGGACCTGAATGGGTCTTAAGTAAGGCGCTGTTGATTACATAATCTGCATCTACAATGCATTTGGCAAGTCCGCGTGCCATCTTTCCATTGTCGATGGAATAAGTCAAAGCCTCAGGATAATATTCGCATTTCAGGCGTCCTTCTCCTCCAATATTATCGATAAAAGTGACTTCCGGATATTCACGTAAGATTTTATAATAAATGCTGTCTGTTATTGCGCGGCTTGGCTCACAGATTATAATGTCTGAAGGGCTGACTCCTCCATCATTCACGAGAGAGCGAACCAGAGCAAGAGTCACAAAAGGAGAGGAGTTTAGTTCAATAGTATCCCTATGTGTTATGGCATTGTTAAGATTTAACTTCACAGCAATTTTCTCACCTTTTTTGTATCCATTGTTGCCCTTGTCATGCCTAATATTGAAATTTCTGAACATGGCATCCCAACCATTCGTGGCATCTTTTTTCCCTCCAACGACTGCTATAGTCTCGTGTATCATCGAGTCGGCAAGTTTTTGGTCGTTCCAACGATCCTCCACCCAAAGACCTGAGCGGCCATCCCATTTGGCTACACCTGGAGCGTGAACCCATGCTACCCTACCAGGAACTGCTCCGANACCTTTACCGATAGGCTCATTAGGACCAACAAAGAGTCGTGGTGCGACCGCATTGAATTCTCCAAAAAACATTCGTTTTCTGTTGACAGCCTGATCAAGAGGTTGAATNGTTGTAGAGGGTCCAAGGTCAGGATNCTTCCATGAAGATAGAGACCACANCAATTCTCCATCCTGAGNAATCTCTATTGCCTGCAAAGGGGCATTAAGAGAATCCATTGGAGTCTTACTCCATTCATTATACCAGTTATTAATTATAGTGTTGCCATTTTTGAGTCTTACTGCTTTCTGGGGCGAAGTGACACCATAATCGGAAAGATGTTTTTCCCAAACAGTATTTCCTCGTCGGTCAATCTCCTTTACAATGCTTCCTTTTCCTACAATCAAAAGGTTGTTGGCTTTTCCAACTTCCGCAACAGACCATGGACCAGGAACATTCCAACGGTCGATTTCCCTTCCATCGCTATTGTATTCTGCTACGAATCCAAGTCCCATATTAGCCACCAAGAGCGTTCCTCTCGATGACAGACGAGCATTTCTAAACTGTCCATGCACTGATCCCTTGTCAGAAACAGGAAGGGAGAATTCTTTAAGAATTTTCAAGGATGGAATTTCCATGACTACAACTTTGGCTGGCATTCCATTCTGAACGAAAAGCACTTTGTCTTCTCCAATTGGCTGGATGGTATGAATCTCACATCCTTCAGGTGCATTATAACTCCATACTGTAGAATGATCCGGGGCTATTTCCGCAATTCCATATTGATGTGCTATCAGCATATTACCATCTGTCATTATAATAGCATCGCTAATCTCACCCTTACGGTCAGATGCAAGATGTTGCCACTCAATTCCTCCATTTTTTACGATATACATTCGAGGTTGTTTACTTTCTCCTGCATAGAAAAAGTCATGACGTGAAATGTCCGTTGNCTCAGTTGTGCCTGCCAACATCCCTATGCTTGATGAAGCCCCAAAAAAGGACAAGGTAATCCTCAAGAATTTAGTAAATCTTTTCATGATAGTAGGTTATAGTTTGATGCTACAAAATTAATAAAAACCATCAGATAAAACAAGTGAGTGCATCATAATCTTACTTATGATACACCCACATTATCAAATTATATGGAAAATTTATTCCCACTCAATTGTGGCTGGGGGTTTGGAGGAGATGTCGTAGACTACGCGGTTGATGCCGCGGACTTTGTTGATGATCTCGTTGCTTACTTTGGCGAGGAATTCGTAGGGGAGGTGTACCCAATCGGCGGTCATGCCGTCGGTGGAGATTACTGCTCTCAATGCGCAACAGCGTTCATATGTACGCTCATCGCCCATCACTCCTACACTCTGCACCGGAAGCAAGATNGCTCCTGCTTGCCACACCTTATCATACAGTCCGGCTTCGCGGAGATTGCTGATGAAAATATCGTCGGCTTGCTGAAGCACGTGAACTTTCTCAGCTGTGACTTCTCCAAGGATACGGATGCCAAGACCAGGACCCGGGAATGGGTGGCGGCCAAGGAGTTGCGGATCAATTCCAAGAGCCTTGCCTACACGGCGCACCTCATCTTTGAATAGCAGACGAAGTGGCTCCACGACCTTGAGATTCATCTTCTCGGGAAGACCACCAACGTTGTGGTGCGACTTGATGGTGCAAGATGGTCCGTTGACACTCACACTCTCGATCACGTCTGGATAGATTGTGCCTTGAGCAAGCCAGCGAGCGCCATTAAATTTCTGTGCCTCTTCATTGAATACCTCAACAAAGTCGCGGCCAATTATCTTGCGCTTCTGCTCAGGGTCGGTCAACCCTGCGAGATCAGTATAGAATCTTTCGCTGGCATCCACACCCTTCACATTCAAGCCCATACCTTTGTATTGCTCAAGCACGCCCTCAAACTCGTTTAGGCGTAGGAGTCCATTATTGACAAAGATACACTGCAAATTGTGTCCGATAGCCTTGTTGAGAAGCACAGCAGCCACAGTGGAGTCAACACCACCTGACAGACCGAGAATCACCTGGTCGTTGCCGATTTTTTCCTTCAATTCAGCAACAGTGGTCTCGATGAAAGAGTCGGGACTCCATGTGCCGGAGCATCCGCAAATGCCAATCACGTAGTTGCGGAGAAGTTGAGTGCCATCGGTGGAGTGATATACCTCCGGGTGGAACTGTATGCCCCAGGTCTGTTCTCCTTCGATATGGTAGGCTGCCACACGTACATTCTCAGTGCTTCCGATGATATGGAAAGACTCTGGAATGTCGGTGATAGTGTCGCCATGGCTCATCCANACCTGAGTAGGAGANGGGAGATCGAGCATCAAAGGATCGNTGGCGTCTACNACTGTCAGCATCGCACGCCCATATTCGCGGCTGGGAGCACCTTTCACGNTGCCACCTGCCATTTGGGCGAGAAGTTGNGCGCCATAGCATACTCCTAAAAGTGGAAGTTTACCCTTAAATGCGTCGAGCGAGGGTTTGGGAGCCTCGGGATCGTTGACAGAGTAAGGGCTTCCGGAGAGTATCACTCCTTTCACATCGGCATCGATGGCCGGCACGTTGTGGAAGGGGTGGATCTCGCAATATACGTTGAGCTCACGCACTCTGCGGGCTATAAGCTGAGTATATTGCGATCCGAAGTCAATAATTAATATCTTTTCCATTAGTTTCCTCTTGTATAGTTGGGGGCTTCTTTGGTGATGGTCACGTCGTGGGGGTGGTTTTCGATTACGGCTGCAGAAGTGATCTTCACGAATTTTGCATCATGGAGATGGTCAATGTCGGGAGCGCCTACATAACCCATGCCGCTGCGAAGTCCACCGACAAGCTGATAAACAGTCTCGCTCAGCGTACCCTTATATGGCACACGAGCCTCGATACCTTCCGGCACGAACTTGCTGCTGTCGGTCTTCTCGCTCTGGAAATAGCGGTCTTTTGAGCCTGCCTGCATTGCTGAGATAGAACCCATGCCACGATATGACTTAAACTTACGGCCGTTGTAGATAATAGTCTCACCCGGCGACTCCTCTGTGCCTGCAAACATAGAACCCATCATCACGCTATCACCGCCGGCAGCCAGGGCCTTAACGACATCGCCTGAATAACGGAGACCGCCGTCAGCAATTACTGGCACACCGAGTTCATGAGCAGCCTTAGCAGCCTCGAAAATAGCAGTCAACTGTGGAACGCCCACACCAGCCACAATGCGAGTTGTGCAGATAGAGCCGGGGCCGATACCAACCTTGATGCCGTCGGCACCAGCCTCAATAAGATATTTGGCAGCATCACCTGTAGCGATATTACCCACCACAACATCAAGTTCAGGATAGGCAGCCTTCACTTTCTTAAGAGTATTGACTACATTCTGGCTATGGCCATGTGCAGTGTCGATCACTACAGCATCAGCACCAGCCTCTACGAGAGCCTTCACGCGGTCGAGAGTGTCGGAAGTGACACCAACGCCGGCAGCTACGCGCAGACGTCCTTTGCTGTCTTTAGCAGCATTTGGATAATCTTTGATCTTGGTGATGTCGCGGTAAGTGATAAGGCCTATAAGTTTACCGTTGTTATCTACGACAGGGAGTTTCTCGATCTTATGCTTAAGAAGAATTTCAGAAGCCTCGGAGAGAGAAGGATTGTCGGTAGTGATAAGGTTTTCCTTTGTCATTACATCCTTGATAAGGATGGTCATATCCTTTTGGAAACGAAGGTCGCGGTTAGTCACAATACCTTCAAGTTTTCCTTCCGCGTCTACTACCGGTATGCCGCCAATATGATTGTCGTGCATCAACTGGAGAGCATCGCCTACAGTCTGATCGCCATGAATAGTGACTGGGTCATAGATCATGCCTGACTCAGCACGTTTCACACGACGAATTTGGTCAGCCTGGGCCTGGATACTCATATTTTTGTGGATCACACCGATACCGCCCTGGCGAGCGATAGCGATAGCCATGTCAGACTCAGTGACTGTGTCCATTGCAGCTGACACGAATGNAATATTGAGTGGGATATTTCTCGAGAATCGAGTGCTAAGTTTAACTTCGCTGGGGATTACTTCGGAATATGCCGGAATCAGAAGGACATCATCGAAAGTGTAGCCTTCCAATGCTATTTTTTCATCAACAAAACTCATAATAAATTGAGAATTGAGAATTGAGAATTGAGAATTATCTTATTTATATTCCAATTCATCAATCATATTAATCATTAAAAATCTTTGAGGGTTTCTGAAATCATTATGGTCTGGGAACGATCGGGGCCTACGGAGATGATACCTACCTTGGTCTTGGTGAGTTCTTCGATTTTCTTTACGTATGCTTTTGCAGCCTCGGGAAGTTCATCATAGTTCTTGCATCCGGTGATATCCTCTTTCCAGCCTTCCATCTCGATGTAGATTGGCTTGCACTGAGCAAGTTTATGGATAGTGGATGGAGGTGCCATCACTTCCTTGCCATCGAGTTCGTAGCCGACGCATATCTTCACCTTATCAAGACCTGAAAGGACATCGAAGAGCATAAGAGCCCAGTAGTCGATGCCTGCAAGGCGTGCAGTGTAGCGAGCAACGACAGCGTCAAACCAACCGATGCGGCGTGGACGACCGGTCACTGTGCCATACTCATGACCACGTTCGCGGATTTCATGCGCGGTCTCATCAAAGAGCTCAGTCGGGAATGGTCCTTCTCCTACTCGAGTGCAATATGCCTTTGCAACACCCACAACATTCTCAATCCATTTGGGTGCGATACCTGCACCTTGTGAGATGCTGGCGGCAGATGGACAAGAAGAAGTGACGTAGGGATATGTGCCATGGTCGATGCAAAGCATCATGCCCTGTGCTCCCTCGAAAAGAATCTTGGCATCGCTATGGATAGCATCGTCGATAAGAAGGCTTGTGTCGCAGATGCGTGGACCAAGCACTTTTGCAATTTCCATGTATTGGTCATAGACCTCCTGATAGTCGAGGGGTTCGAGACCATACATCTTCAGCTCCATATTCTTAACTTCCAGAGCAGCTTTCAGACGCTCTGCGAAGTATTCCGGGTCGAGAAGATCACCCATTCTGAGGCCAAGACGTGAGTATTTGTCGGTGTAAGCGGGTCCGATACCTTTCTTTGTAGTGCCAATTTTGGCATCACCTTTAAGGTTTTCGCTTGCGCCATCGAGCATGCTGTGCCAGGGCATTACCATGGCAGCACGGTCAGAGATGTAGAGTTGATAGTCTGTGATACCCTGATTGTGGAGTTTCTCAAGTTCGGCAATCACCGAAACAGGGTTGACCACCATACCATTTGCCATAACATTGACGGTCTTAGGATTGAATATTCCTGAAGGGATGCTTTGCAGGGAGTATTTATGACCGTCGAACATCACCGAGTGGCCTGCGTTGTTGCCACCCTGGTAGCGGACTACCATGTCGGCGCGGCAAGCAAAATAATCGGTGATCTTTCCTTTGCCCTCGTCTCCCCATTGGGAGCCGGTGACTACTAATCTTTCGCTCATGAGTTATTTTTATTTTGATTGGTCTAATTAGACTAATTGGTCTAATTAGTCTAATTAGACTTATTTTTATTCAATACCGTTTCTTTTGTAGATGTAATCTACGTTTTTGAGGTAGTAATCAAGAGTGAAGCAGGCTTCGAGTTCTTCCGGTGTCAGCATTTCCATGACGGCGGGAGTCTGAAGGAGGAGGTCCTTATAGTTGCTGCCTGTGGCCATGGCTTTCATTGCTACGGGCTGAACGGTGTCGTAGGCC
>WFLX010010301.1_pt1 | contig 11604 bp, 8 predicted proteins | sample 4967041 | NCBI WGS metagenome assembly WFLX01 (sample SAMN12857096, study PRJNA449069) | gut metagenome | isolation source: stool from male and female vole | host: Microtus ochrogaster | place: USA:Florida | collected 2017 | reverse complement strand
TCTGATCACACCGTATTCCTATGAAATAACTTATCGATATGCCACTTCAACACATTCCGACCCTTTAAAAGAGGGTCAATTGCGTCTAATAGCCGTCAATTGCGATGAGGAACCTGTGGGCATCCTTGATTTTTATGATATATCACCCCTCCACCGACATGCGCTTTTAGGAATATATATTCTTCCAAATCATCGGCTTAGAGGGTATGGTAAAGCAATGGTGATAAAAGCTAAACATTACGCAAGGAATATTTTAAATCTGCGGCTTTTAGGAGTCAAAGTATTAGAATCTAATCAAATTTCGCAACATCTTTTTGAAAATACCGGTTTCATTAAAGCCGGCGTGCTTCCGGATTGGCATTTTAACAAAGGTGATTACTCCTCAGTAATTTTCTATTGGAGTAACCTCTAATTATTATTTATTAATTTTTATATATTAATTATGAATTGTGGTTTCTATTTCGTAATTTTATGAAAATTTATTTATTCTCTTTTTATAAAAATTTATATTATGAAGAAATTTTTCCTCCTGTCAGTTGCTTTGTTAATTGCCGGAATAGCACTTGCAAACACTACAACCTTTGACTTCCGTGGAAATACGGATAAATATGGACTTCCGATAAATACGGTAAAACCGGCTACAAAAATGGCTCCGGCTCCATACACGATCCCTCAGGACGGAGTGAACCTGATTCTTAACAGGACATCCTCAACAGGAGGTTTTGCTCTTACTTACCTGAGCGATTCTCAACAAGGACTGCAGGTGACCCCGGGAACTTCCGACCCTACAATAACTGTCGAAATACCTAATGGGTATACTACTCAAGTTACCCTCCTCTCCAATGGGTCCCGCACAATTAAAGTAGACGGAGAGACTCTCCCCAAAGGGGACGGATATCAGTATACCTGGAAAGGTAAAAGTAATTCTGTAACCTTTAACCTTGCTAACGTTCCTACCGGCGGAGTGGCGGCTTNCTATTATACAATAACTGTTNNATATACTANTGATGACCCTAATAAGAAAGATGCCGATATATCCTTCAACGAATTATCCGCCAAGGGAATCCTCGGACAAGATTTCACACCTCCGACAGTTAATAATCCGAATAATCTAAAATTGATTTGGTCTTCAAGCAATACTGATGTCGCTACTGTCAATGACGAAGGGAATATTACTATGAAAGGTGTAGGGGAGACCGATATCAAGGTTACCAGCCTCGCCACTGACGAATTTAACGAAGGTTATGCAACCTATACTCTCACTGTTATTCCGGTTGTTAATAACATTAAGGAACTAATCAAGGGAGCTCCTCAGACCGGAATGGAAGCTATCATAGATTTTGAGTCAACTGTGATGTTTGCCAATAATCTTTATATATTCGTTGTTGACAACGAAGGGAACGCAACCCAATATTTTGTTATTAACAATAAATGTAAAATAGGAGATATAATCCCCGGTGGTTGGACTGCTGTGAATAACGGAAACAGCACTACCGTTTCGTACGAAGGAAAACTCCCGGAAATCACAACAGGAATTACAAACATCCATTATCCTTCTCAATATACTCTCACTCCGGATGATAATAATCGCGTATTAATACTCTCGAATGTAGTGCTAAAACAAGACTCTCCGGCTTCCTCCACAACTCTTGAAGTAACTCTCCCTGACGGCATATCTGCAAAGATTATGAATCTGTTTAATAATGAGATTATGCCGGCGGGTACTTATGATATATTGTGCGCAGTAAAGAGTTATGTCAGTCTTAGTAAACAGAATTATTACATATATCCTATTGAATATCGTACTCCTGCTTCCTCCGAGACCGTCGATTTGAAGAAAGATATCATCGGTCTTACTAAACTCGTAAGCTCTTCAATCGCTACTAACCTTGAACTTCCATATTCTGTTACGGTAGATAATTCAACGGTTGAATTCATATCTCATTCAGAATCAACCCCTGAAAAATCAGGTCTTGAAATTTCCCAATCCGGCGTTTATGTCAACAAGGGATCAGCGGATATGCGCGTTGCCGCAAACGGAAAGAAAATTTTTAAGATTATTTTCAATGCAAACTCAGCGATGACTTTCATGGTGGATGGAAATATTCTCCCTACAGATGGAAGTTATTCTTACGTATGGTATTCCCCTCAAAATTACACTAAGGATTATATTGACGTTATTTGCACCACAACAGCAAGAAAATATCTTAAAAACATCACGATATATTATGAGGATGCTGCTGTTGTTCCGTCTCCGGGAATTTATCCTGACCTATATGAGGTTTCCGTTGACGGCGATGATATAGTTGTAACTCAGCAAATTGATTCAAACGGTCTTCATCATATCGACCTTTCCGGATCTTTTGAAGGAGATGTAATAAATTTCTCGATTGAAGTGCCGGATGGTTGGAATAACTTCGTCTGCGGATATGGAGGACTTGATTTACCGACAAATTCTTCTGTTAAAAAGGTCAAGGCTCCGGAATGGACTCCGGTAAGTACACTGATTGAAGACGGAATGGCACTGACCAACTCGATCCCTCTCCCTTCTGATGTACCTTTCAGTGTTACTTATTATCTTGTTAAGGGTGAGAATGCAGATACTGCCAATCCTATCTTCGTTACCGGCTATATAAAAAAATCCTCTACCGGTATATCGGAGATTGAAGAAGCCTCCGATGAAATCAGATATATAAATTGCGGCGGTATTGAAAGTAAATCTCCACTTCCCGGAATTTATGTGAAAATTTCAGGAAATAAAGCAGAAAAGGTAATTATACGCTGATTAAACAAAAATTATATCTTTGAGAGGGTGTGCTTTTTTGAGTACACCTTCTAAATTTTTTTGAAATATCTAATTTTTTTTCTAAAACCCCTTTTTTTTTCAATTATTTAATTATCTTTGCATAATAGTATTCGCAAAAATGCAATGTTACTTGTGCATTTTAATGTCAGATTAACAGAATAAACAATTTCTTAATTAATATATTTTAACATGAGAAAAATTTATCTATTCTTATTCACAATGCTTGTATCGTTCTCAACGATATGGGCAGCTGAATTCGGTTTTGACTTCACCGGGACCGAAGGTAAATATGGCATGCCATATATTACCGGTTTTTCTCCCAAGGAGTTTGTGGAACTTCCCTACGAAATTACAGAGGGTAATGTCCAATTAACACTCAATCCCATCTCTAAAGGAGGATATGCACTGTGTGGCAATTCCCAGAATCAGGGTCTTTTCATTACCGGTTATACCGACGGCTCAATCACAGTCAGTGTAGCAGGCGGAACGATCACTAAAATCGGTCTGAGATTTTCTTTAATGTCCCAATATCTCCATGGTGTTACTATCAACGGACAGGATATGGTTCTTGATAGTGAAGAGAATCTCGAAGTATGGGAAGGCACAGGTAATAATATCAAGATTAATTTCGAAGATGGTGCTTCCGTTCTTAAAAATCTTTTCGTAACATACGTTGAAGGTGGCGACCAACCGGGTGAACTCTATCCTGCCGGACTCTCCTTCAAAGAGGAGGTGTGCTCCTTAAAATTAGGTGAAGAATTTACCGCTCCTGCTTTTGTTAACCCCTATAACCTACCGGTTACCTGGACATCATCAAATCCTGATGTCGCTACTGTTGATAATGAAGGAAACGTTACTGTCGTAGCAGTTGGAGAAACAGTGATTACTGCGAAATCTGAAGAAACTGAGGAATATTTAGCCGGAGAGGCTTCATACACACTTCAGGTTCTTGACCCTTCGGCTTCATCTGAAGAAGTGATAGATTTAACAAAGCTTGATTCCACTTTTAACGATGTTCCCTCTCCCTACGTAGTAAAAGGACAGAATTTCACAGCTACCTTTACTTCTACATCCACATTCCAACCCAAAAAGGGTTCCGGTCTCGTGCTGAAACAAAATGGCGTCGGCACAATCACTTTGGCAGGTGAAGGTAAGGAAATTACCAAAGTGGTGATAGTTTCTCAAGACCAAATTGCTTTGACAGTTAACGGAAATGTACTTCCGGAAGGGGAAGATGAGAATTATAATTGTGTATATACCTGGATTCGTCCCTCAGACTATACAGAAGATGGAGTTGTAATAGACTTTTCAACCAAGGTATGGAATTATGAGTTAAATAGAACAGTAGTCTCCATTCTAATTGAATTCACAGGTGAGGTAACACCTCCCGGACCGGTGATGGTGGAAAAGAGCGCTACAATCAACTTCGATGACCCGACTGCAAGCACTCTGACTCAACTCGAGCTTCCCTATACATTCGAAGGCAAGGGAGTGTCTTATACCGCTCAGGACCACACTCCGACCAATGTTAAATATGAAGGTTTCTGGGTGAGCGAGCGCGGCATGCAGATGAAAGCCGGCACCGGTACGATGGTTGCGTCCGCCAATGGAAATAAAGTAACCAAAGTAGTGATTCAAACCGAGGGCGAAATTATTCTTAAAGTTGATGATGNTCAAATTCCNATGACTTCTGAAGANGATGNCCGCCCGGNTCANTNANACATGGGAACGTCCCGAAGATTACACTGCTGACAATGTTACAATCGCAGCCGATACAAAAATTAATCAAAATACCAACTCCGCCGTTTACTTCAGTAACGTTACCATCTCATACGAAACTGAAAGCGACGGTCGAATCGACCCCGAGCTCACATTTACAGACGCGAGCAAGACATTGTCTACTGCAGAAAAGACATTTGACCCCGCATCAATCCTTTATAATCCGGAAGGTGTTGAAGTTACTTACACTTCTTCTGATGAGAATGTCGCAACTGTAACAGCCGGAGTTATTAACCTTATTGGTGATGGTACCGTAACAATCATAGCTTCTTCTGAAGAAACAGATGTTTATAATGCAGCTGAGGTTTCTTTCATACTGACAGTTGTTGACGGTGCTCTCAACGTTACTCAATTCAGCATGATTGCTCCCAACACAGGAGATAAGGTTAAAGTTACTACTTCATGTCCTCTCTATGTAGCCGCTTCACTCGTAGGTTCTTATGAAGCTGAAGTAGTTGACGAAGAAGGTAATTCTTCAATTAAGACTCTCAAAGAGGCTTATATATTCGTAGAAGACAAATTCGGAACTCCGACAGTTGTTTATAATGGCAACTCTTCAGCAGATGCATACAAAACTGATGACACTATTGAAAATGCATGGACTGCCACTAATACCCAAGCAGCAGGCATCAGCCAATATTGGGCAGGTGCTCCCACAAAATCAAGCCGTGCAATGGGTTGGTTTGATGCTCCAGTATCAGTCTCATCTCTTAAAAATGCAGAGCTTGCCAAAGTCGTTAAACTCGAAAAAGTTGCTCTTGAAGCAGGCGCTCCCGCAGAGAAGGTTGAATTCCCCGGCACATTCAATGGAGAATTGGTTTCATTTGCAAACCTTGTTAATACTACAGCGCAAAAGCGTGGCGTATATGACATCACAGGCGCTCCCGGTTTGAATTCAGAAGGTGCTCCGGTGTTCTATCCGATTCAATACACACTTGTTGAAGAACTTCCCGAACCTCCGTTGGAATTCCCCGAAGAGTTGAATATCACATTCGATGACCCGAATGTCTCTGCTGATTACGATTACGATGAATATGGCGCTATGCTCATTATCGGCGGTAAATCCGACAAAGAATCAGTTATCATGACAATCGAAGTTCCCACTGGATGGGACGGCTTTATCGGTGCAGGTATGGACGATGCTCCTAATGTAGGTCCTCTGGAATCAAAAGTAAGAAAAGCTCCTGTCAGCGATGATGGTTTCATGCCAATCGATTACATCTTTGAAGAANNTGATTNCGCTNNAGGTAATAGATTCTCACTTCCGGTCGGCGCGAAAGCAAGCTATTATGTGATGCTTTATAAGGGCGACGATTGTTATATGGATTCCTTTATTGCATGCAGCGTGAATATCAGCAAGATGCCTACAGTAGGTGTTGAAGAGATTGAAGCAGTTGGCTCAGAAGCTAAATACTATGATCTCCAGGGTGTAGAAGTTAAGAACCCGAAAGCCGGTGTCTATGTTAAAGTTGTAGACGGCAAAGCAACAAAAGTTGTTATCCGCTAAAAATTGATAACCTTAAATACCTGAAGGGTAACACCGATAAGGTAATCTAAGATAAATCTCTATAAAATTAGCCTCGGCAAAAATTGCCGGGGCTAAATTTTTGTCATTAATCGAACAGGAAATAGAATATTATGAAAATTGATATCAGTAATATTTTTTAAAATTTTAATAATATATAATATGGAATTGNGAAGATTTGATNAAATTTGCAANATGTNNTNAAAGGGCGTATAAATATTGCAGATTCGCTTCAGAATACAGACCATAATTATCATCCGGAAATTCACTTTATAAACTTAATCATATTATTTATCTAATGAAAAAACTTTTACTTTCTCTCGCTGCGGCAGTCGGTTTGGTCTTTACTGCTAATGCTACGGATGTGAATATTACATTCTCATCTTTAGGCTATTCGAACGGGACTGCAGTAACCACTGTCAACACAGGTGATTCCAAGGTCACAATGTCTTGTGATAAGGGTAATGGAAGCAATGCTCCGGCATATTACACATCCGGCACAGCTCTTCGTGTATATGCAAATAATGAAGTCACTATTTCAGTTGCTTCCGGCTATGAAATCACCGGAATTACAATGACCAATGTCAACAATTATGCCTTCAAGGGTACAATCAATGGCGAAGCAGTTGCTCCAGCCGGTGTTAGTTCATGGTCAGGAAAAGCTCAAAGTTTGAAATTGGTCAATACAAGCACTTCTCAATGGCGCGTTCAAAAATTGACCATTACCTACGAATCTTCCGNANCTAAAGATGNTGAGGATNTGCAGATTGAATCAGTTGAAAAAGATGGCGNCGCAACCGTTACTCTTTCATGTGCTACAGAAGGTGCTACCATTAAATATGGCTTCACTGAAAACGCTATGACAAACACATATAGCGCTCCTTTCACAGTATCCGAAAAATGCACGGTTTATGCATACGCGGAGAAAGATGGCAAAATCGGTTCAACATCATCCCTCGCAATAGAACTCCCGGCTGTTTACACCAATTTAAAAGATTTGGTTGCTAATGCTGCCGAAGATGAAAATATCACAGTTAATGGTAATTTTGCGGTTCTATATCAGAACGGAAATTACCTTTTGATAACCGATGGACTTAACAATGCTCTGGTTTATAGGTATGGTGAAACGTTAGCACCGGGCACTAAAATCTCTTCCATCTCCGGCACGGTTACATTATATGGCCAACTTATGGAAATTGAAAATGCTACTTTGACTGAGGGTGGCAATGGCGCAACTTATAATGTCGTAAATGTTTCTGACCCATCAACACTCACCATAGAGAATAATCTCTTTGANGNGGTTGTTTTCAANNGGTCAGATATTTNAGGTGNTTCAGGTAAAAATGCAACTCTGACACTTAATGGCAAGACAATTGCCCTCTACAACACATTCGGTATAGAATTTGATAATGGTGAAAACTTTGATGTAACCGGATTTGTATGGAGGTATAATAATAATCTTCAAATTGCTCCCGTAAGCATTGTCGGTGGAACAATTATCCCCACAATTGATGACCCTGTGTTTAACCCCGCAAGTTCTGAACTGACTGCAGGTGACCTCATCACTATCACATGTGCAACAGAAGGAGTTAATATCTACTATACTACAGATGGCTCCGAGCCAACTGAATCTTCAACACTATATACTGCTCCTATTGAATTCACTGAAGCTGTTACAATTAAAGCTCGTGCTTTCTCAGCCGATGCAGCTGTGGAGATGATTCCTTCAGCTATTGTTTCTGCCGTTTATACAGTATTCGACCCCAATAAGCCGGTTGAAACAGAAGTCACTTTTGATTTCTCAAATTGCAATGGAATCACCTGGAGTGACGGTTCTGACGTTGTTGTTCCTTCTGCAGACGGAACTGATATAACATCTCCGTTACTGAAAGATAATGTAACTATTTCATTCGCCGGTACGGGTACAACTCCCCGTATATGGAATACAGGTCAATTGCGTCCTTACAAAGGAAATGAGATGACAATTGCCGCTCCTGACAAATATATCATCAAGAAAATTGAATTTACGTATAGCAAAGGAACTCTCGAGCTTGCAGAAAATCAAGCCGGTACATACACAGATAAGGTTTGGTCACCCAATAATGGAGAAGAAGCTCTATCCGTAATGTTTAATGTTACCGTGAATGCGCAAATAACTAAAATAAATGTATATTTGGATCAGAACACAGAAACAGCAGTTACAGAGATAGGTGTTGCAGAAGGTGAAGCTGAATATTACACTCTCTCAGGTGTTAAGGTTGCTAATCCGACAAACGGCATTTACGTTAAAGTTCTTAATGGCAAAGCAACAAAGGTTGTGATCCGCTAAACTTAAAACGTTAGACTTTATATATTAAAGACGTTACGCTAAATACAATGTTAGCCTCGGCACAAAATGCCGAGGCTAATTTTTAAATTTTATTTTAATTTCTGCTAATTCTTGACTACCTTTGCATATTAATTAGACTTTTAAATATTGGCTGCACTCTCCACTTATTTATTATAGAATGATTGTATTAAAATTCGGAGGTACTTCCGTCGGCACATCGGAAAGCCTTGCTAATGTAAAAAAGATTGTTGAAGACCTCAAAGAGGACGCTATCGTTATTGTTTCCGCTTTGGGTGGATTGACGGATTGCCTGATATCAACGGCTCAAAAATCTGCTGATGGAAATTATGATTTCTTTGAAGATTGGACAACAATAGCCGACAGACACTACAATATCATTAAAGATGTCATATCGGAAGGTAAAGCCTCTTCAACGACGCTGAAAATTATTCCTCTGTTGGATGAACTGAAAAGATTATACAAGGGTGTCAGTCTTATTTCTTATCTTCCTGAAAATACTCTGGCGCGTATTGTCAGTCTTGGAGAGAGAATGTCATCAATCATTGTTGCCGATATGATTGAGGGTGCAAGCCATGCCGACTCCCTGGAAATTATCAAAACTGAAAAATGGTTTGATAAAAATATAGCCTCCGTAGGTCTTACCAATCAATTGATTAAGGATAATCTCGGCGGAAAAACCTATCCCATCGTCATGGGCGGTTTCATCTCTACTGATAAAGATACGCATGAAATTACTAATCTCGGTCGCGGAGGCTCGGATTACACTGCCGCTTTGGTGGCGGCAGCCTTGGATGCCGATGTGTTGCAGATTTGGACAGATGTTGACGGCTTCCTCACCACGGATCCAAGAATTGTGAAAGATGCCCGGGTAATAAATGAGATGTCTTTTGTGGAAAGTATGGACCTTTGCACATTCGGTTCCAAAGTGGTCTATCCTCCTACAATCTATCCTGTCTTTCACAAGAACATACCTATCCGAATCCTCAATACCCATAATCCGGAGGCGGAAGGGACGCTCATTTGCGAAAAACCGAACAGAACCGGGGAGGAGGATAAGCCGATTGTAGGATTGTCGGCATTGAAAAATCTATCCCTAATCACTATTAAAGGTAAATATCTTCCATCCAATCCCGAGGCGACTTCAAGAATATTCAATTCGCTTTCTCGCAAAGGGTTGAAAGCCATTATGAAATCGGATTACAATGATTTGGAGATATATTCCTTTGTCATTTCTACACCGGAGGCGAAAACGGCAGTAAATCTTTTGAATGAAGAGTTTGCTCCGGAATTGGCTGTCAAAACAATAACTGAAATAAACTTATCGGATGGCATGGCTGTTATTGCTGCAGTAGGGGATAACATCAAGTTATCACCCGATTTGGCAAACAGGATAGAGAATATTCTTGAGAGTGAGGGAATTAATGTTTATGCTAAATCAAAAAAGGTGTCAGAAACAACTTTGGCATACCTCATTAAGGAGGATAATACATCCGAAGCATTGCAACTCCTGCATTCGCGCCTGTTTTGACAAAATCAAAAATAGAAATTGCTAAAATCAGAATTATGGAAATTAAAAACGCAAAATTTGAAATCAGCAATGCTGATGTCAGGAAATGTCCGGATACGGATGTTCCGGAATATGCTTTTATCGGCAGATCTAATGTCGGGAAATCATCGCTGATTAATATGCTCACAAGAAGCCGACTGGCAAAAACTTCTCAAACTCCCGGCAAAACACTACTTATCAATCATTTCAATATAAATAACGGAGAATGGTATTTAGTTGATCTTCCCGGATATGGCTACGCAGCGAGAGGTAAATCTCAGCGAGAGGAAATCAAGAAGATAATTGAAGATTATGTTCTTGAGCGCCGGCAGATGGCACTCCTTTTTGTTTTAATCGACATCCGCCACAAGCCTCAGCAGATTGATATGGAATTTTTGGAATGGCTTGGCGAGAATCAAGTCCCTTTTGCAATAGTCTTTACAAAAGCCGATAAGTTAGGACCGATGGCAGGTCAGAAGATGGTGGAAGATTATTGCAAGGTTCTTAAGGAGCAATGGGAGGAATTACCCGAAATATTTGTTACATCGAGCGAGAAGCCAAAAGGGAGAGAAGATATTTTGGATTATATAGAAACTATTAATAAAACCATAGAATAAAAACACTTTTATTTAACCTTAATATATCATGGAAAAAATTGCATTCGCCTGCGACCATGCGGGTTATCAATTGAAGAAAAAATTAATCGCTTATCTTTCACAAAAAGGATATGAGATTCTTGATTTCGGCACTAACTCCGAAGAATCATGCGATTATCCGGATTATGCTCATCCGGCTGCCGAGGCTGTGGAGAAAGGGGAGGCGGATTTCGGTATCGCTATGTGCGGTTCGGGTAATGGTATTCAGATGACTCTCAACAAACATCAGGGTATTCGCGCGGCTCTATGTTGGAAACCTGAATTGGCGACTCTTGCAAAGGAGCATAATAATGCCAATATTTTGGTTTTACCTGCGCGTTATGTGAGTTATGAAGAAGGGGTAAAGATTGTTGATGCTTATCTCAGCGCGAAGTTTGAGGGTGGACGTCATCAGCGTCGCATTGATAAGATACCTGTGAAATAATATTTTGACGAGGGTTCGGTAGAATGGAGAATTATATCATCAAATTGGATAATTGCCGGTTTTTTGCCTTTCACGGGGTCTTACCCGTGGAGAAAACTACGGGTAATGAATTCATAGTAAGTGTCAGGGTGGAATACTCTGTAAAGAGTCCTGAGGAAGATGATTTGACGAATACAATTTCCTATGCTGATATTTATGAAATAATCAAAGAAGAGATNGCGGNTCCCCGAAATTTACTTGAGACAGTAGCCAGGCAANTAGGGGAGAAAATCCACGAAAATNAATCAGGTATAAAGAGTATAAAGGTGGAGANTATCAAAGTCTCTCCCCCGATTCCGGGCTTCAGCGGCACCGCTTCCGTGGAATATCAAAAATTTTATTAAAAAATTTTTGCAAATTATTAAAAATAATTGTAACTTTNCATNCGCAAAAGCGGNGGAGAGCCCCGTNAAGNTACGNTTCGTTAGCTCAANNGNATANAGCATCTGACTACGGNTCAGAAGGTNGNANGTTTGCAT
>WFLX010285877.1_pt1 | contig 11605 bp, 9 predicted proteins | sample 4967041 | NCBI WGS metagenome assembly WFLX01 (sample SAMN12857096, study PRJNA449069) | gut metagenome | isolation source: stool from male and female vole | host: Microtus ochrogaster | place: USA:Florida | collected 2017 | reverse complement strand
TTCTCCACCACCTTGCTGACGCTTGGGGTGAAATGAGTCGCTGTCGTACAGAATCCGTACAATATGGTGCGTAAAAACGCCTAACACTGACAGTTATCAGCATTAGGCGTTCTTGAATGTATTAAGTTTTATCGCTCAGTAACAGTCAATTGNTNTNAATATAAANCATTNATANTCAANNAATTACTTGCCGATGCAGAATCGGGAGAAGATGTTGGTGAGGATTTCGGGGGTGGGGATGTCGCCGGTGATGGAGGAGAGGTGTGAGATGGTCTGGCGAAGGTGCTGGGCAGTAAATTCGGGCGGCAGGTCGTCGTCGAGGGTGCGGATTATGTCGAGGGCTTCGCGGTGGGNGGCCTCGAGGGCNNTGGCGTGGNGTGCGTTGGTCACTATTNTGGCGCCTTCTGNTTCTGAGTCTTTTGTCTCACTGTCGATGATCTGTGTGAGTTGCTCCAACAGCTCGTCTACCCCTTGACCCGTCTTGGCTGATCCTCTGATTATTACGTCTCCGCTACCAGAGGATAGNGANGGGGCAGGAGAAATGTCCTGTTTGTTTACAAACAGTATCTTTGCAGCATCCGNGCGTGCCTTGATAGCCTCTGTGAGCTGAGAGGGTGGGGGAGTGAGAGGATCCACGACGGTGATGATGATCCGCGCACGGCTGATGGCTGTGAGCGAGCGATCGATGCCCAGCTGCTCGATCGGGTCGGAGGTGGAGCGGAGTCCGGCCGTGTCNATAAACCTAAACAAGTAATCGCCCACCTCGAGTGTCTCCTCGACNGTGTCTCTNGTGGTGCCGTGNATATCGCTCACTATGGCACGCTCGTCGGACAGCAGACGGTTGAGCAGCGATGATTTTCCTGCGTTTGTCGCGCCGGCTATTGCCACAGGGATACCCTCTTTGATAGCCGACCCGTTTCGGAATGACCGATACAGGCGTCCTACTTCGTTAGCTATTTCCCCGGCCAGCCTGCGTATCTCCCCACGGTCGGCAAACTCCATATGTTCCTCCGAAAAGTCGAGTTCTAATTCGAGCAGCGTGGAGAGGTGGAGCAGATTGTCGCGAAGGGAGGCAAGGCGCTCCGAGAATTTCCCCTTGAGTTGAGAAGCCGCAATGCGGTGAGAGGCCCTTGACGAGGATGCTATCACGTCGGCCACGGCCTCTGCCTGAGCGAGGTCGAGCCGTCCGTTCATCATGGCGCGGCGTGTGAACTCGCCCGGCAACGCTCCACGGCATCCTTGACGGATGAGCAGAGCGATNACCTCGCGCTGAATCCATCGTGACCCGTGGACNGACAACTCCACCGTATCCTCGCCCGTGAACGAGCGCGGACCTCTGAACACCGTGGCCACGCACTGGTCCAGCGCCTCTCCGAGGGTCGGATCAATGATTTCGCCCACANGGGCCGTGTGCGACGGTGCCTCGGCAAGAGGCTTCCCCCTCCAGACGGAGTCGGCTATCTTTATGGCATCGTGACCGCTTATCCTGATCACTGCTATCCCTCCGCACCCCGGCGGAGTGGAGACGGCACAGATAGTGCTCTCAGAGTCGAATATCTCCTGTGTATTCATCGCTTGCTGCGGATTGTCGACCACAGATTGAAGTTGTTCTGGCTCTCAAGCTCGTTTTCGAGCTGGTCAGGCAGTGTGTGGAANAAGTCGAGTCCTGTCAACGCCTCCACCGAGTCGATGCTTACGGCGCATTTCTGCATTCCACCCTCCACTTTGCCGTTAGGCATAATGAAGCCTATCCCCATGGCCGGCGACGCATAGGGCGCGAGGATCACTTTGAAGAAACTGCGCGGCACATACACGCGTGTATCGCCGATATATTCCTTTGGCCTGCCGTCGATGACAGGGCCGCACACTATATAGAGCGGGCCTATGGTCTTGGCCCATATGCGACACTTCTCCTCAAGATTTTTCCATGACCCCACATTGAGAGCCTTCTCTTGCGGCACAATGTTGGTGAGCAGAAATGTTTCCTCCATGGCCTTCTTGTCCCATTTCATGTCGCCTGCGGGGGCCATATGTCCACGGTCATATCCCGAGTATGAATAATCCCATGTCTCCGCACACCCCTCTACGCTCTGATCGGATGTGAATTTGTTGGTGCGCGGTTCCTTGCCTTCCGTCTCATCAGCCGTCAATTCCCATGCCACCCAGTTGGGGATATGGGCCTTTGGATTGAAGTTTATGTCCATCCCCAGATAGCTTTTTGGAGTCTGCGGGATAGAGGCCGGGGTGGTGACATCAAGCAGGTTGCCATACTCTCCGGCCGGATGAGCGCCGGCTGAGTGGCTCGTGTCGTCCGATGCCATGCCGCGCGACATTATAAGGCAGGCGATTATCAGGATGATCAGCACGATGACCTTGGCCGGTGTTATCGTGATATGCTTTGAGGTTGATTTGCGTTTGCGTGCCGACATGTGAAGGCTGTTTGTTATATATCTAGATTATTGATAATTTCCGCTATTTCCACTGCGTCCGTCACAGAAGTGCCTGTGGCTATCGGCAGACTGAGCACCTCCGAGGCCAGCCGCTCGGTGACGTCAAGTCCGGTCTGCGGTAGCTCTGCATAGCAGGGCTGGAGATGCGGAGGCACGGCATAATGTATGTCTGTCTGCACTCCCTTCTCGGCGAGGAGCTGTTTCATCCTGTCGCGCTTGCCGTCGAGCACACGGATCACATATTGGTGCCACACACAGTCTGTCACAGCTGCCGACATCAGAGGCGTCACCACATCGTGACGCGATATGGTGCGATGATATGCCAACGCCCTCTCGAATCGGTCGGCATTCTCCGCGTCGGTCGAGGGGATCTTCACCCGCAGCATAGCGGCCTGTATCGGGTCGAGACGGCAGTTAAAGCCTCTGTATATATTATGGTATCGTCGGTCAGATCCATAGTTGGCCAGCGCACGNACCGNGTGGGCCANCTCCTCGTCGTGGGTCACCACAGCCCCGGCGTCGCCGAGNGCACCGATGTTTTTGGTNGGGTAGAAGCTGAGGGCGCCCGCGTGGCCCAAAGCCCCGGCCATCACGCNGCCATACAGTCCGGCCGTCACCGAGCGTGCCCCGAATGCCTGTGCACAATCTTCGAGCACGAGTAGCCCATTGTCGGCCACGATTGAGGCCATCTCATCGTCCCATGCCACACGCCCGTAGAGGTGTACAGGCATCACGGCTTTGGTTCGTGGCGTGAGGGCGGTGCGTATCCCCGCAGCCGAGAGATTCATTGTCGTGACGTCGGGGTCGGTCAGCAAAGGCACCAGACCTGCGTCTGTGACCGCCAGCACCGAAGCCACATATGTGTTGGCGGGCACTATTATCTCGTCCCCCTCTCTGAGACGGCCTGTCTCCACCCACGCCCTCAGCGACAGGCGCAGGGCGTCCAGCCCGTTGCTGACGCCTATCACATAAGGCGCCCCCAGATAGCGGGCGGTCTCTGCCTCAAAATCAGCCACCTCCTCGCCGCCGACATAGCGACCCGATCGCACCACGCGCTCTGCGGCCTCGATGAGACGAGGCATGTATGGCTCGTTGACCTTGGCAAGGTCAAGAAAAGGATATGTCTTGCTCATAGGCCCTTCTCACGCAAAAACTCATCATAGTCTCTCACATAATCTTCCTCCGAGTAGGGGATGGACGTGAGCACCATACACACGCTGCCCGACGAGTAGTTGTCTAGCGTGCGCCAGTAGCCCGGCGGCACATACAGGCCCTCATACGGCCTGTTGAGGGTGAAAGTCAGGGTCTCCCTTCCGTCAGACAGNTGCACGTTGAAACTTCCGCTCGNGGCTATGATCACCTCCTGAGCGCGGTNATGTGAATGGCTTCCTCTCACCTCACCNGCCGGGACGTCATATATCCAATATACGCGGGCTATCTCGAAGGGCACATGCGCATCCCCCTCGACAAACGTCAGGCTACCCCGTGGATCGAATATCTTGGGTAGGGTTATGATATGTGGCTTTGTCTTATCCATAGGCAAGATGCAAATTTACGCAAAATATCAACTGATGTCAACCCTCAGGACAAGTTTTTTGGAAATATCGTTGATTTTGTACGATTATGTTTTATAACACATAAAATCACACACAAAAATTGAAAAATAATCGCTAATTTGCAAACGCTTTTTGATCGGGGTACTAACCTGAGTCCCCGGCTCCCTGAAGCACACCATAATTAATAACCCCCCAAGTAGACCCCAGCAAAATATGAAAGTCTATCAAACCAACGAGATTAAAAACATAGCCTTGCTCGGTAGCAAAGGCTCCGGTAAGACCACACTCGCAGAAGCGATGCTCTACGAGTGTGGCGTGATAAAACGCCGTGGCACAGTCGAGGGAAAGAACACCGTCTCCGACTCTTTTCCCGTTGAGAAGGAATATGGCTACTCCGTATTCTCCACCGTTTTCTATGCCGAGTTTCTCAACAGGAAGCTCAATGTGATAGACTGCCCGGGCGCCGACGACTTTGTCGGCAACGCCATCACCGCCCTCAACGTCACCGACACGGCTGTCATAGCCATCAACTCACAGTATGGCGTTGAGGTCGGCACGCAAAACATATTCCGCACCACACAGAAGCTCAAGAAGCCCGTCATCTTCGCCCTCAATCAGCTTGATGGCGAAAAGGCCGACTATGAGAACGTGATGGAGCAGATGTATGAGCACTTCGGCAACAAGGTCGTCGCCGTCCAGTATCCCCTCCAGACCGGGGCCGGATTCAACGCCATGATCGACGTGCTGCTCATGAAGAAATACTCGTGGGGTCCCGAGGGTGGAGTGCCTACTATTGAAGAAATCCCCGCCGAGGAGATGGAGCGTGCCAACGAACTCCATCAGAAGCTGGTCGAGGCTGCCGCCGAGAATGACGAAGGCCTTATGGACAAATTCTTCGAGGAGGGCCACCTCACCGAGGACGAGATGCGTATGGGCATCCGCAAGGGTCTCATCGACCGATCCATCTATCCCGTCTTCTGCGTCAGCGCCCTCAAGGATATGGGCGTGCGCCGCATGATGGAGTTCCTCGGCAATGTGGTGCCGTTTGTCAAGGATATGCCCGCCCCTGACACTGTCGATGGAGTCGAGGTGAAGCCCGACAGCAATGGCCCGCTTTCGCTCTATTTCTTCAAGACCACTGTTGAGCCACATATCGGCGAGGTCAGCTACTTCAAGGTGATGTCGGGCACACTCACGCCCGGTGTCGACCTCGACAATGTGACTCGCGGCACCAAGGAGCGTATCGCTCAGATCTACTGCGTGTGCGGCTCCATCAAGACTCAGGTCGACCAGCTCTGTGCCGGCGACATCGGCGCCACTGTCAAGCTCAAGGACGTGCGCACCGGCAACACTCTTGACGGCAAGGACTGCGACTATGCGTTCGACTTCATCCGCTTCCCCGAGCCCAAATACCGTCGTGCCGTTCGCCCCGTCACCGAGAGCGACGCCGAGAAGCTCATGACCATCCTCACCCGCATGCACGAGGAGGATCCCACATGGGTGGTAGAGCAGTCCAAGGAGTTGAAGCAGACCATCCTCGCGGGTCAGGGTGAGTTCCACCTCCGCACCCTCAAGTGGCGTGTCGAGAACAACGACAAGCTCCCCATCGTCTTCGACGAGCCCCGCATCCCCTATCGCGAGACCATCACCAAGGCTGCCCGAGCCGACTATCGCCACAAGAAGCAGAGCGGTGGCGCCGGCCAGTTTGGCGAAGTTCATCTCATCGTCGAGCCCTATGTCGAGGGCGCACCCGTGCCCGACACCTACCGTTTCGGCAATCAGGAATACAAGATGTCTGTGCGCGACACACAGGAGTATCCTCTCGCATGGGGCGGCAAGCTCGTGGTCCACAACTGCATCGTGGGTGGCTCCATCGATGCTCGTTTCATCCCCGCCATTGTCAAGGGTCTCATGGATCGCATGGAGCAGGGGCCCCTCACTGGCTCATATGCCCGCGACGTGCGCGTCTGCATCTACGACGGCAAGATGCACCCCGTGGACTCTAACGAGATCTCGTTCCGTCTTGCCGGACGCAACGCCTTCTCTGAAGCATTCCGCAACGCCGCTCCCAAGGTGCTCGAGCCCGTCTATGACGTTGAGGTGATGGTGCCCTCTGATGTGATGGGCGACGTGATGAGCGACCTGCAGGGACGCCGTGCCATCATCATGGGCATGGAGAGCGACAACGGATTTGAGAAGATCATCGCCAAAGTGCCCCTCAAGGAGATGAGCTCATACTCCACGGCACTCTCATCCATCACCGGCGGCCGCTCGGCCTTCACCATGAAGTTTGCCTCCTACGAGCTCGTCCCCGGCGATGTTCAGGAAAAACTCCTCAAGGACTACGCCGAAAAGAACGTCGAGGAATAACAGTCCCTCACACCGACTCCCATTCCCCTCCATATCCCTCTCCGAGTCCGGCTCACCCCGGACTCGGACTTGTTATATACACGAAGATATAACAGCATTGGGGATTAATTTGGTGGGGTGGGGGGAAATGAGTAACTTTGTGGATGTTATGGCAGCGAGTGCTTCATCTCTGACTTATCCGCAGCTGCGGCGCGACATACGCGCCGGGCAGTTGGCGCCCGTCTATCTTCTCAACGGCGAGGAGGGGTATTATATCGACGAACTCGTAAAGGATTTCGAGAGCCTTGTCCCCGAGGATGAGCGCGACTTTAATCTCTATGTGCTCTACGCACCAGAGAGTGGGGTTGACACCGCCATGGATATCTGCCGTGGTTTCCCGGTGATGGCCGACCGTCAGGTCGTCATCCTCAAGGAAGCTCAGGCCATACGCTCGGACGCCCTCAACAAACTCCACTACTATGTGTCGTCGCCCAACCCGTCGACCGTCTTCGTGATATGTGCCCGTGGCGTCACGGTCAAGAGCCGCGACCTCGTCGCCGCCGTCAAGAAAAACGGTGTGATATTCACCTCTCAGAAGCTAAAGGACCGNGAGGTGGCTCCGGCCATAGNGGCACTTGNCAAGGAGAAGGGGCTGAATATCGAGCCCAAGGCCCTCGCCATGATGAGAGACTATGTGGGTGCTGACCTGTCGCGCCTCTACAACGAGATCGACAAGCTCTCGTTCATCCTCGGCAAAGGGGCCATGATCACACCCGAGGTGATAGAGCGCAACATCGGCATATCCAAAGATTATAACAACTTCGAGCTGATCGACGCCATCAATACCCGCGATGCCCGCAAGGCGTTTGCCATAGTGAGATATTTCGCCGACAACCCCAAGAACAATCCCGTGGTCATGACGGTGAGCGCTCTGTTCAACCACTTCTCGAATATCCTCGTCTATCANTACACTGCCGACAAGACCCGGAGCGGATATATGGATGCATTGGGATTCAAGAACGACTGGCAGCTGAAATTCTTCGAACCCGCCCCGAGGGCCTACAATGTCCGTCAGACCATCGAGATCATNTCCGCACTGAGGGAGTGTGACACACGCTCTAAGGGAATAGGCTCGAGGATAGGGGAGTATGACCTNCNCCACGACCTGATCTNCCACATTCTCACCGCCCGCGGTGTGATCGAGGTGTGACCCCTCGCGGCCCCGTGCCGAGCGCGGCGAAAATCGGATGCGAAAAATTGCATATTTCCCCCATTCATCGTAACTTTGCAGAGTGATGAACGAAGAGAAGCGCAAATCATCGGCCCGCATGGCCCTCGAGGCATACATAGCTTCGCGCCCCATGCGTCTCACTCCCGAGCGGCTTGCGATTCTCGACAGGATCATGGACAGGCGCGATGCTTTCAGCGCCTCCTCGCTGGGTGTAAGCCTCGCGGACGAGGGATTCAGAGTGAGCCGTGCGACGCTCTACAACACGTTGCGGCTCTTTCAGGAGTCAGGCATCATCGAGCGTGTTCCCGACATGGGCACCACACCCTCCGAGGGCACTCTCTGGCAGGTGGCGCTTGACCGCAACTTCTCCATGACCCTCGTCTGCACTCGTTGCGGCTCCCGCCGTGCGGTGCGCGATCAGGCCCTCGCCCGTCAGCTGTCGGCGCGGCGGTTTGCATCGTTTGTCCCGTCGGGGATCGACATCTGTGTGCGCGGCCTCTGTTCGCGTTGCCGTCGCAGGCAGTAAGGCCCCCTCCCTCGCTCGTCACACCCCGCCATCAGCGCCTCCGGAGGGGGAGCGCTGTCAACAATGTTTCTCGTTCTAAAAAACACAAAAAACACCGAATATATAATGAAAGTAGATGTTCTTCTCGGGCTCCAGTGGGGCGACGAAGGAAAAGGCAAAGTAGTCGACGTCCTCACACCGCGCTATGATGTGGTGGCGCGTTTCCAAGGCGGTCCCAACGCCGGCCACACCCTCGAGTTCGAGGGAAAGAAATATGTGCTCCGCTCCATACCTTCGGGCATATTCCAGCATGGCCAGACCAATATCATAGGCAATGGCGTGGTGCTCGATCCCGTCCTGTTCAAGCAGGAGGCAGAGGAGCTCGAAAAGAGCGGCATCGACCTGCGCAAGATCCTGCGCATCTCCAAAAAAGCCCATCTCATCACACCCACCCACCGTCTGCTCGACGCCGCCAACGAGAAGGCCAAGGGGGGCAAGAAGATCGGCACTACGGGCAAAGGCATAGGTCCGACATATACCGACAAGATCTCGCGCAACGGTCTGCGCCTCGGCGACGTGTTCCATAACTTCGACGAGAAGTATGCCGCCCTCAAGGATCTACACCTAAGTCGTCTTGCTTCGCTCGGTGCCACACCCGAGGGGCTCGAGGAGCTTGAGGGCAAGTGGATGGACGCCATAGATTATATCAAGACATTCCAGATCGTTGACTCAGAGCATCTCGTCAACTCTCTGCTCGCCGAGGGCAAGAGCGTGCTTTGCGAGGGCGCTCAGGGCACACTGCTCGACATCGACTTCGGCTCGTATCCTTACGTCACTTCGTCCAACACCATCAGCTCGGGCGCATGCTCGGGCCTCGGCGTGGCCCCCAACAAGATCGGCGAGGTGTTCGGCATATTCAAGGCCTACTGCACCCGCGTGGGCAGCGGCCCCTTCCCCACCGAGCTTTTCGACGAGACCGGCAAGACTATCCGCGATCTGGGCCATGAGTATGGTGCCGTGACGGGGCGTGAGCGCCGCTGCGGCTGGATCGACCTCGTGGCTCTGCGCTATGCCATAATGCTCAACGGAGTGACACAGCTCATAATGATGAAGAGCGACGTGCTCGACGGGTTTGACGAAATCAAGGCCTGTGTGGCCTATCGCATCAATGGCGAGGAGACCCGTCAGTTCCCTTACTCCATAGAGGAGGAAATAGAGCCCGTTTATGTCACTCTCCCCGGCTGGAAGACAGACATGACCCGCATGCAGAGCGAGGATGAATTTCCCCCGCAGTTCAAGGCCTATATCGACTTCCTCGAGAAGGAGCTCGCCACCCCCATCACCATCGTCTCCATCGGGCCCGACCGCAAGCAGACCATCGTGCGCAGCGGTAAGAAATAACCACTCACATATACCTTAAACACCTTAATACCCATGGCCAAAGTCAAACCTTTCAGGGGGATCCGTCCCCCGCGTCACCTTGTCACCGAGGTGGCCTCGCGTCCCTACGATGTGCTCAACTCCGAGGAGGCACGTGCGGAAGCCGAGGGAAATCCCCGCTCGCTCTACCATATCATAAAGCCCGAGATTGATTTTGCCCCCGGCACTGACGAACATGCCCCTGAGGTCTATGACAAGGCCGTGGAGAATTTCAACGCTTTCCGCGACAACGGCTGGCTCGTTCAGGATGAGCAGGACCATTACTATATCTATGCCCAGACCATGAACGGCCGCACGCAGTATGGCATAGTAGTGGCCGCCAACGTGGCCGACTATATGGAGGGACGCATCAAGAAGCACGAGCTCACGCGCCGCGACAAGGAGGAAGACCGCATGAAGCATGTGCGCGTCAACAATGCCAATATCGAGCCTGTGTTTTTTGCGTTCCCTGACAATGACCGCCTGCAGCAGATCATCGACACCGTGACCGCCGGAGAGCCTGAATATGACTTCACTGCCCCCGACGGATTCGGCCATCACTTCTGGGTGATTGATGATCCTGAGCTGATAGCTGCCGTCACGGAGGAGTTTGACAAGATCCCGGCCCTCTACATTGCCGACGGACACCACCGCTCGGCGGCCGCCGCCCTCGTGGGCCACGAGAAAGCCTGTCAGAATCCGGGACATTGCGGCGACGAGGAGTATAATTACTTCCTCGCTGTGGCATTCCCGGCTTCTCACCTCAATATCATTGACTACAACCGTGTGGTCAAGGATCTCAACGGCCTCTCGGAGGATGAGTTTCTCGCCCGCCTTTCCGAGAACTTTGTGATCGAGCCCAAGGGTGATACCGAGCCCTATCGTCCCGACTCGCTCCACAATTTCTCGCTCTACCTCGGAGGCAAGTGGTATTCACTCACCGCCAAGCCCGGCACCTATGATGATTCTGATCCCATCGGTGTGCTGGACGTCACCATCTCGAGCGACCTCATACTGCGCGACATCCTCGGCATTCACGACCTGCGCTCTGACAAGCGTATTGACTTCGTAGGCGGCATCCGCGGCCTCGGGGAGCTGAAGCGTCGTGTCGACTCAGGCGAGATGGCCGTGGCTCTCGCTCTCTATCCCGTGAGCATGAAGCAACTCATGGACATAGCCGACTCAGGCAACATCATGCCCCCCAAGACCACATGGTTTGAGCCTAAATTGCGCTCGGGGCTTATCATCCACACACTCGACTGACGACTGACGTCTCACTCAAAACATCATCCGGGGGTNTCGCNCACATANCGCCGACACCCCCGGATAATATTTNTNATAGGTGTTCAGAAATACTCAGGAGAAGTCGAAGTNGTCACAGTCGGTGAGCGACAGCCCCTCGCCTCGATATTGTGCCCAAAACTTCGCCGGCGATATCTCTCCTGCCGTGGTGTAGAGATCTGCAGGCAGATCGTTGAGGAAATAATATTTTTCAGCGTCCGAGTGGTCGGTCGGGTCTCGATGCTCCACGTGTGTCGCCTTGTCGCTGCGATATATCACGAGCGACGTGCGCGCGCGGGTCATGGCCACATACAGACATCGCCTGTCCTCCTCGATGGCCTCCTCGCCGGCGGCGATGGCCTTGGCCGACGGATACTGGCTGTAGTTGACATTGAGCAGGTAGCAGTTTTCGGCTTCGAGTCCCTTGGCCGAGTGAATGGTGGTCAGCACCACACAATCCTGCGGGTCCTCCTCGTTTTTCAGTCCCGTCTCCAGCNAAGGGTCAAGGATATAGTCGGCGATGAANGCCGAGAGGCTTTCGGCAGCCTCGCCTATGCGGGCCAACAGGGTGATGTCCTGTGCNCGNCGGTCCCAGTCGTCCTTGTATTTGGCCCGCAATATCCTCGTCAGCCCCTTGAGGGCGCTTTCGATGGCGCGATTCACCTCGGCCTCGAGTTCGCGGATATCCATGAGCGTAGCCGTGAGAGACTGGTCTATCGCCGGGTCTTTCTCTATCTCGGTCACACACTCCTCGAGAGTCTCCTTATCGATGATGCGGTCGATGATTCTCGCCGCCGTTATCTCGCCTATGCGT
>WFLX010340996.1_pt1 | contig 11606 bp, 10 predicted proteins | sample 4967041 | NCBI WGS metagenome assembly WFLX01 (sample SAMN12857096, study PRJNA449069) | gut metagenome | isolation source: stool from male and female vole | host: Microtus ochrogaster | place: USA:Florida | collected 2017 | reverse complement strand
TTTTTGGATGTCTTACAAGCATTTGCGTGCTTGATCATAGTAATTCAACTAATACTTTTCACCGTTATAATGGATGCTAAACTTTATTTTTATAACAATTGTTGTTAATTATGTATTGCCGAAGGTGTTTGCTATTAGAAGAGCTGTCCTATAATTAATAATATATCACGAATCCTTTTGGAGGATAGCTTTTGGAAGGGAGGTATCCTTGGAAAATAGTGATACAGAGCAAATGCTAACCCTTTTTGAACAGATGCAGAGAGCGGGAACGGAATTTTTCGTGGACGGAGAGCCTATGCTTCCGAGAGAAGCCGTGACAAAGGCAGTAAAAGAAGAGAGTGTTTACATGGCTGACTATGTTATGGGAGACGGAGGAAAGATAGAGCAAGTCCGCTTCGACAAAATAAATCTGCTGTAATTCCACAATATAACATTACTATGGATTGCCTCTTATGCAGATGAAAAAGTGGAATTTTGTCAAAATTGGTAATGACGTTATAGGGTTAGTGTGTTAGAATGTAACTGTTCGGTTGCATTTTTGTTGGATGGTTACATTTGTTTCATTAGAAAATAAGCGGTATGCCGTGGCGGTGTGTGAAAGCTCGCCGTCCGGCATCGCTTTAAGAAAGGTATCTACAGTATGAAGAAAAAGATTTTACCGGTTTTGGTTGCGTTATTTTTAATTATATTGATTGGAGGTATTGCCGTAGGGAGTTTCCTTGTGGAGAAATATTCTTACAGCAAGGAAAAAGCTGACTTAAATGAATATTTTCAGGTGTCGGGCGACAGGCTTGCCATCATTTTACAGGATGATATACTGGAAGAGAAAGCAGTTTTGAGAGACGGTATCTGTTATTTTGATTTGGCGACGGTACATCAGTACTTTAACGAAATCTTTTATGTGGACAAAACGGAAAACCTGCTTCTTTATACAACGGCGACAGAGATAATACGGTCGGGTTTGGGTGAGACCACATACAATGGTTCTGCCGGAATTCAGGATGTGGGATACATGATAAGCTTTATGGAAGATGATACGGTGTATATTGCCGCTGATTTTGTGAAGCAGTACACCAATTTTTCTTATGATATATATGATATGCATATTCAGGTTTACACTGAGTGGGGAACGAGACAGGTAGCGGAAATCAAGAAAAAAACCCAGATACGTCTTAAGGGAGGTATCAAAAGCCCGATTTTATCAGAAGTGAAAGCAGGAGATACGGTAGAGCTTTTAGAGCAGATGGAAACATGGAGCAAGGTAAAAAGTCAGGATTCCGTTATCGGTTATGTTGAAAATAAATATCTGATCAACGAGAGCATGGTTGAGGAGACGCCGGTAACGGATTATGCGGCGCCGGAGTACACAAGCATTGCCATGGACGGGAAGGTATCGTTAGGCTGGCACTCCATTGGGGGCACCGGCGGCAACAGTACGTTGGACAGTATGGTGGCGGGTACAAAGGGGATGAATGTGATTGCACCCACATGGTTTAGCATGAATGATAACGAGGGAGGCTTTAGAAGCTTTGCCACTTCGGATTATGTGTCTAAGGCGCATTCGTTCGGACTGCAGGTGTGGGGGGTTTTGGATAATTTTAATTATAAGAACGAGACGGGAACGGATGTGGACAGCTATGTAGTGCTTTCCTCTACAACCAGAAGACAAAAGCTGGCGCAGGGCATAACGGATGCGGCAGTCAGTTTAGGATTAGACGGCATTAATATTGACTTTGAACAGTTAGGGGCGGATTGCGGAGAGCATTATGTGCAGTTCTTAAGAGAACTCTCTATTTTGTGCCGCAGTAATAATCTGGTACTTTCGATAGACAATTATGTACCCTTTAATTTTAATGAATATTATCGCTTGGATATTCAGGGGCAGATTGCGGATTATGTGATTATCATGGGTTATGATGAGCATTGGCATGGCAGCGGCGAACCGGGAAGCGTGGCAAGCATCGATTATGTTTCCAACGGCATTACTAAGACGCTCGAGAAGGTGCCGGCACAGAAGGTTGTCAATGCATTACCCTTCTATACAATCGTGTGGGCTACCGAGGGAACAACAGTCACGGATGAATATNTGANAATNANCANGACTTNCGAATATNTCAATAATTTGNGCTTACAGCCGGTANGGGATGAGGAGACCTGCCAGAATTATCTGGAGTGGACAGAAGGAGGCAAGACCCGCAATGTCTGGCTGGAGGATGCTGAATCCATCCGTGTGAAGTTGAACGTAATGNNTACNAACAATATCGGAGGCGTGGNAGTTTGGAGGCTTGGTTACGGAAATCAGGCGGTTNGGGAGCNTATCAATGCATATGTTAACTCATAGAATATGGCTTNAAGNTATGGTTTGATAAAAANTGGCAGGAANNTTTACATTCNCTGCCAATTTTTAAAATAATGATTAAAGAATATAGTCCGTAATGCAGTCATACCACTGAACATAGGTTTCGCCGTTGATAACCAGTCTTTCATTGTCCGGCAGCAGCTCGCTCCATTTCTGCTTATACTGGTCTATAGCCCAATTGTTGCGGTGAAATCTGCGCCAAAGAATGGTTTTTCCGTTTTTGTCAAGAAATTGCTCTGAGACAACACCTCAATTATACGTTTTAATATTGTTTTTAAGCTCTTTTTCTCTTCAAGGCATAACTTCCCGCAAAGCACAAAGCGGAAGCACTAAACAGAAGCAGATAGAGACTGCTGTCACCTGTCTTGGGAACATCATCATAATCGTTTGTTGCAGAAGAAGCTTGAGCGGCAGGATTCTGAGCTGTCGGCGCTGCGGGTGCAGGCTGTGATGCGGTAGAAGCAGTAGTGCTGTACTTGGAAGTATCGGTTCTCATAATACCCTTGTCAATGCTGAAGCTGCCTTTTTCAAAGTTATAGAACTCATAGTAGGTCTTCTGGACATCGCTGATTTTGACATAGCTTACGGTGCCGCCTACAACTACGGTAGGCTTTACCTCAGGGTCTCCGTATAAAATCAGATTCGTCACGTTGTTATTAAGGTTACAGGTTGCATTGTCATAAATATAAGCATTGGAGATATCGCCGTTGATAGCGGCAACACTGTCTCTTAATACATAGAGATCCTGAATGCCCTTGGTGGTAACTACGGCAGAGTTGGTATTTTTGATAGTCAGGTTGCTCAGGCTTACGGATAGTTCCAAATTTAATGCGGAGTTAGTACCGTCAATTACCAGAATATCACCGTCCTTGATGCCTTCCTTCAGATAGTACAGTTCCCTGCCGTTATTTTCGTCATCCCAGCTCTGNGCCTGCTGGTATCTCCACTCGCTTATGGAATCCACATATTTAACATAGTATCTTGCCGGTTCCGCTGCGGAAACTGTCATTGTACTTTGTGCCGGAAGCAGCGCCAAAAGCGCTGTCGCAGCAACAAGTGATGCAAATTTTTTGAAACATTTCATAATGTTACCCTCCTAAACTAATTGTCTTGGTTGTGTCCTAATCCCGGAAGCTCCGGTATGCAGCCGTGCTGCCTGTCTCCTTGGCAACTACTACAAAACGACCTTGCTCCACGTGATAAACGCAGGTGGAAAGAGTGATAAAATGGTCGCCAAACTCTGCCGTAACTCCAGTATCGTACAGGGACATTTGCTTGATATTATTGTAAAAGTCGTCAAATTCCTCCTGAGTATCTGCCTGAAAGAATTTGTAGAACTTAAACACATCGTCAGATTTCCTATAAACCTGAGAGCGGAACACGGCGATAACCTCGTAGTTGCGCTGATATTCCTCCGTATATAAAATAATTTGCTTATGTTTCTCATAAAAAGAGAAGTCTTCATAATCGGTAAGTTTCCCGAACATAGCGCCGGAACGCATATTGTGTCCATGAATGATCAGGTTGGTAGTCAAGGGAGCAAGCGAGCTGTCCGTGTCAAGTATCAGACAGCCGTTTTTATTATCCTTTCCCTCAAAATTCCGATACAGATAATAATTCTCATCCCGGGGTGTCCACATCACCGGATAGTCGATATTGGTGTCCGGTATCTGCAGCCATGCAGCCATATCTTCATTGGCAAGAAAGCTGTCCTGATATGGATTGTCAACAAGCTCCGGAGGAAGTGTATCTTCTTCCTCGGACGGCACAGCAGGGGAAAGAGGATTGCCGGATTCGCCCGTAGTGTCCAAAGCGTCTGTGGAAGTACTGCCAGAGGAAGCTTCCGCAGGATTTTCATCGAAAACGTCTTCGCCCGTAACAGAAGCGGGAGAGGAATCAATGTAGCCCTCTGCCGAGGCACGTAAATCCTCGAATACTGCTTCGGACTGCCTGTCCGAAATAATGCGATGTACCACAAGATATCCTGCAGCAGCAAGGCAAATAGTGCCAAGAATACATAATAAAATTGTGATTATTTTCCGCACATTTTTCATGCATATATTATACGTCAAAGAACCGTCATAATGCAACAGTTTCATNAATAATTAAGCTTTGTCATAGCNTTCTTGNAAGCCCNCGATTGTACACCTGACAAAATTTTCGTCTGTTTCGCTGCCATTAATTGGATTTATTATAAAAACTGACACCGTTGTGTTTAATTTCGCTGTCATAAAAATAAATTTATTCTGTATAGAATCAATCGTCGACCTGAGAGATGTTGTGCCGGAAAGTTTCATTGAAGAATAAAATAAGGCATATACATAATACAAAACCAAAAAAGGATTGCGTATGAGTAAGCTTCAATATAAGCTGATGACTATGATAATGGGAGCACTTCTGGTGGGGGCTATGCTGTTTGTGAGCAGGGAGGCGGCAAAAACCGTAAATGGGAGCCGGGTGCTGGTCGGAGAGGCAAAAAAATGTGTGGTAATTGATGCGGGGCATGGCGGAGACGACCCCGGAAAAGTAGGGATTAACAATGCATTGGAAAAGGACATTAATTTGAAAATCGCGCTGCTTGTTAAACAATATTTAGAGGCGGAGGACATTGAAGTGGTATTGACGAGGGAGACGGAAGCAGGACTCTACGATGCAAATGCTTCCAATAAAAAGGTGCAGGACATGAAGCGCAGAATCGCTATTATTGATGATGCAAAGCCCGACTTAACGGTCAGTGTGCATCAGAACAGCTACCCGGAGGAATATGTGCATGGCTCACAGGTATTTTTTTATACGGGAAGTAAGGAAGGGCAGGCGTTGGCGGAAACCATTCAAAAGCAGCTGACAGAAAAGGTGGATCCGGAAAACACCAGACAGATAAAGGCAAACGACAGCTACTATCTGTTGAAAAAGACGGGAGTTCCCATTGTCATTGTGGAGTATTGTGTTTCAGACAGACAAACCGGTTTATAGTTACAATCTTATATGTAAAACATAGAAATTCTTAGACTGCGTACTTTGCAGGCTTAGAATTTTTTCACATTAATCATTTCATTTATAAATAGGAATGCTGGTTTTTAGGCATTCCTATTGTACATTTCATCAAATAAATCCTTTGATTTCCAAGTGATTTCAATGGAACCAAAGGAATCCGAGGATTCCTTGGAATTTACGATGACTTTACTTACAAATAGATCAACAGCATTCTGAGTTAGGNTTTTTAGTCTGGTTATTTCCAGAAGCGACTCTGACTCAGTTTTTTTCTGTACGGATTCTATGGCGTATAGCTTTTTTTCTATTTCACTCCTTTCCGAGTCAAGCTCATTGTTTGTAGANGATATAGCACTTTTAAGCCTGACAAATTGTTCCTGGCTTATGTTTCCTGTTCTGTATTCCTCATAGAGCCGGGGAACTTTCCACTTATTCTGTTCCAGAAGCAGTGCAATTGTCCGTAGTCTGCTTTGAAGTTTTTCCTTGTCTGACTTTGGGAGAGGCATCTGTTTGTCCAAAATAAGCTGAACCTGAACCTGTAGCGGACGCAGCACCTGTTCCTTTATAAATTCGTCTTTTATGGAATGTAAGCTGCATGTACCGCCGCCTGAAGGTCTTGCATGGGGGCAATAGTAAACCGCATGGATGTGGGAATGGCGTGTGTGTACTTCATGCTTTAGCCTGCATCCACAATGACCGCAGTAAATCTTCTGGTAAAATAGGTTTTCATTCTTTTGCCGGTTGTCAGTGCGGACAGTTTTGCGATTGTGGATAATAGCAGCCGCCTGAAGGAATGTATCCCTGTCAATAATAGCTTCATGGGTATCCCTGACAACCACATGCTCCTCCGTTTTCTGCCGCTTGAACTTTCTGCTGCCCACGCCTTTTGTCTGAACACGGTTGTTGACGGTCGCGCCCGTCATTGTTTCATCCTGCAGGATTTTTGTGACCTGTCCAGACTTCCAAAACCCGGACATCAGTTGNTCNTCTGTGAAGCCGCCGCATTGAAAGCCATAAAGTTTATGCAATCTCTGTGCAGGGGTAGGGATAAGCATTTCATTTAACTGCTGTGCAATCTTAGCCGGCTTCCATCCGGAAAGCGTCAAACGAAATATAGTCTTTACAACTTCTGCAGATTCGGGATCAACCTCCAGCTTGTGCCGGTCAGCAAGGGAAATAATGTATCCATATGGCGGTTTTGCTGCCACAAAGTCTCCGCGTTTCTGCTGTATCTTCTTAATGCTCTTTACTTTGGCTGACAAATCCTTGCTGTAATAGTCATAAATTACATTTTTAAACGCCATTTCAAGTCCGGGTGTATTACCGATATACTCTGAACTGTCAAAGGAATCATTGATGGCTATGAAGCGTATTCCCATTAAAGGAAAAATCTGTTCTATGTAACAGCCTGTTTCGATATAATTACGTCCGAATCGCGACATGTCTTTTACAATAATGCCGCCTATCCTGCCCTCGGACACTAACTGAAAGATTTCCTGAATTGCAGGTCGGTCAAAATTAGTACCAGAATAGCCGTCATCCAGAAATTCCCTTATGTTCATCTGCCTCAGTTCAGGTTTTGATTCAATATAGCTGTGTATCAGCCTACGCTGTGCGCTGATGCTGGTGCTTTCATCTTTCAGGATATTTTGCTTCAGGTCAAAATCTTCATCGGATACCCTCAGATAGCAGGCAAGGATATTGTTCCCTATAAGATTTNCGGAAGAATNATTNCTTNTCATNGCANCACCNCNCTTTCNCGGAACTTNAGTATAGGTTCTATTTCATCCCGATATTTGAAAACAACTTCAANNGTNTTNGAATCGTAGACATAAATTTTGTCAACTAATCTTTGNAAAAGATCCTTTGACAAGNAATCGCCTTNATANAATTCCAATAGAAGCCGGATGTATGGGTTATGTGGGGAAAAGCGTATNTTCAAGCGTTCAAGGGNGGATTTCAGTTCTGCCAGACGGCTTTCCGATGAAAGCCTTTCNAGCCTGCATTNTTCCTTTAATGTAANATATTTTTCGCGGGTAAACAGCCCTTCCGAGTAATTCAGGTATAATTCTGACTGCATAGAAGNAAGTTCTTTGTGNCTTGCGGCATGGTCTTTGATTTGTTTTTCCAATGCCAATTCTATCTGCTTTTTTAGAATGCAGACAAGGGTTTCCCGTATCTGTTCCTCTTTGATGCTGATGATTGAACATTTTGAGTAGTCCGCATCCCTTTGTGAAATAGTGGTATAGCGGTATTTCATGCCGTGCTTTTCATAATAATTTCGTGTTCGGTACATTTTAAGTCCTGTGTTCCCGCTGTAAACCAATCCGGCAAAAATATCATCCGGCGAATCAATATCCGAATGACAGTAACGGCTTGCTCTGTTTTTTTCCAGCTCCTGCATACAGATACGCTGGACTTCAAAGAATGTTTCACGGCTTATGATGGCTTCATGGGTGTTTTCCGTTATTGTCCAGTCCTCATAGGGAATATTCCTGATTTTGGAAAGGTTTTTAGAGAGATTTTTTCTCTTTTTTCCCATTGCCAGATCCCCGGTGTAAGTGCGGTTGCTTAGGATGACTTTTACGGTAACACCCTGCCAGATGCTGTTTTCGTAACGCGGAGCTTTTATAGCGCCTGCCAGAAACTGATAACGCATCGGTGCCGGAATATTGCTTTCATTTAAGAGCCGGGCAATTTGAAAATTGCCCATACCTTCAAGTTTCCATTGAAAAATCTGCCGTACTGTAGGTGCTGTTTCCTGATTGACTATCAGGTGGTGTGGGTCTGCCGGATCTTTGCAGTAGCCATAAGGTGGCACATTCCCGTAATATATTCCGTTTTTACGTTGGATTTCTTTTGCAGTAAATACCTTACGGGAAATGTCCTTTGCATAGGCTTCATTCACAATACCTTTGATCATGGTGTCTAATGGCTGAAGGGCACTGCTTTCTAACTGTTCTGAGTCATAGTAGTCATTGACCGCTATGAAGCGGACCTTTAAGACAGGAAACACCATTTCAAGGTAATTTCCAGTTTCTATATAGTTCCTTCCAAACCGTGATAAATCTTTTACCACAATACATGAGATACGTTTCTTTTTTACATCCTCCATCAGACGGTTCCATTCCGGACGGTCAAAGTTCGTTCCGGTCTCTCCGTTGTCAGAGTAAATATCAACAATTTTTAATTCAGTTTTAGTTTTTACATAGCTTAACAGCAAGTCCCTTTGGTTATTCAGTTTTTCTCCCTTTGCAGCCTCCTCTCCAGATATGCGCAGATATAATCCGGTAAGGTAAATTTCGGGAGCAGCATGGTTAATAACGGCTGTATCAGCAATTCTGTCTGTTCTTTTATGCGGCATCCGTCTACACCTCCCTTGTTGTGAGCTTATCAGAAACAGCATCTGGCAGGAAATGCAGCAGCTTTTCAAATTCATCCGGGAACCGGAAAACAATATGTATCCGGTTTTTGGGATAAATATATATTTTTTTTACCATAGATACCAGCATTTTGCGGCTGAGGACAGGAAATTCCATGTATTTGCGGAACTCATCTATATGGGATGTATCTGCCATGAATGCGGCAGTCAGTCCATCCTGCTGAGCGGTCATGTTATCCAATGCCTTCGCTAGTTCATTTACCTGCTCCTGATATGATTCCTTTAAATTCAGGTACTCATCCTTGTTTAGCAAGCCTTCATGGTAATCCTCATAAAGGCAAGCAAGGAGCTGCCGGTATTTTTGTAAAGCAGCCTCTGCATGATGGATTTCCTGTGTCAATGTCTTTACTTCGGCTTGCTGGACAGGAATGTTTTCCAGATGGGAAAGCATTTGCTCCATATCAGTCAGGTCGTTTATATATTGACGTAACGTGCTTAACACAGTCTGTTCCAGATAGAACTCATTGATACAGAATCCCTTGCAGCAGGTTGTATGGTTGGAAAGATAACAGCCATAGTAGAAATAGCTTTTATTTTTCTTTACCGTCTGCTTTCGGTTGCAGCTTTGGTGGCAGTTGCCGCAGTATACAATGCCCGAAAAGGGATAAATCGTTTCCTGTCCGGCGGACTGGTGAGTATCTGTATCCAGTATGCTCTGAACCAGATCAAAATCCTTTCGGCTGATAACAGCTTCGTGGGTGTTCTCCTTACGGAACCAGTCTTTCTGTGGTCTTGCAACAGGTTTCCGGATTTTGTAATTGGGCCGGTAAGTTTTTCCCTGAAGCAGCGTACCAGTATATACTTCATTTTCAAGGATACGCCTTACTGTAGTACCATACCACTTTGGTGTGCTGTAGACCTGAAAAGCAGTTTTGGCGTGGCTGCCATTTTCCTGTTTGTACCGGATGGGGGTAGGCACCTTCATCTGGTTTAATAAAGCGGCAATCTGCAGGTTGCTCAGCCCTTCAATTTTTTTTGCGAAAATGAGCCTGACAATATTGGCTGCAGGATCATCTATGGCAAGCTTATTTTTGTTCGTTTCCAAACGCTTGTACCCATAGGGAACAGCGGGGCTTACAAAATCACCCTGCCTGCGCTTTACATCCAGATTGGAGCGCACCTTTACGGATATATCCCGGCTATAAGCATCATTGATTAAATTCTTAAACGGCAGAAGGAGCTGGTCGGAAGATGAGGTGTTGTAAAGACTGTCATAATTATCATTGATTGCAATGAACCGGATGTTCAGAGCCGGGAAAATTCGTTCTATATAACGTCCGACTTCTATGTAATTGCGTCCGAATCGTGACAAATCTTTTACAATAATACAGTTGATTTGTCCGTCTTTGATACCTTTAAGCATTTCCTGAAAGCCAGGCCGGTTGAAATTTACCCCTGTATACCCGTCATCGGAATAGTGTTTCACCAGACATAGTTCAAGGTGGCTTTTGGCATAGTGCCGAATCAAAGCCTTTTGGTTATTGATGCTGTCACTTTCTTCTTTATCACCATCCTCCTTTGAAAGGCGGGTGTAGTCTGCCGCCATCCATTCTTTTGGTTCGTCATTTACATTCATGATCATTCATCCTTTCCCAAAATAAATTCAGAATAGCCTAAAAATATAAATGCATATTGCTTCCTATGTGAGATATAGAAATTCTTAGGCAGCGTTCTATGATGCCTTAGAATTTCTTCTCACATGTGAGTTTTATCTCACATATCATATATAAAAAGGCGCAAAAGCAAGGATTTCAGATTATTCGCAATGAGACAGGGAACTAAAATAATCCTGAAGCAGTTCTTGAAAAGATCCGCCTTCGCTGCAAAAAGAAACNTTAACAACAGTATTTTTGNANCGGAAACAATAAGGATTTTTNATATCCCTGATAAAATTTTGTATTCTGTCNGTCTTTTTCATAGTGGTGTCTATTTTGACATCGNTGATGTCAACCAGATTTTGGATGTCAACNGTCTGAATGTCAGTCNGGCATAATAGATTGGTCTGNTGATTNTCCATATTTCCTCCATCTGNATATTCTATACAATCTATGCTTGTTAATAGTTGTCCTATTCTNAATNTACNNATACCTCCCATTATCATCTTCTGCGCCCTCCCCGGCCGCGTTGCCTGACTGCACTTTGTGCAATTCAATCCGGACGGGCAGCAGACCATAAGCAGGGAGCTACCCACCAGAACCCATATACATGATGGTGCATGTTCTTCAGTTGTCAAATACAACGTAAATTCACGACAAACGCATGAGTAAATAAATTGTGAACATATCACTATTCTGATAAAATAAAAGAAAAGAGGTGTGTTCATGGAGGAATTATTACAGTGGATGGAGTATATCGAAGATGTGCGACAAGAGAAAAAAGTACGTCATTTACTAAAAGATAATTTTGTGTTCGTTCTTTTTGCCACTTTAGCGAATGCGGATGACTGGGTGGAAATAGCTTTGTTTGCAGAAAATTTCCATGACTATTTGAGGAAATATATTGACCCTCGTAATAATAAGTAGAGACTATTTTATATACCGCATAGCAATACAACAATAACTATAGGTATAGATAATTGGCACTATAATTGGTTTCAAATATTTATATCACATTATAAAATAATAAGGGTAATAATTGCAGAATAATTTGTAATTATAGATGTATTTGAAAATAAATAAGAGCAGCTTGCAAAAGAAGTTGCGACCAAAACAAATGATATAGCAGGAGACGGTACTGCAACTGATACACCTCTGGCTCAGTCATTCGTGAGATATGGAATGAACAATATAAGTTCAGAAGTCGGTGTACGACCAC
>WFLX010054659.1_pt1 | contig 11606 bp, 10 predicted proteins | sample 4967041 | NCBI WGS metagenome assembly WFLX01 (sample SAMN12857096, study PRJNA449069) | gut metagenome | isolation source: stool from male and female vole | host: Microtus ochrogaster | place: USA:Florida | collected 2017 | reverse complement strand
CCCCGTTGGCGTCGAGGAGCTTGAGCGCGTTCCATTGCACGGGGTTGTGGCTGGCTGTGATGATGATGCCTCCCGAGGCCTTCTCTCCGGTGACAGCAAGCTCCGTGGTGGGAGTGGTGGCGAGGCCGATGTTGATGACATCCATGCCCATAGCCATGAGGGCGCCGGTCACAAGATGGTCGACCATGCCGCCCGAAATACGGGCGTCGCGCCCTACGACGATGCGCCCTGCGGCGCCTCCGTTCACACGGCGTATATACTCAGCGTATGCGGCTGTGAATTTTACGATGTCCACTCCGCCCAGGCCGTCGCCAGAACGGCCTCCGATTGTTCCGCGGATTCCCGATATTGATTTGATAAGTGACATATAGCAGTTTCTTGAGTTTAGTTGGAAGATTTAATACTCGGCCTTGAAATAGCGCACGTTCATCAGATAGGGGATGCAGGTGCCCTGGTTGGCCTCCGTGAATCCCACGTAGGACTTCATCACCAGATTCACCTCGCAGTCGTAGCCGAGATATTCGAGCGGCACCTGTATGCCGGTGCCATATTTGGTGGTGGAGGCGAGAAGGGTGTTGCCATACTCAAATGATGTGGGACCGACAGAGGGGTTGTTGGCATTTCCGATACCTTGGACATTGAATGACCCGGTCTGCTCCATCATCAGTATGTTTTTGGCGTCATACAGGAAATAGACCAGCTGCCCTTTCTTGGCACGGTTGTCGTCTGAGCCGGGGTTGACAACCTGCATGTAGAGGTTGCCCTCTTCGTCCATCTTATAGAACGGCGCATCCTTGCCCGTCTCAAACACGCTGTCGGCCGGGATTTCAGTCTCCACATGCTGATGAGCCAGATACCAGTTGACGGCGCGTGTCTCATCGCGAAGCAGGTCGGAGTAGCTTTCCGAGTCGCTGCACGATGAGGCAGCCCCGGCCAGCGCCGCTGCCGAGGCGAGGAATGATATGGTGCGAATTGCTTTATTCATCTTTAGTCAGGATAGTTGGTTTAGATAAAAGGTCACCACGTGTCTATTCTGTCAGGGTGGCCCTTGATGTACCGGTCATACTCCGGCAGAGCCTCGATGAGCAGCGCGCGTGCCTCTTCGAGCGTGCCGTGGAACTCGGCCCCCGCAGCCATGATGTGGCCGCCCCCTCCGAAGAGGTCGCCGCAGACCATTGATACCGGAAATTCATTGATGCTGCGCGCCGACACCTTGATGCAGTCATCGTCTTCGCGCAGGAAAAAGGAGGATACTACTCCTCTTATCTCAAGCGGGGTATTGACGAGCCCCTCCGAGTCGCCCCTCTCATAATGGAACCGCTTCAGTTCCTCGAGGCTCAGGGTGATGATGGAGGCATGATGGCGCGGGAATATCTCCATCTTCTCGCTCAGGGCGTATGCATGGAGCTTGACGCTGCCGTAGCTGCGCGTCATCAGAGCCTCCTTGACTATGCGGGTCTTGTCTACGCCCTTCTCCAGAAGGCGCTCAAGCACTTCGTAGATGTCAGGGCTCTTGATGTTGACCGAGAAGTTTCGCGTGTCAGTCACCATGCCCGTCAGCAGGCACTCCGCGCACGCCTTGTCCATCTCCTCATAAAGGCCCATGGCGGCGATGATGCGAAACACCAGCTCGCACGTGCTCGACATGTCAGGATAGGAAAAGGTGAGGTCGCAGAAGCACCCCGGATCCTCGTGATGATCGATAAGCACCTTCGGGCATGCGGCCGATTCTGTCAGGGGGCCCATGAGATCCTGGCGCGAGGGTTTATTGAAGTCACAGCATATCAGCAGGTCCGCATTCTCCACCAATGACTGGCAATAGGGGTCATGGCGCGTATAGACCGCCACCTCCTTGAACCCCGGCATGAAGGAGAGCACCCGCGGCGGCTGGTCCGGCACCACCACCATAGGCTTTTTGCCCAGAGACTTCAACAGATGATAGAGCCCCAAGGTGCTCCCCATGGCATCGCCATCAGGCCTGACATGACAAGTGAGCACTATCGAGTCAGCGCCCGACAGCAGCTCCTCAAACCGGTCTACATCCGCAGTGGACAGGTACTTTTTCATCTTGCTTTGATTTTTCAAACGGCAAATATACTAATTATCTCCGAAATTCTGACTAACTTTGCACTCAAATCAGTCAAAAACATCGTAAAATCCACTTTTGGCAACTGCCCGGGCGGATATACTGTACCTCTATGCATACCAAAGAAGAAAAAATGGCCGCTTTCGGCCGAATGCTCGATATTCTCGACATCCTGAGAGTGAAATGCCCCTGGGATGCCAAACAGACCTACGATTCGCTGCGCCCCAATACCATCGAGGAGGTCTATGAACTCACTGACGCGCTCATGACGGGCGATTCACCCAATATCCGCAAGGAGCTGGGCGATGTGCTGCTTCACGTGGCCTTCTACTCCAAGATCGCATCCGAATCGGGTGACTTCGACATCGCGGATGTCTGCGAGTCGCTGACCGACAAGCTCATCTTCCGCCATCCCCATGTCTTCGGCGACACCCAAGCCGACACGGCGGAGAAAGTCACTCAGAACTGGGAACAGATCANGCTCAAGNAGAAGGGGGGCAACAAGANCGTATTGGGAGGCGTGCCCTCGGCTCTCCCGGCCCTCATAAAGGCCAACAGAATCCAGGAGAAGGCCCGCAATGTGGGCTTCGACTGGGATACGCCCGAGCAGGTCTGGGACAAGGTGCGCGAAGAGATGGAGGAAGTGGAGCGCGAAGTCAAGTCAGGCGATGCCAATGCCCTCGAGGGGGAGTTCGGTGACCTCCTTTTCTCTGTAATAAATGCCGCAAGGCTCTATGGGGTCAACCCCGAGAATGCCCTGGAGCGCACCAACCGCAAGTTTATCAAGCGCTTCAATTTCCTTGAGGCCCGCGCCAAGGAGCTGGGCCGCTCTCTCAAGGACATGACCTTAGAGGAGATGGATGCTATATGGGAGGAGGCAAAATCGGCTGAATGATACTCTGCATCACCGAGAAACCGAGCGTCGGCAAGACCATTGCCGATGTTTTAGGCTCCAACATCCGCCGCGACGGCTATTTTGAAGGGCCGGAGTACTGCGTTACCTGGACCTTCGGCCATCTCTGCACCCTCAAGGAACCGGCCGACTATACCCCGGCCTGGCAGCGGTGGTCGCTCTCGTCGCTCCCCATGATTCCTCCCCGCTTCGGCATCAAGGTAATACCTCAGGCGAGCATCAAACGGCAGTTTGACACGATTGAAAAACTTATCCGGCAATGCGACAAGATTATCAACTGCGGCGATGCCGGGCAGGAGGGTGAGGTTATCCAGAGGTGGGTGATGCAGAAAGCCGGGTGCGACAAACCTGTGGAACGCCTTTGGATCAGTTCGCTCACCGATGAGGCAATACGCGAGGGGTTCAAGCATCTGCGCCCCCACAAGGAGCTTGAGTCGCTCTACACGGCCGGCCTATGCCGCGCTATCGGAGACTGGATATTAGGCATAAACGCCACCCGTCTCTACTCGCTCAAATATGGCACCGGACACAATCTTCTGTCAATAGGGCGCGTGCAGACACCTACGTTGGCTATGGTGGTCAACCGCCAGAAAGAAATTGAGAATTTTGTTCCTAAGGATACATTCGAGCTGCGCACGCTCTACCGGGGTGTGACATTCACTTGCGTGGAGGATCCTTTCGAGACCGAGGAGGCCGGGCTGCCCGTCGTAGACCGTATCCGCCCTCTCCCCTTCACGGTGACTTCAGTCACAAAGAAGAAGNGGCGCGAATTTCCNCCGAGGCNCTTCGANNTGACTTCCCTGCNGGTGGAGGCNAACAAGNGCNTCANCATGGGAGCCGAGGAGACGCTGCGCACTATCCAGAGCCTCTACGAGAAGAAGCTCGCCACATATCCGCGAGTCGATACCACGTATCTCACTGATGACATTTACCCCAAATGCGGGCCCATCCTCAATTCGCTGACACAGTATGCCGAACTCCTTCAGCCCCTGCGGGGCTCGAAGCTGAGGAAGTCCAAGAAGGTGTTTGACAATGCCAAGGTCACTGACCACCATGCCATCATCCCCACAGGGCAACCGCTGCCGCAAGGCCTGTCACGTGCCGAGTACGGCATTTTCGACCTGATCGCCCGGCGATTCATATCCGTATTCTACCCCGATATGGAGTATGACCAGACGACCGTCATGGGAAAGGTGACTGACAACAACGGTCTTGCACCCGGCTCGACCTCGACCCAAGATGATAAGGGCAAGCCTTTCGCTCTGGAGTTCAAGGCAACGGGGCGCGTGATCACTGCTCCGGGATGGAAAGCCGTGTATGCACGTGACAAGGACACAGACAGCGACAACAGCCGCGATGAGAAGAAGAAACCTGAGGCCGACCAGAACGTGATGCCCCCCTTTTCCAAGGGTGAATCGGGACCGCATGAGCCGTCGCTGGTCAAGAAAACATCCAAGCCCCCTAAATATTTTGATGAAGGCACGCTCCTTAAGGCCATGGAGACCGCAGGGGCGACAGTAGAGGACGAGGACCTGCGCGACGCTCTCAAGGCCAACGGACTGGGCCGACCCTCGACAAGGTCGGCCATAATCGAAGTGCTTTACAAGCGAGGGTATATCGAGAAGTTCGGCAGGCAGGGCAAGACGCTGCGCGCCACCCCGGCCGGAGTTGACTTGATTGGCATAATCAACGAGGAACTGCTCAAAAGCGCCAAACTGACCGGCATATGGGAGGGACGGCTCCGTGCCATCGAGCGCGGAGAATACAGCGCGCCGGAATTTATCGCGCAGCTCAAAGAGATGATCTCAGCGATCACTCTCTCCGTGTTTGCCGACAATTCCGGACGCCATATCTCCACGGACACATCACGCAAATCCCGCTAAAACCGCGATACGCGTCCCGCTCGGTAGGCCTCTTTACCCACCGGGTAGGGGCGCGATACATCGCGCCCACCAAAGGAGTGCCCCCGTCACGGGACGCCATACTACGAAGGCCGTTCCCCCAACCGTCCCTTACTCAAATCTAACGCTTTGCTTTTTGTCTGCGTGCGGTCGCATCTCTCAGCCAGAGAGCAGCCGCAGCAACTGCTCCCCCGGTCGGGGTGCTTCCTCCGTCGCCGGGCTTTAACCACGAGCAGGATGGCGACAAGCAAAAATGTCGCTCCTACCCATATATATTGCCATATCAGATTATTATCCATAGTAGTTCCTCCATGTTGCCTTGTATTTCAAATCATAAAAAAGGTGTAGGATGATACCCGGGGCCACTTCTTTGGCGGGCGCGATATATCGCGCCCCTACCGGCCAGCGCGGGGAGCTCGTTTTGGGACGAGCCAGCCCTCCGCAATCACGCGGACACCGGTAATCAGGGAATAGCCTCTATGATACGTTTGACGGCCTCGAAGGTCTTGCGGGGAGCTTCCGTCCAGAAATCCTTGTATTGCGATATGTTCTCTCCCTCTCCGGGGGTGTCGCTGACCACACGGAAAATATTGAAGGGCACACCGCACCCTAACGCCACCTGGGCGATTGACGCAGACTCCATGTCGCAGGCCAGGGCCGACGGGAAAATCTTCTTGATGGCCTTCACTTCGGCGGCGGTGGAAATAAAGCGGTCGCCGCTGCATATCAGACCGTATCTGACACCCTCATCAGGGAGAACTTTTCGCGCGAGGCTCACAATCTGACCCTCCGCAGGGAGAAAGACTGACATGCCGTCTGCCGCACCCGGCTCGGTGCCCGGGCCGCACCACACATCGTGGTAGGCTGCGTACTCCGCCACAAGCAGNGAGCCTATCTTCATTGACTTATCNGCCCCTCCGGCCACGCCTGAATTGATTACAAGGTCCGGATGGAANGCCTTGATNAGACAGTANGTNTTGAGCGCGGAATTGACCTTGCCTATACCGCACTGCATAAGCATGACCTCATGGGCGCCGATGCGACCCCGGTAGGCCGGAGTGCGTTCCACTGTCTCTTCCCTCATATCNTCGATAAGCGGCTTAAGAAGAGCAATCTCCTTCTGCATAGCCGCCAAAATACCAATCTTCATTTGTTTAAAATATTAGAATGCCTTCGTGCCTGAATGTAGAATACTACATAATACATTTTATTTCTTAAGATCAAAGAACATAAATCTTGTGTCTAAATGTTCTTCGTGTCTTAATTTAAGAAAGTCCCTTTCTTCCTGCTCCGTCTTATATAACGTCTTGAATCCGTTCCTTTCGTAGAAATGCATGGTCCTATAATTATTGTAGGCATCCACCACAATAAATCTGCATCCGGTTTTATTGTCAGCTCGAAACCAATCCTTAATAAAACTCAAAATTTGGCTGCCGACATTAAAGCCCTTTCCCCGGAAGGCGGAAGAAACTCCCAGGCGCCCAATTAGCACAGCCGGATAATTCATTCCGCGTTTAGCATTGATTATCCCTCTTTGGACGCGGTTACGTGCGGCGGGAATAATCTCCCTGGCCTTTATGCTATCATTAGCCAAGGTTACCAATCCCATAATTAAAGTCGGATTTTCGATGTTAATCCACGCATAGGTTCTCCCAAGCAATTCCGCTTCATAGTGGAATGCATCGGATGCAAAAAATTCATCTAAATCGGCATCATCGCAGCGGAATGGTTCGCAATATGCCGCCACCTCTTCTGTGTAAGGCACCATAATTGCATCCCGCTCAAGAACAAAAGATGAATCTTGAGCCATTATTTTTTATTTTTGGGAGGGAAAATGAACTCTCGTGATTTACGAAGGAATTCAAAAATTTGGGCTTCGCGCTCAACAGACAGCCGAGGGGTAGGCAATTTGCCATTGCGTTCTGCTTCTTCTACAAATGCTCGAGCGGATTCTCCGACAAGCTCAGGGGAGGAATTGATAGTCATTGCCATATTCTGTTGTTTTTGGATACAAAATTACAAAAATCTTAGAAATTATACAACGTGGTAATCGGTAACTTTCAAAAATTAATCGGGCACGCTATTCTTGTGCATTTCAAAATTTTGTTATATCTTTGTGCGTTGAAATCCGACACTGCACCATGAAGACCATCAAGATCTGGAACGATTCCCCATCCTCCCGGCAGCTCGAAGAGATAGCCGAAGCTCTGCGGGCCGGCGAAGTCGTGATTATCCCTACGGATACGCTCTACGGAATTGCCTGCGACGCACTCAATCCCAAGGCTGTGGAGAAAATATGCCGCATCAAGGGACTCAAGCCGGATAAAAACACTCTCTCCGTTATCTGCTCCGACATCGCAATGGCTGCGGAATATGCTAAAATAGACAATTCCGTCTACCGTCTGATGCGAGACAATACCCCGGGCCCCTTCACCTTTATCGTGCGCGCTCTCTCCGGACTCCCCAAGGCTTTCAAAAACCGCAAGGAAGTGGGCGTGCGCATCCCCGGATGCGAAACTGCCCGGCTCATAGCCGAAACACTCGGCAATCCCCTCATGACAGCATCGATCGAATATGACGATGATGACCACGCCCGCGAGCCTGAGCTGATCGCTGAGGCATACGAGGGACGCGCTGANCTCCTCGTGGAGGGAGAGCCGGGGNNNACGGNGCCNTCCACTATCGTGCACTGCCTGGGTGAGGACTACGAAATCACNAGNCAGGGGCGCGGGGAGCTGCAATAACCGCTCAAAGAGGCGCAGAGTTGCAGCAACCGGATTTTTTTCTTAATTTTGCAAAAAAACTAAATTCACCTTAAAATCCCCGTCACCGGAGGCGCGAGACACCCCCACATGACGGATAAATCTTAAAGCACATACAAATGTCTAAAGTAACAGTCGTAGGCGCCGGCAATGTAGGCGCTACCGCAGCTAACGTGATGGCTATCCGCGAGGTGGCCGATGAAGTCGTAATGATCGATATCAAGGAGGGTGTGTCCGAGGGCAAGGCCATGGACATGATGCAGACCGCAAACCTCCTGGACATGAACACCCGCATCAAGGGCGTCACCAACGACTATGAGGCTACCGCAGGCTCCGACGTGGTTGTCATCACTTCCGGCATCCCCCGCAAGCCCGGCATGACCCGCGAGGAACTCATCGGCGTGAACGCCGGCATCGTGAAGCAGGTCACCGAGAGCGTGCTCAAATACAGCCCCGACGCAGTCATCGTGTGCGTGTCCAACCCCATGGATACCATGACCTACCTCATCCACAAGATCTCCGGCCTTCCCAAGAACCGCATCATCGGCATGGGCGGCGCCCTCGACAGCAGCCGTTTCAAATACTACCTCTCCCAGGCACTCAAGGCTAACCCCAATGAGGTGGAAGGCTTCGTAATCGGCGGCCACGGCGACACCACCATGATCCCCANNAAGCGCTACGCTACCCTGCGCGGCATACCCGTTGAGACACTCCNCGACAAGNNGACCCTCGACAAAGNCGTTGNCGANNCTATGGTAGGAGGCGCTACNCTNACCAAACTTCTCGGCACCTCCGCATGGTATGCTCCCGGCGCAGCTGCAGCTGAAGTCGTTGAGGCAGTCATCCACGACCAGGACGCCATCATCCCCTGCTCCGCTCTGGTAGAGGGCGAATATGGCGAGTCCGGCCTCTGCATCGGCGTGCTCTGCAAGCTCGGCAAAGGCGGCATCAAGGAAATCGTGGAAATCGANATGAACGCTGAGGAGAAGGAGCTCTTCGCCAAGAGCGCAGCCGCTGTCCGCAAGACCAACGAGGCTCTCCCCTGCTGATCTTATCCCTGACTGCATAAAAAAGATGGCTTCCCGCGCGGGAAGTCATCTTTTTTATGGTTTAGCACCAATCAATTAATTTATAAGGGCGAACCCCATCCGGTAAATTTCATGTCGCAGGGGCTTGGATGCTCACTGCATGATGAAAAACTCGACCACGAAGGCTACTACGAACCCGATGCAGCACACCAGGCTGACTGTGTTGAGTTTGCGCGAGGCCACCGGACTGATTCCGGCAAAATACACGCTCAGCAAGCGTGTGAACGCGCACATGAAGAGGAAGAACACGTCTATGAACTGCCACCAGGCAGCTCTCATGGAGAATGTGAGCACGATAATCAGCACAGCTACAATCAGCGCCAGCCATGATGTGACCTTNGCCCGTTTCAGATTCTTCGGCCCGTTAGTATTTCTATCCATTCGTCAGTTTTTAATATCGGGATTACCTGTAAAGTTTAAACGTCACCGGGTCGCTCCCNTCGCTGAATATCTGAGCCAGATAAAANCCTCCCGGCTCATGACCTAAGTCTATCCANNCGGTGTNCGTCCCCTTGTAGGTCTGACGCNCNACCANNGCNCCGGAGACATTGTAGATCCGCACCAAAGTCACCTCGCCGGGCATAGTCACGCTGAAACGTCCCCCTCCCAGGCCGCTCACCACGGGCTCCGAAGGCATGAGGCCCTCCTCGATGGCGCGTGTGCGCCGCTCAGCATCCGCCTCAAATTCGGATACCGTGGAGTCATAGAACCCGAAGGGAGGATCCTCCTCGTATACCGGAGCAGAGGCCGGCACGGCATAAAAGTCAGCTATCAGCCCGTCGCTTAGAAATTCAGTGGCATGAAGGCGGACCATCCACGGATCGAAGCCATCCTCAAATGATATGCGGTACATCCCGCTGCGGCTTCCGGTAACCCTCATGGGCCACACGGTATCCTCAGCTTCTATGACACCCATCAGCACATACCTGTCCTTGTCCAGCTGCTCATCAGTCAGGTCTCTCCACTGGTCGGGCGAATAGAGCACGCTGTACAGGTCATCAGCTCTTTCAAGGGTGATCAGCCGGTCAATCCTCTCGCGCGCCTCATCGTCATCNGGNGCTCCNACAGCGGTATAATAGAAATTGCGGGGGCCATGCAGCAGAGAATAGACATATTCCGGAAATCCGTTCCAGGCGGCTATGGCCTCCTCGGGCACCCGCGAGTCATAGCGTATCCGTTCCACATCCATCGCGTATGCCTTGAGCAGCTGCCGCTGGGCAGGCAGGAGACGCTTCTCGTCAAACTTACCTGCCAGGCTGTATGCAAGCACCGGATAGGTCTTATTGTCGGCAGAGATTATCACGAACCCTCCCCGGGGGCTGGTGAAGGTATAGAACGGCGTGAAAAGCTTGTTAGTAGTGAGGTCTTTCCCTTTGTACACCATAGTCACAGGAGGGGTCACCTCGCCCGCAGCCTCATTGAAAAACTGCTGGGCAAGGCGCATGGCCTGCGCGTGGGTCACAATCTCGGCTTCAGCCATGGGGGCGCCGACCGCCCCGAAGGCCAGAACCATCATCAAGGGAAACATCTTTCTCATACCTATATAACGCTAAAAGCCCCGCAAATATGCGCATGAAACGCAAAAAGCTCCGCAAATATGCGGAGCTTTTCGCAATTTCATGCCAGGACAGCTGAGAGTCTTCACTCTTCAGCGGCGATGACTTCGGCCTCTTCTGCGGATGCCGCGGGCTTGACGTTAGGCTCTTCAAGACCGTAGTGATGCTTGCGGTCGATGACTTTCAGCCACAGGCCGATGAGGAGCGCGGCAACGCCCAGGCCTGCCAGCATCAGCAGAGCGTATGTGTAATTGTAGCTCACGGCAGCCTGGTCCTCGGTCATTGTGCCGGCGGCCACGCTTGCCACCACATCGGTGTTGGTGGCGTCAAGCACTTTGCCGATAAGCAGAGGGAAGAGCCAGAGGCCGATGTTCTGAATCCAGAAAATCAGGGCGTATGCGGAGCCGATAATCTTGGCATCCACCAGCTTGGGCACGCTCGGCCACAGCGAAGCGGGCACAAGCGAGAAGGAGGCGCCGAGCACCAGAATAGTCAGATAGGCCACGATCACACCCCCGACGGGGCTGTCTTTGAACTGCGGCAGGACGAATGCGAAAGTCAGATGGCACGCTATCAGCAGCAGGGAGCCAATAACCAGCATTGAGGCCGCCTTGCCTTTATAGTCGACATACTTGCCCAGAATGGGAGTGATGCCTACCGCAAGGAGCGGGAAGACTGCGAAAATGGCGGCTGCGCTCTGACGCATGTAGCCCATGTAGCAGTAGGCAACCAGGGCGCAGATGCCAGCGCCCAGCAGGCCGTATTTCATGGCCTTGTTGCTCATGAAGTTGCTCGCGAAAGCAGTAGCCGCCGCTGCGAGCATCACGACATACTGCACCACCGACACNGCNNCCGANGCCCANAANGANTCNGGNTCGACATCCGTGAAGGTGAGGTTGCACTGCAGCATGTTGACCGCATACTTCTGGAAGGGGAAGATGGCGGAGTAATAGAGCACGCAGAGCATGGCTACGAGCCAGAATCCGCTTGAGCGCAATATTTTCCCTATGTCGGATATGCGGAAGGGGTCATCTTTCTCCTCCTCCATGTGGGTCTGCTCGTCGAGCTTGCGGTCCATGAAGAAGTAGACTATGAACATTATCATGGCAATCATCAGCATCACCACGCCGAAAGCTACGGAGCGGCTCACCTCAACNTGGCCGCCAAGGTTGGCGAACACNGGNGAGAAGATCATNCAGGTCGCAACGCCAAGACGNGCCAANGCCATCTCNGAACCCATAGCCAAGGCCATCTCGCGGCCCTGGAACCATTTGACGATGCCGCGGCTCACCGTGATGCC
>WFLX010373755.1_pt1 | contig 11610 bp, 8 predicted proteins | sample 4967041 | NCBI WGS metagenome assembly WFLX01 (sample SAMN12857096, study PRJNA449069) | gut metagenome | isolation source: stool from male and female vole | host: Microtus ochrogaster | place: USA:Florida | collected 2017 | reverse complement strand
TTTTCCCCCCGTTAAAGTTTTTAACCGAATATTATACCCCCACCGGAATTATTAATTAATTACTTCCTAAAAAAATTTTTCGTTTCTTTATTTCTTTTTCCGCTGGTTTGGCCCCCTCACATCAAACATAAAGCCGCCGACAAGCGTTCCGCTTGTCGTACCGCAGGCGAACGCCTGACCGCGTATCTTAATTGCGTTAGCGGGATACAGCCAAACCGCAAGTCAAACATAAAGCCGCCGAATAAAATTCGGCGGCTTTAAAAAATTCAAGCTTGATTAGTGTTTTGCCGTTTTGCAGCGATGCAGTAAAGTACGCTTCAAGCATTGCTTGTTAAACCGTAGGTTTACCAAAAAGCCCGAAGAGAAAACTATTGCGCTGACAAGCCAGCCTATCGCCTGCGCCCAGAACGGATAGCCGGCGTATCTGCCGCCCTCGATAAATATCAGGTGGTAAATTCCCCAGCCGGTCAGAAACACGAGTACGGTCGGACACAGAAATTTAATTGAAAATGTGAAAAACTTTTCGGGCATTTTCATTCTGCGCGTAAAGCGGTTTATCTCTTCGACGAGGTTCGCCCCCTTTGCGCCTCTACCTAAAATTATGCACTCCGCAATTCCCAGAATCAGAATATTGAAGTAGTTTGCAAAGTGATCGCAGACGTCCAAAATAGTCGAGGCTATTGGCGTTGCAAAAGTCAGACACACCCCCGCGCCGATGACCGAAATTATCGACGCAAGTTTTTTCTTTGAAATTTTCAGCTTTTCCGAAAGGGGATTTGCGGCGGCTTCGAGCATTGACACCGACGACTGCGCCGCCATCATTGCAAGCGAAAAATAGAATAAAAGCCCCACTATCGAGTTTAAGACGGTGTTACTTCCGAACGCGAGCGTAATTGCCACGGGATAGACCACGAACGCCGTGACTATGCCCGACTGCGATAAATCGCTTTGCAGGCCGCAGCCGTACAGCGTGGTAAACAGCACCACCGAGGATAAAACGGATACAAAGAAATCGGCGGCGGCGATTATTATACTGTCGCGGAAAATATTTGTTCCGTCGGGCAGATAGCCGCCGTAAGCCGGCATTATTCCGACCAGTATCGAGAGCGAAAAGAACACCTGCCCCAGAGCGTTCAACCAAAGCTCGGCGTTGCCAAGCGCGGTCAAATCGGGTACGAACAGCTTTTTAAGCGCTTCGCCGCTGTTGGAATACATAAAGCCGCGCCCCGCCATAAATGTCAGTAAAATTATAGGAATTATAACCGTAAATTTAGCCGTCTTTGAAAGGGTGTTCGCGCCGCCGCGCAGGCAGAAATACATTATCGCCCAAGCCGCGATTATGCACGCCGCAACGAGAGGGGAAACGTTTTTGCCCATTACCTCGGTAAAGAAGTAGCCGCCTATCTCGTCCTTGCCCATCATCTGCGACTGCGCGCAAAGGGGAACTATTTTTACCGCCATAGCAATTATCCAGCCCAGAAGTCCGGCGTAAATTATTGCGACTATCAGCGAATTGAAGCAGGACGACCAGCCGACGGGTTCGGCTTTTTTATTTAGGCTAGCCATACACTTGGGCGCGCCGCCTCGTATCTTTCTGCCCAGCGCAATTTCCGCGTTGAGGATAGGAACGCCCATAACGACTAGCGCGATAAAGTAGATAAGCAGAAAAGTTCCGCCGCCGTACTTTGCGCACAGCCCCGGAAAGCGCAGCGCGTTGCCAAGCCCCACCGCTGCGCCCACACTCGCCAGAATGAACCCGCTACGGGATTTAAATTTTTCCTGCGCCATAGTTATATAAATATTAAAAGACCGATAAAAATATGCCGCCCCTCGTCTATACGAGGGGCGGCTGAAATTTTAAGTTTGATTAGCGTACAAGTCAATCAAGTACGCAAGTAATAAAGATACGTGATTAAACCGTAGGTTTACGTTTATAGATGTTGTCCAGTACGATAGTCGCTATAAGACCGCCTAGCATTATAAAGCTGAACACGATTACCGTTATAGGCACGCCGTAGCTGCGCGTAACGCTGTCAGGCACCGCTTCCGCGTTCAACATATTCGCCGCTGCGAACACGCCGAAGAAAAATACCACAGACAGAACCGCCGCGGAAATCGTAACGCCCACGGGCATTTTGCCGTAGCCCGAACCTATACGCCGCGCAACCGCGATTATCACGCATACGGTCAGAACGAGCAGCGTTACCTGCGCAGCAAACCCGATAATTCCGAAACACATTACGCCGCCGCAGTTAGTGCCGTCCGAAAGCTCGAAAGCCGACTGCAAAACCATAGACATCAAACCCAGCGAATAGCTGTGCGTTGCCGTTGAAAATCTGCATACGGGAAAAGTCAGAAGTGTTACTATAACTATCCCGAACACGCCCGTTCCGAGCGCAACCGAGCTTTTGATAATTTCCTTTTTGTCCGTAAAGTCGTGCAGGCGCAGTACCGTATTGCAGGCGAAATATCCGCCGAAAGCAACGCCGCCTATAATCAGCGCAGCAAGCGTTACCTTGTTGAAGTATACGCTCGAATTAGCCCCCAGCGCGTGCGACGACGCCGCGTTAAGCGCGAAGAACACCGACGCAAATACTGCGTAGGATATAAAAGTCTTTAAAGCCGGTTTTATAAAATTGACTTTCTTGTTCTGGAACGAGTACTGCCTTACTATCGCAACTACCGTGATAGTCGCAAATACGAAATTGCAAACAAGCGCGGCAACAGCAATCAGCGTGCCGATAATATTGGGAATATAAAGCGCGAACGACTGGGTATTGTCAACCTGATTGCTTATAATGTCGAGGTTATCGTACACTTTTCCGAAGTAGTCGAAAAGGGACACGTTGGTCACGCCGTCCGCTTTAATGCTTACGCCTATGCAGAAAGTGAATATAAAACCTACTATCGCGGCGAGACTTGAAAAGCAGATTTTTGCAATTTCAACCGCCTTTTTCCAAATCGGGCTGTGCGCGGGCGGTTCCTGCTTTTCGTGTTCGGCAGCTTCGCCTTCGGGCTTTTCTTCCGCCTCTTCCGCTTTTTCGTCCTCTTCGCTCTTTTCCTCTCCGTCCTCTTCGGGTTCGGTTTCGCCGTCTGGTTCGAAAACGCCGTGTTCGGTAATCTCCTCTTCTTTGACCTCTTCCACCGCAGCTTCTTCAACCGCCGCTTCGGGAGCTACTTCCGGTTCTGCTTCCGCCGCAACTTCGGGCGTTTTTTCTTCGCTAGCCGCTTCGGGCGTTTGTACGTGAGGCATTTGCGTTTCGGCAACTTCTTTTTCGGGCGTCTTTTCGTGCGCTTTTTCAACCGACGAAGCCTCTTCCGCGACCTCGGGCGCTATACGCGCGCCGCACTTATCGCAGAACGTAGCGTCTTCGGGTAAAAGCGCTTTGCAGGAGGGGCAGGGCTTTTTTCCGTCAAGCCGCTTGCCGCAATGAAGACAGTAAACCGCGTCATCTTCCAACTCTCTTCCGCAAAATTTACATTTCATAATTTTTTTCTCCTGCAAATATATTAACAACTTTTAAAAATTTTGTCAATAACCCTGCCGTTTAATCTCGTATTTTTATTTCTTTTCCGCTTATTTTTCTTTTCTCCCGTCAAACGAAAAGCCGCCGGACGCAACGCGTCCGGCGGCAATTATTTTAATTAAAGTTTGATTAGCAAACAGTAAATCAAGTACCGAAGTAATTAAGATACGGGATTAAACGTTACGTTTAATTGATTAGTCCTCTTTAAAATTAAAGTATTCCGCGGCGTTGTTGTAGCAGACGTCCTCTACAATCTTGCCCAGCGTTTCCATTTCCGACGCGGGGTACTGACCGCTTTCAACGAGCCTGCCCAGCATCTGGCAGAGTATTCGTCTGTAATACTCGTGGCGCGGATAAGCGAGGAAGGAACGGCTATCGGTAAGCATACCTACGGACTGCGCTACAAGCCCTACCTGCATAAGCGTTTCGAGATTCTGGCGCATACCGTCCTGCTGGTCAAGGAACCACCACGCGGTGCCGACCTGTACTCTGCCCTTTACTCCCTCTTTCTGGAAGCAGCCCGCAAGCACGGTCAAAGCGTAATTGTCGCGGGGGTTGAGGCAGTACAAAATGGTCTTGGGCAGGTTTCCGTCCTTGTCAAGCTCGCCCAAAAGCGCGGAAAGCTTTTCCATATACACAGCGTCCTCGATTGCGTCGTAACCGGTGTCGGGACCGATTTTTTCGAGCATGCTCTTTGAGTTGTTTCTCAAAGCGCCGATATGATACTGCTGAACCCAGCCGTATTTTGCGTACTGCTTGCCGAGGAACAGAAGGATATAGCCCTTGTACTTGTCCTGCTCCTCTTCGGTTACGGGCTTACCCTTCATACCTTTGAGGAATATAGCGTTCGCTTCCTTATAGGTTGCGGGCGCATAATGCACTACGTCCAGAGCGTGGTCGGAAAGGCGCGAACCCATTTTGTCGAAGTAAGCTATTCTGTTTGCCAAAGCGTCGCAAAGGTCCTGCAACGACTTAATGGGCTTTTTAACTACGCCCGAAAGCTGTTTAACCCAGCTTGCAAACCAGGAAAGTTCTACGTTTATCGCCTTGTCGGGTCTGAATGCGGGGCGGACCTTTACTTTAAGGGTTTCGTCCTCATTCATCTTTTTGTGCCATTCGAGGCTGTCGACGGGGTCGTCGGTGGTGCAGACCGTCTTTACGTTGAACTTGTACATCATCTCGCGCGCGGTCAGCGTTTCGAGAACCTTGTTTGCCTTGTCCCATATTTTCTGCGCGTTTGCGGGATTGATAACCTCGACAATGCCGAAGTATCTTCTCATTTCGAGGTGCGACCAATGATACAGGGGATTGCCCACGAAATAGGGCATGGACTCTACNAACTGTAAATATTTTTTATAGTCGTCGTCNGGTCCCGAGATGCTGTCNTCCTCATAGCCCCTTGCGCGGAGAGCGCGCCACTTGTAGTGGTCGCCGTATCTGTCGCCGGCGCCNAGCCATACTTCCGCGAGGTTTCTGAATTTTTTATCCTCGTAAATTTCCTTGGGCTGCAGGTGGCAGTGATAGTCGATAATGGGCATCTTTTCGGCGTGTTCGTGATACAGAATTTTCGCCGTCTCGGTGTCCAGTAAAAAGTCTTGGTCCATAAACTCTTTTACAGAGCTTTGNGTCTTTACNGCAGTCTTTTTGGTTGCGGTCGCTTTTTTAGCCGCGGGCTTTTTAGCCGTAGTTTTCGCAGTGGTTTTTGCCGTTGCCATTATAAGGTTACCCCCGTTTTAAATATTGCAATTTCTTTGGTTTGGTTAATTTCGTTTTTGGTCTGTTTGCCGTTTGCAATTTCAACGACCAGATCGATAAGCTTTTCAAGCTGCGTGTCGAAGTCGCTGTCGAGTACCGCGCCGGCGTTGAAGTCTATCCAGTTGGACTTTTTAGCCGCAAGCTCGGAATTGGTGGCAATTTTCAGGGTGGGAACAAAGCCGCCGAAGGGCGTGCCTCTGCCCGTGGTGAAAAGCACCAGATGACAGCCCGCCGCGCCCAGATTGGTTACGGCGCACATATCGTTGCCCGGACCGTTTAAAAGGTTTAAGCCCTTTTCGGTTATATAGCCGTCGTCCAGAACGACGTCCTGCACGGGNCCTGCGCCCGACTTCTGCGTGCAGCCCAGCGACTTGTCCTCAAGCGTTGTTATGCCGCCCGCTTTGTTGCCGGGGGAGGGATTTTCGTANACNACCTGTCCGTTGCGGCGGAAATAGTCCTTGAAGCCGTTNATNANNTTTACGACTTTTTCAAAGGTCTTTTTATCCTTTGCCCTGTTCATNAAAAGCTGTTCCGCGCCGAACATTTCGGGNACTTCGGTAAGCACGGTAGTGCCGCCNGCCGCAACGATATANTCGGAAAATCTTCCGACCAACGGGTTTGCGGTAATGCCCGAAAGTCCGTCGCTGCCGCCGCATTTAAGCCCGACTTTGAGGCAGGAAATATCCGCCTCTTCGCGCTTGTCCTTTTTTATAACGTCGGCAATTTGCTTTAACAGTTTTACGCCGCTTTCGATTTCNTCCTCTTCGTCCTGGCAGACGAGGAATTTTACGCGGTTTTCGTCCACCTTGCCCAGNGTTTCGCGGAAGGCGGACATCTGGTTGTTTTCACANCCCAGNCCCAGNACAAGNACGCCGCCGGCGTTGGGATGACGGACCATTTTCTGTAAAATGAGTTTGGTCCTCTCGTGGTCGTCNCCAAGCTGCGAACAGCCGTAGGGGTGCGTGTATGTGAACACGCCGTCGAAGCCGTCCGTACCGTACNTTTTATTAAAGGTTTCCGAAATCAGTTTTGCCTGACCGTTTACGCANCCNACGGTNGGGATAATCCACAGCTCGTTTCTTATGCCGACTTCGCCGTTGGCGCGTTTGTAAACCTTTACCTTTCTGCTCTTAACTCGGGGCAGGTCAGTAGGAATTTTACCGTAAGTATATTCAAGGTTTTCGGATAAATTGGTCTTGACGTTGTGGGTATGCACGTGCGCGCCCTTCTGAATGTCCGCTGTAGCGCAGGCGATGGGGTTGCCGTACTTTATTACCTGTTCGCCCTTTTTGATATTTTTGATCGCGAACTTATGACCCTTTGTAACGTCCTCAATTAAAGTCACGCCCTCGTGGGTTTCGCCCTTTTTCAAATCGGTCAGCGCGACCGCGACGTTGTCAAGTCCGTTTATTATGATAGTTTTTTTTGTCATTTTTACCCCTTTTAAATTTAAGGTGTTTGTACTAAAAACGCAGAGAAGCGAGCAAGACAAGCGCGGATTCGCCGCAGGGCGCTTAACTCTCGTACGCAACCAAGGCAAAACGCAAGCTTAACGCAGTATTGCGACGCTTATATGCGTTTTATTCGCGTTTTACTTGCACGTACCTTTGCAGCCGCCCACAAAGCACTCAAGCGCCGCTCTCATACCCTTCGTATCCATAGCTTTGAGATACTTTGCCACGGTCGAGGTGATTTCGGGGTGAATGGTATTCATATCCATATCCCACGCCTCTTTCCAGCCGAGCGCTGCTTTTGCGAGTTTTTCGTAGTCGCCGTCAAATTCAGCCCAAAGCTTTGCCCAGTGTTCCAAATACGCGGGGTCGTCCTTGAGTTCGATTTTTTGGTCGCCTCTCAAACCCTTGTGGAATTTAACGATAGCCGCAAACGAGAACAGCAGATGCCGAGGCAGCGCCTTTTTGATTTTAACGTAATCCGTAAGGGTGGGCAGAAGCCTCGTCTTGAACTTGGTCGTGGAGTTGAGCGCGATTGACATAAGCTCGTGGCGGATGAAAGGATTCTGGTATCTTTCGATAACGCTGTTTGCAAACGCAATCATCTGGTCCTGCGGCAAATCAATCGTGGGGTTGACTTCTTCGAATACGAAGTCGCGCACGAACTTACCCATAACGGGGTCGTTGACCGCCTCGCCGACGGTATCGATTCCGCACAGGTAAGCTACGGGAACCATCGCCGTATGCGAGCCGTTTAATATTTTAACCTTTCTCTGTTTGTAAGGCTTGATATCGTCCGCAAAAATTACGTTGAGACCGGTCTTATCGGCAGGCAGAACTTTCTGAACGCGCGCCTCTTTTTTAAGTACCCAGAGGTGGAAAATTTCGCCCTTTACGACGTTGTTGTCGAGATAGCCCGTTTCCTTGCGGATATTTTCGATTTCCGCCGCGGGATAGCCGGGAACTATTCTGTCAACCAGCGTCGAGGTGAAATGGTTTGCCGTCTGCATCCACTTGATGAACTTTTCGTCCATTTTATTTATTTTTGCAAGCTCGGTGAGGCAGCGGTAAAGCTCGTCGCCGTTGTTGTCGATAAGCTCGCAGGGAACGATTGCAAGTCCCTTATTCATATCGCCCTTGAAATGGTCGTAACGTCTTTTCAAAAGCGCGAGAAGCTTGCCGGGATAGCTCTTGGGGCAGACGGTAAAGTCGGTATCCGTAGCGTCTACCGCGATGCCCGCTTCCGTAGTGTTGGAAATGATGACTTCCAAATCCTCGCTCTCGCCGTATTTCAGGAATTTTTCGTATTCGGTAAAGGGGTTTACGCAGTCGCCGATAACGTCTATAACGCGGCTTGCTTTAACCTGCTTGCCGTTATCTATTCCCTCTAAACGCAGGGTGTAAAGACCGTCCTGCTCGGCAAGTTCTTTAACTCTGCCGAAAGGCATGGGCTGCACTACCGCAACGCTTGCGTTGATTGCGCCCTTGTCGTTCAAATCCTGCAATATCCATTCGACGAAAGCGCGCAGAANGTTNCCCTCGCCGANCTGCATAATTTTTACCGGTCTTACGGGTTTATCGTGAAGTTTTTTACTTAATAATTCCATTTTCGCAGCCTCCCGATTACTTTCTTACGATATCGTTTTCGATAATCTGTTCGGTTTCAGCGTCGAAGAGATATGCCGATTTATGGGGAACGATAAAGTTGAATTTATCGCCCATATTAGGAGTGTCGTGAGGGTTGACTTTTAAGATAACGTTGGTTTTAACGCCGTCTTCGTTTTCAACCGTCGCGTATACGTTGGTGGTATCGCCCAGAAGCTCGGTAAGCTCTACTACGGAATTAACAGTGTATGCGGTCTTGGACTTGCCAAGTTTGATAGCTTCGGGTCTGAACGCGAACACTACCTCTTTGCCCTCGATAGCCTTTACGTTTTTAACGATGGGTTTGAGGTCGTAGCCGTAGNNTTTAAGCTTGCCGNTTTCGACAGTGCCTNTGATAAAGTTCNTGGGAGGCTCGCCGATGAAGCCCGCNACGAAGAGGTTCTGCGGATAGAAGTACAGCTCGAAAGGAGTGCCTATCTGCTGAACGTAGCCGCCCGACTTCATAACCACTATTCTGTCGGACATGGTCATAGCTTCGGTCTGGTCGTGGGTTACGTAAATTGTGGTAGCGCCGACCGAACGGTGAATCTGCTTGATTTCCGAACGCATGGTAACGCGCTGCTTTGCGTCGAGGTTTGAAAGAGGTTCGTCCATAAGGAAGATATTAACCTTTCTGATGAGCGCGCGGCCTACGGCTACACGCTGACACTGACCGCCGGAGAGCTGACGGGGGAACCTTTCAAGATATTCCGTAAGTCCCAGAATTTTTGCGGTTGCCTGAACCTTTTCCTCGATAACGTCCGCGTCGATGCCTTCAAGCGTAAGGCCGAACGCAAGGTTTTCGTATACGGTCAGGTGAGGATAAAGCGCGTAGGACTGGAATACCATCGCGATACCTCTGTCCCTTGAAGATTTCTGGTTTGACAGAACGCCGTCGATATAGAACTCGCCCGATGTAATGTCTTCAAGACCTGCAATCATACGGAGAGTGGTCGATTTACCGCAGCCCGAGTCGCCGACGAGGCAGATAAATTCACCGTCTTTGATTTCCATATTGAAATCGTGTACGGCGTGATATCCGTTGGGATATACTTTGTTTACGTCTACAAATTTAAGTTGTGCCATTTTATTTTTCCCCTATAAATTTTTTAAATGTAATTGTATTTTAAGATTTAAAAGAAACGAGCAAGACAAGGCAAGCGAGCATTTTCGAAAGGGAGTTTACTTTGAGGTAAATGACCCGAGAAGAGCGGAGCTTAACGCCGTATTGCGAAGTTTACTTTAAATCTTTTGTTGCAATGTTGTCCATGTCGTCATACGCCTGATTCTCACCGCACATACCCCAGATGAAGGTATAGTTGTGAGTGCCTACGCCGCTGTGGATTGACCAGCTGGGCGAGATGACCGCCTGCTCGTTGTGCATAATGATGTGACGTGTTTCGTCGGGTTTGCCCATGAGATGAATGACCGCCTGGTCTTCGGGAACTTCGAAGTACATATACACTTCCATTCTTCTCTCGTGGGTGTGGCTGGGAAGAGTGTTCCAGGCGCTGCCTTCAACAAGTTCGGTCATGCCCATTGCAAGCTGACAGCTTTCGCAGACGTCGCCGATGATGAACTGGTTTATGGTGCGCTTGTTAATTCCCTCTATCGTGCCGAGGTGTCTCTGTACGCAGTACTTCACGCCTTCGGGCGGATTTTTGCCCTCTACGGGTTTTACTATTTTTACCGTGGGGTAAGCTTTATGCGCGGGGCTTGAATTTATGTAGAATTTAGCGGGGTTTTTGCCGTCTGCCGACGAAAACTCAACCTGCTTTGTTCCCATTCCGATATATATGCCCTCTTTGTGTCCTATATCGTATTTTTTGCCGTCGAGGGTAATTACGCCCGCGCCGCCGATATTGATTACGCCCATTTCCCTGCGCTCTAAAAAGTAAGCGGTTGCAAGCTCTTTGAAAGTGCCGAGAGATAAAGTCTTTTTGACGGGCATTGCGCCGCCCGCGATTATTCTGTCCTGATGCGAATAGGTCAGAAGAATTTCGTCCGCCTCGAACAGTTTTTCAATCAGATACTTTTCGCGGAGGGTTTTAGTATCGTAGTTTTTCGAATCGTCGGGATGATTCGCATAACGGATATCAAATTTCATACTTCTCCTTATTCACGCATTTCTTTTTCTGCGAAAAACAAATGCCGTGAGATTGTTTTTGTCGTAAAACGCTTAACAGGCGAAATCAATCCGCCCTTGCGTTTTTCGGCGTAAATATTTTATTTTTGTTTTTGTTTTATTTTTCAGCTCACACTTTATCCCACGTGTCGCGGATAAACTGAATACAGGGTTCTATATCTTCGCCCGTAGTGCCTTCCAGAACCAAAGTCGCGTGTTTGTCGTACGCCTTGATTTTTGCAAGGATTTTATCGAAGTCGAACATTCCCTTGCCGGGAGCGACCTGTTTAAGCTGACCGTCTTTGAACACGCAGTCCTTTATGTGGAACACGACTATTTTGCCGGCAAAGGTCTTTAACCCCTCGTCCAGAATTTCAAGGTACTTTTTGTAGTTGGTCGCGTCGAGATAATTATAAAGGTCGAATATGACTTTTATATTGTNCGCGTTTATTTCGTCGATAGCCCTCTTCAAGGTTTCAACGNNCCAGCAGACGTGACCNGCAGTCCCCTTCGNTTCCGACGTAAGCGCCCACCGNTTTTGCGTAGGAAGTAAGCTCTTTAAAGGTTTCCACTACATCCCAAAGCGCGTCTTCCGTGCGGTTCATGGGGTTGTAGGTCCACTTGTCGTCGTTGAAGCTGCCCGTTTCGGAGCCGACAATATTACAGCCGAGGTTTTGTGAATATTTTAAATATTCCTTAAAAACTCTCTTGCACTTTACGACCTTTTCTTTGTCCGAATGTACGGGGTTGAAATACGCGCCGATTAAAGGCACTTCTATTTCCGCCTTCTTCAATGCGTCGCCCAGAGCTTTGGTATTCTCCTCGTTGAGCGCGCCCGCCTCGTACGGTATTTCGTCCATGAACTTGTACGGAACGAGCTGCACCGCGGATATGCCGCAGTCCTTCGCTTTTTTAACCGCTCCGTCAAGTCCTCTGACGCCCAGATCGTGCGTCCTGAAAGCTATTTTCAATTAAATCACCTATATATGCCGCAGAAATTTCAGCGCGGTAGCCCGCGCGTTAAAAAATTTCAAGGCACCCTCTTATCATAACAAATATTTCAAATGCTCACGCCGAAAGATTGCAAGCGCGGATTAACTTCGCGCGT
>WFLX010369002.1_pt1 | contig 11610 bp, 9 predicted proteins | sample 4967041 | NCBI WGS metagenome assembly WFLX01 (sample SAMN12857096, study PRJNA449069) | gut metagenome | isolation source: stool from male and female vole | host: Microtus ochrogaster | place: USA:Florida | collected 2017 | reverse complement strand
AGAATCCGTACAAAATGGTGCATAAAAACGCCTAACACTGACAGTTATCAGCATTAGGCGTTCTTGAATGTATTAAGTTTTATCGCTCAGTAACAGTCAATTGCTATCAATATAAATCATTAGTAATTAACCGATTACTTGCCGATGCAGAAGCGGCTGAAGATGGAGTTCAGGACGTCTTGGGAGGAGATGGTGCCGAGGATGGAGTTGAGGTGGTGGATGGTGAGGCGGATGTCCATGGCGATGAGGTCGCCGCTGAGGTTGGCCTCGATGGCGGCGATGGCGCGGGTGATGGCTTCGTCGGCCTGAATGAGTGCCTCATAGTGGCGGGCGTTGGTGACGAGCAGGGCTCCCTGGTCGCCTTCGCTCTTGTGGGCCACGGCCTCCATGGCCTGACGCAGATTGTCGATGCCTTCGCCTGTGTGGGCGCAGATTTCTACCCGGCTGCCGTTGGCGAGGGTGGGGGTGGCGAGCACGTTGGCGAGGNCGGGGGNTNNAGGNNGGTCGGNNTTNTTGACNGCNACGATNATGTCNGCGTCNGTNTCGGGCAGGTCGGGNAGGGTGGGGTGNTNNCGGTCGATCACCACAATCACTATCCTNGCCGAGGCNGCNGCNCGNCGNCTGCGCTCGATGCCAAGGCGTTCGATGGTGTCGGTGGTGTNGCGCANTCCGGCNGTGTCCATCATGCGGAANCGGTAGTCGCCNANGNTGAGGGTGTCCTCGACGATGTCGCGCGTTGTGCCGTGGATGTCGGACACTATGGCACGGTCGTCGCCGAGCAGGGCGTTGAGCAGCGATGACTTCCCTGCGTTGGTGGCTCCCACGATTGCCACCGGAATACCGTCCTTTATCGCCGAGGCCGACCGGAACGAACCCGCCAGACGCCTTACCTCCTCCCGTACAGCCCGGGCGATCTCGAGCAGACGCACCCGCGATGCGAATTCCACATCCTCCTCGGAGAAGTCAAGCTCAAGCTCAAGCAGCGATGCCAGTTCAATCAGCTTTTCGCGCAACTCCTGCAACCTGTCGGAGAAGCGACCGCGCATCTGGCTCATGGCGATGCGGTGGGCGGCACGGCTCTCCGATGCTATGACGTCGGCCACGGCTTCGGCCTGGGCCAGGTCCATCTTTCCGGCTGCGAAGGCGCGGCGTGTGAACTCCCCGGGCCCGGCGAGCGCGGCACCGGCCGAGATGAGCGCGTTGAGTAGCTCCTGCTGCACATAGCGCGACCCATGCACGGAGATCTCCACCACATCCTCGCCCGTGAACGATGCCGGAGCACGGAACACTGTTGCCACCGCCTGATCNAGCGGCGCACCAGTGCTGTCGCTNACGGTGCCAAGGTGAACTGTATGGGACGCNGCATCAGCGAGTCTNTTGCCGTGCCACAGACGTTGGCACACTTCGATTGCCTGCGGTCCGCTCACGCGGGCCACGGCTATTCCTCCCACTCCCGCCGGAGTGGATATAGCGCATATTGTCGTTTCCATATTATTTCTTTTTGCTCCAGCGGGGGAAATTACATTCGGCCTCCACTCGCGCCTCCACATCGTCGGGGAGGGCGGCGAAGAAATCATATCCTGTAAGGGTCTCCACCTCGTCGACCGGTACGGCTGCCTTCTGCACTCCTCCGGGTACACTGCCGTTGTTCATAACGAAACCTATGGCGCGCGGAGGGTCGGAGTATGGCGCCAACACCACCTTGAAATATCTGTCGGGCACAGCCACGCCCGTAGGCCCGATGGTGGGCGACGGATGGCTGTCGAATATGGGGCCGCACACTATCACTATTGCACTGTCCCTCACCGCCCATTCGCGGCACTTCTCCTCAAGCACCCTCCAGCTGCCCTGATTCAGCTCATGATTCTGCGGCGACATGTTGGTGAGCAGGAANGACGACTGCATGGCCTCAGCATCCCATTTCATGTCGCCGGCGGGAGCCATGTGCCCGCGGTCGTAGCCCGAGCGGCGGTAGTCGTCGAGTGTGGCGCACCCCTCCACATTCGGGTCGGGAGCGAACGTGCTCGATTTACGGCTCACCGTCTGGCTTTTGGCTTCCTCGCCCGTAAGTTCCCANGCCACANAGTTGGGCTGGTGGGTCTGCGAGTTGAACGACACGGTGAACCCCGGATAGGATATCAGACGTGCATTTAGTTCCGCCGGAATCCCTACCGACATCAGGTCCGATGCCGCCGCTGCAGTCGATGACTCCCCGTGTCCAGTCGCCGATGGCGCAGTTTCGCGTCCGCTTCCAGCCTCCGAGGTCGCCTCAGTGTTGTGCCCGAAGTCAGCGTCGGGCGATTTAAGCTTTCTGCCGTAAGCGTTCCATGCCAAGATTATCAGGCCCACCAGCATGATAACCACCGTTGATGACCATTTCCTGTTTTTCCTTTTCTTTTTTCCCTTTGCCATGAAAATGATATGCTATAAAAAAAGCGGAGACGAATCTCCGCTTTCAATAAGTTAGCAGGACGTTACTTCTTGAAGAAGCGGTTGTAGAGTCCCTGGAATCCCTGACCGTGACGGGCTTCGTCCTTAGCCATTTCATGCACGGTGTCGTGGATGGCATCGAGGTTAAGCTCCTTGGCGCGCTTTGCGATGCGCATCTTGTCGGCGTTGGCGCCAGCCTCGGCTGCCATGCGCTTCTCAAGGTTGGTCTTGGTGTCCCATACGGTCTCGCCAAGCAGTTCGGCGAACTTCGATGCATGCTCAGCCTCCTCGAAAGCGTAGCGCTTGAAGGCCTCGGCGATTTCGGGATAACCCTCGCGGTCGGCCTGACGCGACATGGCCAGGTACATGCCCACTTCGCCACATTCACCCAGGAAATGAGCGTTGAGGTCCTTGATCATCTCCTCGTCGCAGCCTTTGGCCACGCCAAGCTCATGTTCGGTGACGAACTTCAGCTCAGCCTCATCGTCGACTTCCTTGAATTTCGACTTCGGAGCGCCGCATACCGGGCACTTTTCGGGAGCTTCATCTCCTTCGTGTACGTAGCCGCACACCACACAAATAAATTTCTTTGCCATAATGAATTTGGTTGAAACAATGGTTTTTTGTATGATATATCTCCACTCTCCAGTGGTCTGTTATTCCGCTTTCTCCTCAGCAGCGGGAGCGGCTGCCTCAGGCTTCTTGTCCACGAATTGCGTCACACCGTTGGCGATCAAGAGGTTGTACCACGACAGCAGCTTCTTGATGTCGGTGGTATAGACGCGGTCGTTGTCGAATGCCGGGAGGATCTCGGCGAAATATTCGCGGATGGCCGTGTCGTTGGGGAATGCCTTGATGTCCACAGGCTGCCCTTCGGCCTTGGCGGATACCTTCTCAAGCACCTCGGCCAGAGGTTCGTCGCCCTCGGTGGTGTAGATCGAGATGTCGCCGAGCGACACCACTTTGTCGCGCGCATAGATAGGCATGCGCTTGCCTGTGCCGAGAGCCTCGACGATGAGCATATTTTTTCCCTGGTTCACCATGCGGTAGAGTCCGGGTTTGCCTGCGACAGAAATAATTTTCTTTATCATTGTGCCTTTTCTTTTTTATGTTGATTGTTTTTGCACTGCAAATTTACAATTTCAGATTGAAAAAACCACAATAATTCGTAACTTTGTGCTTAATATTTGTGAAATGTCAGACTAACCAGGTTTTTCAATGCTGATTTTTATCCGTAATATCCTACAGTTGATGCTTGCGCCCGCCAAAGGATGGGAGGATGTGGCCGCCACCACGAGCAGTCCGCTGGAGCTTTTCCGCAAGCGCGTCGTGCCGCTGCTCGTTGTCGCGGGATTGTCGATATTCGTCCGGCTCATCTATAATTCCGACTACCAGTTCCTGTGGCTCTTTGTCAAGGCGATGGTGATATTCGTGTCGTTCTTCGTGTCGTTCTATTTCGCCATGGTCATATTCAAGTCCTATTTCAGCTATTTCTGCGAGGGCGACCCCAACGAACGCAAGTTCACCACAGTGATAGCCTACTGCATCTCCCTGCTGGCCATCACCGAGATAGTGTGCAACGTCCTTCCCGTCAACCTGGGCCTGCAGTACCTGCTGCCCCTTGCCATTGCCCTGATTTTCTGGAAGGCGGATGTCTATCTGCGCGTCCGATCCGACAGGGATCTTCCCTACGCCCTCTTCGGGCTGTGTGTGGTGGTGCTTCCCTCGGCCATCATACAGTCGATTTTCTATTCAATCTTTTCATTCTGATTCATCATGGACATAAATATCAAAAACAGAAGGGCGCGTTTCGATTACGAGATTTCCGACACCTTCACCGCCGGCATCGTCCTCACCGGCACCGAGATCAAATCCATCCGCCAGAGCAAGGCGTCGCTTGCCGACACCTACTGCTACGTCAGCGACGGCGAGGTGTGGATCAAGAACATGTACATCGCCGAATACTTCTACGGCTCCTACAACAACCACACCGAGCGCCGCGACCGCAAGCTCCTGCTCAACAAAAAGGAGATCCGCAAGCTCGAGAAGTCGGGCAAGGAGGCTGGGTTCACCATTGTGCCCTTGCGCCTGTTCATCAACGAGCGCGGCCTCGCCAAGCTCGTCATTGGCATCGGACGGGGCAAGAAAGAGTACGACAAACGCCAGTCGATCAAAGAGCGCGAGGACAAGCGCTCGATGGCGCGACTGTTCCAGAAGCGCTGACGGAAGTCATGCGCATAAAAATGGGCTGCGGTCATCGACCGCAGCCCATTTTTATAAATTTGTTTGCCGGATTAGTTTCCGGCATCATTCGCTTGCGAATGTCATTTCACCGCTATCTTCTGCGAACCGGCCGGTGTGCCCACGATATAGACACCGGCTGCCGGCAGAGTCCGGCTCAGCTCGCCGGTTGCTGTGGCTATCACGCGGCCTGTGAGGTCGATTACGGTGATGGTGCCATCAGCCTTCACCTTCAGCTCCCTTCCGGCGAGAGTCAGGTCCACATTCTCGGGAAGTGCCACATCGCGGATTGACGCGGGGTCGTTGCCGCCACCGGCCACATCGAACGTGATCACACCGTCAACTTCCCGGATGTTGGTGATGGGCAGCCCCAGGTCTTTGCCGCTCCATGTCTGGAAGCTCGGAGAGCCGCCGAAGGTGAAGCTCGTCACCTTGTTGGTGCCGGGGAACGGATAGCGGCGTGTCACCCAGGAGCTCGACCCGGTGTTGCCGTTGGCCTCCACCAGATCGATGCGCTGGTGCGAGGGGTTGTTGTTGGCCGCATTCTGCTGCCATACGTTCTTGTCGTAGTCGATGTGCCATATCAGCATTCCGTTGCCGGGCAGCATTCTGTCCCAGCCGCTCTTCTGGCGGTTCTCCAGCAGGAAGAACTCGTCCTCTTTGTCGGTGTTGATCAGATATGCCTTGTTGGAGGTGAGGATATGCTCGAGGGTGCACGAGGCCGGTCCGGTGATCTCCACAAGGTCNTCGCCCATCCATCCTAAGGCATTTCTNTCGAAGGCCGAAAATGTAGGNGGCATCATNCTGTTGCTTAGGTAGTTGCCGCNGTCNAGGGCCGAATAGTCNCCGGGGGTGTAGGATGCGTTCGTCGTCTCNGTGTTGTATAGGTCGGGCAACCCAAGCACATGCGCGAACTCATGGCAGAATGTGCCTATGCCGTCGGTCTGCTTGGCCGAGATTAGTTCAGATGTGCACGCATAGCGGCTGAGGAACACACCGTCGAAGCGGTTGCTCAGACTGAAACCCAGGTTCGACTGGTGGGGCCAAACAGAGTCGGCGCCGCCGCCCGCAGCCTCGCCCTGGCCGGCATAGAACACGAACACGTTGTCGATGAACGTGTCTCCGTCCAGGTCATAGTCGCGGTAGTCGATCTCGTCGTCCAGGGCTGCCACAGCGTCGGATATCATCTCGCCTGCACGGGCATCGATGCCCCAGAATCCGTTGCCACCGTAATATGCCTGATTTTTGGGAAGCTCCACCGGACCGTACACGTCAAATTCTCCTATGAATTTTCCTCCCGATGCAGATAGGTAATAGTCGCGGCAACTGCCGTAGGCTCCATTGTCGCTGAATCCTTCCTCGTTGAGCATCCGGGTGAAGTAGTCGTGTGCGTCGGGGGTGGAGAATTTCACGTCGGTGTAGTTGACGAGAATCACCAGGGTGCGCACATTGCCCGTTGAGGGAAACTTGGTCTGGAAACGTCCCTTGCCGTCCTGGTCGTTGCTGCGTGAGGCGGGGGCTTCGGCGATGGCCGTATGTTTCTCGAACAAGGCCTTTTGCACTCTCTCTCCGCTGAGGCCGTCCGTCAGTCTTATCTCGTCGTGTGCTCTTGTCTCGGGGTCGTGTGCCAGGATGTTGGTGTTCACGATCTCACCGTTGGCATCGGTCGATGCGTAGCAGTAGCCGCTTCCTGTGCCGATTACGATTTTGCCATCGGTGGTGAGATAATAGGGCGAACGCTCGTCGCCTCCGAGCTGAAGGCTCACCGTTGTGCCGTCGGGCTGTGTGAACTGGTATGTGATGCCGCGCTTTGCGGGCACTGCCCATGCTGTGGCCACACTGGCGCACAGGCAGCCAAGTATCAGATTCCTTAATTTCATGTCGTGTCTGTATATGTCTTTTTTTGTGATTATTCCTTTGACCAAAAAAAATCAGAATGTCCCAAAAATGAGGAGAGGGACTAACAAATGTACAAATTTAATAATTCTTTCCGGTAAAATCGGAATTGCTTTGCACAAAAAAGGTTAAGACGTGAAAAAATCTGTCCACCTGCTCCTCAGCGCACCACCACCTTGTGGGTCCGGCCCCCGATTCTCACCATGTACACCTTCATCCCGGCGGTTTTCACGCGCCTCCCGGTGCCGGAGTACACCTTCATTCCGTTGATGTCGTACACTTCGGTGATGTCACCCTCCTGTGCGCCTTCAATAATGATTTCCGCCTTTCCGCCATATACCTTAATATTGTCACCGCCTTCCGCGTCCTCCACACCCGTGGGGGCATTGAAAGCGAGCGTGACAGGCGTGGCCGGAAGATAGGATGCATTGCCGGGCTGATAGGCTGTGACGTAAACCGCCCCGCCGCTCAGCACCTTCATGTGCCCATCCTCTATCGTCGCCACTCCCTCGCTGCGGAAATCTATGACGTATTTCACGGGCAACCCCGATGACGAGGTGGCCCCGAGCTGGATATTGTCTTCGTCGATGTAGTGGTTCTGCGAATGTCGCCAGGTGATGGTCTGCGGCAGCAGGGCGTCGACTTCTTCGATGTTGGCTATCTCGTTCCATCCGCTGGCTGCCGCGTAGGCTTGACGGCTGCCACGGGGCACATACAGAGTGCACCACCCGGGCACACCGCTGAAAGCTCCTTCTCCCACCGTGACCCGCCCCGGCTCGGCGTTCAGGGAATACACGTTGCTCAGACTGTCGCAAAGTCCGAACGCCACAGTCCCGATGCTCTTCACTCCTTCTGGAATCACCACGCTCTCCAGCCGTCCGCAGCCTGCGAAGGCGGCATCTCCGATGGTGTGGACGGAGTCGGGTAGCGAGATGGCTATGAGTCCGTGGCTGTCGAGCAGCGCGCATCTGCCGACATCTTTCAGTCGGGGATGAAGCTCAAGACTTGTCTTGCGCCCGGGACTCTGTATCAGCCTGGTATGGTCGTGGTTGTACAGTGCCCCGTCGTATGATGAGAAATGTCCTCCGGCACCGTCGGCGATTATCGTCTCCAGCGAGAAGCAGTCGCTCATGGCATTGTCGCCGATTTCCTCCACTGAAGCAGGCAGGCGGATGCTCCTTAGGCTGTGGCAGAAACTGAAAGCCTCCGCTCCGATGGAGCGCAGTGTCGAAGGAAGCGATATACTGTCGACAAACGTGCAGCCTCCGAATGCACGCGTCCCTATCGTCTCTGTGCCTTCCGGCACCCTGACGGTGCCTTCTGCCGTGGGTCGGTAGGCCAAAAGTGTGCGTCCGTCGGAGGTGAACAGGGCGTCTTCCCGCGACTGGAGNACGCTGTTCCCGNCGTCCACAGTCAGCGACAGCAGTCCGTAGCAGCCGTCGAATGCGTCGGCTCCGACGTGCTCCACGCTCGCCGGAAGATCNATCGTGGCNATTGAGTCGCACCATCCTAATGCCCATTGCCCGATGGTCCGCACGGTGGGAGGGAGGTTNAGCACCTTGAGCGGGCGGCAGCCGAAGAAAGCGCGGTCGCCTATTGCNGTGACATTCATGTTCCTTCCCCAATACACCACGGTCTGCGGGATGTCGAGNTGTCCGCTGTAGGTGNNGGTAGGTGTGAGNAGCTCTCCGTATGTCACTTCTATTTCCGTGTCCGACAGGATGTTGTAATATATCCGCTTGCCGCTGTCGTTGATGGCTGAGAAGTCGTAGGCCTCGGCTCCGGGCGTGGCGAATGCCATCATTGCCGTCGCGGCGATGAATGTCAGGTCGGAATATAGGGTATGTCTTCTCTTTGTCATTTGTCGTCCTTGATTATTGATGCGGCGATCAGTCCGATCACCACCTCGTTGGCATCTGCCCTCAGCGTGATTTCCTTGAGCTGTTTTCCGGCATCGAGCGGCACGAACAGCAGGTTGGCGGCTCCGCCCTCGATTCGGCGGCCATANACCCCCTCTATGCCAGTGGCGTTGCCAAGGTCGCGGCTCACGGTGCCGTCGGTGAGCTTCATCCTCAGCTGCCTGGGNGTGGGGAGGGCGAACGCCTTTCCGTCGATGAAATAATCCTGCTCAATCGGACTCCAGTTGTAGGGNGGNACNAGGCTCAGTGTCTCCGTCGAGCCGTCGTTGTAGCGCACCTCCATTGTAGCGTTGGTCGTGTAGGCCTGCATGTGGTTGGTGCTTCCGGCCATCAGCAGCGCCAAGGCTTTGCCTGAGCCCTCCATGGGGATGATGATGCTGTCTGGATAGTTGTCGTAGAGCGAGGTGAAGGCGATGTTATGTCCGGTAGGTGATGTGCGGAATTGCAGGTCGTGAGCCGTACCGAGTGCTTCTCTACCGATTGTGATTCCGCCAAGTCTCAGATAAGTGTCATCTATGTAGGCGGAGTCCTTCGGGTGGCACCATTCGCCGATGCCGTTCACCGGCAGTTGCAGTGTGGTGTAGGGCGAACGTGGCGACTCATAGCGGTTGCGGAAGATGGCGGTGACGTTGTCATTGAGGGCGGCGGAAATATCCAGTGGCTGGGATATGCCGTCCACCGGCTCCACGCCGAGAACGGCTGGAATGTCGGCGAACCGCTGTGCGGGCGAGTCTTCGACATCTACCTTTTCGCCCGAATGTCTCACCTCTATGATTATGTCGCTGGCTCCGTCGGTCGCCACGTCGGCGCGTAGTGCCTGATAGGGCTTGCCTTTGTCGGTGATGCGGCTGTCGGCTGCTTTGCCGTTGACCGTCACATGCTCTCCGACGTATTTCACCGGCAGCACTATCGAGAGGCTGTCGGTAGAAAAAGCCATATCATTACTGATTTTCAGAGTATAGACATCGGTGGCCTGTCCGTCCGACATGAATGTCAGCGTGAAGTCGGGATGCTCGATTCCCGCATAGTCCCAGTCGGAGGGGAAACCTGGCCGAAGCGTGATCTTGCGGCTGAGAAGTTCGGGAGAGAAACCGAACAACCCTTCGACCACTGCTCTGGACAGTACGCCCACAGGGTCGGCGAAGTCGCGGTAGCATTCACCGCGGGCTGCATCGTAGTGGCTGATCTGACCGATGTTACCGGGCGAGTTGCCGATGAACATTCCGTCCATCATCGCGCTCTTCATCAGCCTGTAGGCCTCGTCGGCGCGTCCCGCCTGCCAGTAGGCCAGGGCAGTGTTGTAGATCTCAGCGAATGCCACATTGTTGATACTCCAGGCGTATGGCATCCAGTCGGTGGTCGATACCACCTCGTAGCTCGTTCCGTCATCGAGCCCGTCCGCTTCCACCTTGATGTGTGGAATATTTGCGTCGATATATCGTGTTGCGAGATAAGCCTGTTCCGGCGTGGCTGTCCCTCCGTCTATGGCATGGTATATGGTCCACAACCCTGGATGGGTATGCAGTGGTTGATTGCCCATGCGGTCCTTGAACTCTGCCCATGTGCCTTTGTCATCCATCCAGAGGGTGGAGTTCATCGCCGAGAGAATCTTGTCGGCCTCCTCGCGGTAGGGGGCGGGGTCTTCGCCGATGATTTCCGCCACTTCCGCGGCCAGGCGGTTGGCGCGGTGGTTGTAGGCCGATGAGTGGGTCACAGCTCCGCTGTTGTAGTAGAGCGCGTCGCTGGCCCAGATGCAGCAATAGGCATCGTAGAGTCCGTCGTCGTCGGGGTCGTAGTTGCGCTTCTCCCATGCCAACGACCGCTCGATCACCGGCCATATCTGTCGGGCGTACGCCGTGTCGCCCGTCCATTGCAGATGCCAAAGCAGTTCGTCGATGTAGCAGAGGTTCATGTCGTAGTGGTGCATCACATTGTTCTTCTGCGGATTGCGGCAGATGTATCCGTTGCTGTACATCTGTGTGCCCCATTTCTTCTCGGCCCTTGCCAGGTTCATGGTGCTGTCCTGCGTGGGGTGGGGGATTGTCGGAGGCACGTCGGTCACCTGCGACTCGGCGTAGGCGTCGAAATGAGTCCGCGCCCTGTCGTGCCAACCTAAGAAGTCGCCCGTGTATGCACCGCGCCAACCGCTCAGTGGCATCCTCCATCCCACGGCTCCGTGCTGGTAGGTCAATCCGTCCCATATTCCGTCGCCGGCATGCGCCAGGGTGGCCCCGAGGGTGTTGATGTAGGGGTCGGGTGTGGTGATTTTCAGTCGGTCGCACAGGTCGGCGTTGTCTTTCTCTGCCTTGTCATATTGGCTTTTGAGAAGTTTCTGGTCGGCGAATGTAACCTCCCTCTCGGCATATCCGGCATAGACTGTCTTCTCCTTTCCTCCGATGCGGATAACGCTCTCGCTCACGCCTTCTGTTGCAGAGAGGTCGGGAGCAAAGGCGTTGGTGGGGTCAGCGCCCATGTCGCCGCTACGGTTGAGCTTCACCTTCACGGTAGGGCAACTCCGGACGGTCAGCTCAGCGTCTTCAGGCATGTCCTTGGCCTCAACTTTCCAGTAGGCCGCCTCGCCGTCACGGGCCGCCAAGGCCGTCAGTGTCATAGAGCCTTTGCCCCAGGATGGGTCGGAAAGCTGATATATCCTTTCTCCTCCACGGTACATGGCCGTGGAGTGGGCCACAGAGTCGAGGCGCATGGTCCGTCCGTTGGCCGTAACGTTGAAATGGATGTTGCGGTTGTCCTTCTTGTGGTAGGCACCGAATATGGGCATATCGCTGGTTTCGAGCCTCCAGAGCGAATGTCCGCCATATAGCGCACGGGTATAGAGATTCTTGCCGTTGTCCGACGCAATATATCCTCCCGCAGCCGGAGCGTACTGCATCGTACGGTCCGCCCCGCGGAAATCCTTGTTGTGTGAGAACGACTCAATATAATCCTGCGCTGCGGCAGTCCCTGCGGCAGCCAGAGCTATGGATATGATGATGTTTTTCTTTATTGACATTGGTTTACTACCTTTCATAACGCAAAGTTAGCAAAAAAATTGTTTTTTGGAAAACACTATCCGTTAATTAACTGATTAGGGTCTTCAGTTTGATTTACCCCATTTTGGATAATT
>WFLX010111213.1_pt1 | contig 11614 bp, 8 predicted proteins | sample 4967041 | NCBI WGS metagenome assembly WFLX01 (sample SAMN12857096, study PRJNA449069) | gut metagenome | isolation source: stool from male and female vole | host: Microtus ochrogaster | place: USA:Florida | collected 2017 | reverse complement strand
CAGATAAAGAGAAATGATGCGTATGTGTTCCTTTCGGAAAATCAAGCGTATTTGTATCGCCTTGTGCCTGGCGGGAGGCTCTGCTTTTGCCCATGCGCAGGATATGCACCTTTCGCAACTCTACTCCAATCCTCTCTATCTGAACCCTGCTTTCGCCGGCACCTCGGGCTGCGGACGCATCACGGCGGGCTACCGCAACCAGTGGCCGAACGTGGGCGGGGGATTTTCGTTGGCGACAATTTCCTACGACCAATATATCAGAGCGTTGCATGGCGGCATAGGAGCCTATGTCAATGCCGATTTTCAAGGCGGCGGCACGTTCCGCGAGATTTCGGCGGCCTTTATGTATTCGTTCCGCGCGCAACTTTCCCATAAACTGTTTCTTACCCTGGCGGTGCAAGGTTCCTACGCCAACCGCTACGTCAACTGGGAATCGCTCACCTTCCCCGACCAGTACGACCCCTATCTGGGCTTGGTGCAGGGACGTCCCACGGCCGAGAACCTGCCCAATACGCCTCTGAGCCGTCATTACGGCGATGTAGGGGTGGGCGCCACTTTCTACGGAGAGAATTTTTATGTAGGGGTTTCGGCCGTGCATCTCATCCGTCCCGATGTGGGATTCATGGGGCCGAGCCGGCTCAATATCCGTTACAGCGCGCAGGTGGGCGGTAAAATCTACTTCAAGCCTACCTATAACGAACTCCGTGACGAGAAAGAACCTTATCTCTCGCCCAATATCGTTTATATCCAGCAGGGCAAGTTCACCGAGCTCAACTATGGGCTCTATGCGCAGATGTGGCCGGTTATCTTCGGGGTTTGGTTCCGTCAGAGTTTCAGCAACCCCGATGCCGTGATTTTTATGCTGGGAGCCGATTTCAAAGGCATACACATCTCTTATAGCTACGACCTCACGGTTTCCAAGCTNACGGCCCGCAGCGGGGGCAGTCACGAAATCGCGTTGGGTTTCCGCATCCCCTGCAAGCGTCAAGGTTTGGGAGCCCGTCGGATCGAGCCNATNCCCTGCCCGAGGTTCTAAAAATGCGTTTTGTATACGCACCTCTTGAAAGTGTCTTGAAAAAGACTTATCTTTGCACCGCTTAAAATGTAGAAAGATGTATAAGCAAGCTTTCAGATTATTGTTTGTAGCCGGCATATTGGCTACCCTCGTTTCGTGCAACAGCAAGACCGGACAGTCGCAGTCCACCGGTTGGGGCGTCAACGACCCCAAGTGGGGCGGCTATCAACGCACCGAAAACTACGTGCAGCCGGTTCCCCTCCGCTTTGTGTTTATCCAGGGCGGTTATTTCGTTATGGGGCGCAACCAGGAAGACCTTAAATACGAACACAACAACGATCCCCGTCGTGCCACCGTAAGTTCGTTCTATATGGACGAGGTGGAGACCTCGAATGCCGATTACGCCGAGTANATCTATTGGCTCAANCGCATCTACGGTCAGGATTATCCCGAAGTGGTGGAGAAAGCCAAGCCCGATCCGTTGGTTTGGAACAGCATCGGCGGTTTCCGCGACGCTATGACCGAGGCCTATTTCGAAAACCCGGGCTACAACAACTATCCCGTGGTGGGCGTTACCTGGGAACAGGCCCGCGACTACTGCGACTGGCGTACCGACCGCATCAACGAGTACATTCTGATTCAGGCCAAGATCCTGAAAATGGATATGGGGCAGACCGCCGACAACAACTTCAACACCGACGCGTATCTGGCCGGTCAGTACAGCGGTATCGTGAACAAAGGTCTGCAGGATATGGATCCCAACGCCACCGAGACCCGTCGCGGCGTGCAGAGGAAAGACGGTATCCTGATTGAGAAACTGCGTCTCCCCACCGAAGCCGAATGGGAATATGCCGCGTTGGCCTTGATGGGCAACAGCAATCAGGAACGTGTGGCCGAACGCCGCATTTATCCGTGGAACGGCAAGCCCCTGCAAGTGCGTGCTCCCCAAACTCCNTATAGGGGNACCATGATGGCCAACTTTATGCGTGGCGACGGTGACTATATGGGTACGGCGGGTGCGCTGAACGACGGTGCCGACTACACGGCTCCCGTCTATTCCTATTTCGCCAACGACTTCGGTCTGTACAACATGGCGGGCAACGTGGCCGAATGGTGTATGGACGTGTACCGTCCCCTTACTTTCGAGGATGCCGACGGTTTGAATACCTATCGTGGTAACGTTTATCAGACGGTGGAACGCGATGAGGACGGTNTGATTGCCGAAAAAGACAGCTTGGGNCGCATCCGCTACCGTCAGTTCACCGACGAGGAACTGGCNACGAGGGACAATTTCAACAGGGCCGACAACCGCAACTANCGTGACGGTNNTTACGAANCGGCCATTGNGGAAGANTNNTTGGCNAAGNGCGANGGAGACGAAGAAGAGGAAGGTGCCGCGCAGGGTTCTTCCTCCACTACCTCGCTTCTGTACGAATACGGCACCAGCTCGTTGATTTCCGATAAGTCGCGTGTGGTGAAGGGCGGTTCGTGGAAAGACCGCGCCTACTATACGTCGGCGGCCACCCGTCGTTATATGGATCAGGACAAGAGTTCGGATTGGATCGGCTTCCGTTGCGCGATGCCCCGCATCGGGGCGGCGAACGGCGGTTCGTTGGCCAATAAGAGATAGAATCTGAAAAAAATAGAACTTCTTGCGCCCGCCGCCGATTTTGGGGTGGCGAAAGCGGCGATAGACGCCGGTGCGGATGCCGTGTATATAGGAGGACCGGCTTTCGGCGCACGGGTAAGGGCTTCCAATTCTTTACAGGACATTGAGAATACGGTGCGCTATGCGCACCGCTATGCGGCCCGTGTATTTCTTACGCTCAACACATTAATCTACGAAGACGAGATGTCTGCCGCCCTCGGATTGGCGCGGCAGGCCTACGACATGGGCGTGGATGCGCTCTTGATTCAGGATTTGGGACTGTTGGAGGCGGGATTGCCGCCTATCGAGCTTCACGCCAGCACCCAATGCCATATAGACAGCGTGGAGAAGGCGCTTTTCTTGCAGTCGTTGGGTTTCAGGCGCCTGGTTCTGGCGCGTGAGCTTTCTTTGCGCGAAATCGCGGAAATTTCCAGGTCGGTGCAGATAGAAACCGAGGCCTTTGTGCACGGGGCCCTGTGCGTGAGTTACAGCGGGCAATGCTATATGAGTTGCCATACCACGGGGCGGAGCGGCAATCGGGGAGAATGCAGCCAGGCGTGCCGCTTGCCCTACGATTTGGTCAACGGGCGGGGGGAGGTGTTGCTCAGGAACCGCTACCTGCTTTCGATGAAAGACCTCAATGCCGAAGCCTATATAGGCGATTTGGTGCGCGCGGGCGTGTCGTGCCTGAAAATAGAAGGGCGCTTGAAGGAGGTGGATTATGTAAAGAACGTGACGTATGGATACCGTAAGCGGTTGGATGCCGTTTTGCGCGATTTTCCTGGCTGTGTCAAGGCATCGCAGGGCGAGGTGAAGACCGATTTCCAGCCCGATTTGCAGAAGACTTTTCATAGGGAATATACCTCGTTCAATCTGTCGGGAAAGCGTGAGGATTGGGCGGTTTTCGAAACGCCCAAGGCAATGGGGTGCAGGGTGGGGACGGTCCGTAAGGCCGAGCTTCGGCGCAATCGGGAGGGCTTTTGGCGGCTGGGCTTGCAGGTGGAGTCTGAACCGAGCCTCGCTTTCTCTACGGGCGACGGGCTCTGTTATGTGGACGCCGGTGGCGATTTGCAGGGGGGCAATGTGGAGAAGGTGGGGAAAGAGAGAGGAATTTGGTTTTTGGAAATGGCGGCGCCTTCGCAGGATTCCGAGGTCTTGCCTAAGGCGGGGACGATGCTCTACCGCAATCGTGATAAATTGTTTGATAAGACTTTGCAGGCGGCTGTGTTTTCGCGGACGTTGGCCGTGCGGTGTGTGTTCGATGCGGGGGAGAGATGTTTTTATTGGCGGGATGAGGACGGCAACGAGGTGAGGGCGTTTCTGAACGAAGACGAGGTGCAGCCCGCGCGCGACCGGGGGGCGGTGCGCGGCAATTTTGCCGCGCAGGCGGGCAAGTTGGGAGGGACGGCCTATCGCTTGGAAAGTTTTGAATATAAGGGCGATGAGTTTTTCTTTGTGCCCGCTTCGACGCTCAACCGTATCCGCCGCGAGTTGGTGGAGAAAATGAACGGCTTGCGCGAAGCGCGATACCGTCCCGCGGCGGTTCCCGCCGTCCCTCCCGCCTTGCCCGCCTCGGAACGTCCCGCCAGGGACGTTCCCGCCCCGCCGCCCATATCCGCCCCGCCGGTTCCGGACTATCGCGCCAACTGCGCCAACAGCTATGCCCGGCGGATTTATTCGGGCGCGGATGCAGTGTCGGTGGAACCCGCCTACGAGCTCGAAATCGAGAAACACCGTCGCACGCCCGATGAGGTGTTGATGCTGTGCAAACACTGCATCCGCGCCCAATTGGGGCAATGTCTCAAACACGATAAGGTTTCGGACAGGTTCAAGGGCGATTTGTTTTTGCGTTCGGCAAACCATAAATTCGCATTGCGTTTCGATTGCGAGGCTTGCCGAATGGAAGTCCGCTCGTGTTGAACGCGGGGCATGTTTTCACATCTCTGAAAAAATGAAGAAACAGACTTGGACGTTTTTAGGCAGGGCGATGATGCTCGCGGCGACGCTCGGGTGGGCCGTTTCGTGTGCCAATTACAGCAGCGCGCCCACGGGAGGCCCCAAGGATCTGGCGCCCCCCGTGCTTCTGAAAGCCGAGCCCCCGCAAGGCACCGTCGGTTTCACCCACGATAGAATCACCCTCTCTTTCGACGAATTCGTGGTGTTGCAGAACACCGATAAAATCATCGTTTCCCCACCCTTGCAAAGAATCTCTTACAGTTCCAATCTCAAAACGGTGACGGTGCTTATCGAAGACACTTTGGCCGAAGAAGAAACCTATTCCATAAATTTTAAAGACGCCGTGGGCGACTTGCACGAATCCACGCCCCTGCGCGATTTCACCTATGTCTTTTCTACGGGAAAGACCATAGACAGCGGTTTTCTTTCGGGTATCGTGCTCGATGCCTTCGACAACAAACCCGTCAAGGAGGCATCGGTATCGCTCTATGCGCAACGCCCCTCCGACTATCCCACCTTTCCGCCGCCCGCCTATGTCTCCGTTACCGATGCGGAGGGATTCTTTACGTTTCCGTATATCAAGGAGGGCTGCTATCACGTGTTGGCGATAGCCGAAGAAAGCCATGACTATCAACTCAATCCCACCGAAGAAAAAATGGCGTTCTCGGAGGATTGCTGGCAGACGCAGGCTTTTCGGGCGCCGGTGCTTTTTACGAAATCGGCCCGTCAGAAAGAGAGCGACACCGCGTTTCGCGCCGCCTACGACACGGCTTTGCAGAGAGCCCGGAGAACGGCGCTCGGTGAGGCCGAAGAGCACAACCACCGTCTGTTTCTGTATCAGGATTGGCAGGAGGATGTGTTTTTGAAAGAGGCCAAATGGAACACAAGGGGCGAAATCCTCTTGACGTGGTATTACAGGCCGGATTCTTCCTTGCTCCGCTACGAATTCCTGCCGTCCTATACCGATGAGGAGATTGTGGCGCAGGCACAGGCGCAAGCACAGGCACAAGCGCAGAAAGAGGCCGATACCCTTGCCTCCGGGAACAAGCGCGACCGCCGTTCCCGTCGGATTTCGGGCTCCCGCGCCGCCGATACCGCCGATTTGCCCGACCTCACCTGGCCCTCGCGTCTGCGTATGCTGGAAATCGCGCAGGACGACCCTTTGCAGACCAAACTTTGGTTCGATAACTATGCCGTGGAAGATTTGCGTTTGGTGCTCCACAACGGGGCGTATGCCGATACGGCGGAACTCGCGCTTCCCACCTCGGCGATGCGTTCCAAAGACACGGCGGCTTTCCGTGTCTCGGCGCAGGCCTCCACGCTTCTGCACACCGACAGTCTGGTGCTGGGCTTCACGTTTCCGTTGGAAGAGATGGACTTGGGTCAAGCGCACTTATACCAATATTTTACAGACGAGGAAGACCGCAAGGACACCACCGAGATCAATATGCGGAACGTGCGTGTCGAGCGTATTCACCCGCAGCGGATTTCTCTCGCCTATGCGTGGAAACCCGGCAGCGCCTATCAGCTTTTTCTTCCTCCCGCCTGCTTTTCCGACCCGTTCGGCCGCCCTATCGACACCACCTTCCTGCGTTTCTCGGTGCCCGATCCGCTCAATTTCGGACAGGTGGAGCTGACGCTTTCGGGTTTGGAAGAGGGAAAGGATTATGTGTTGCAGATGGTGGGCGCCGGGGGCGGCTATAAAAACGTGTTGTTTCAAAAAAGCGTGCGGGGCGGGGCGGACGATGTTCTGGAATTTCCCTACGTAAAGCCCGGGAGCGTCACCTTTGTACTCTTTGAAGATCTCAATCGGGATGCCCGCTGGGACAGGGGGCACTATCCCGCCGGTATCCAGCCCGAACGGCGCTACTATTTTCCCAAGACGCTGCAAGTGGAAGCCGACTGGCGCATAGAGGAAACCTGGAACATCCGATAGCGCGCCGCCTTATTCTCCTATCATCAGGTTACAGCCACGGATATCGCTGTGGGCGAAGCGTCCCTTGACCTCGAAAGAGAGGTCGGGATATTGGATGCCCAAGTCTTGGGTGGCGATAAAGGGGCAGGAATAGAGGTTGCCGAGGTCGATGATGTTGATGCCGCCCATGCGCCCGAAGTTCTCGTATTGCAGAGGGTCGAGGGTGTTGCGGATTATCACGCGCATCCACGGAGGGCAGGAAAAACGGTATTCCTTATCGGTGATATAGGCTTGCGAGGTGAGTTCGCACATTCCGTATTCCGAAAGCACGGCAGGCACGCGAAAGGCTTTTTTGAGAATGGCGTGAAACTCCTCCTTGGGCAATTCCTGCCGTTTGCCTTTCATGCCGCCCGTCTCGAAAATCAAGGCTTGCGACAGATCCATAGGATGTTTTTCGGCAAGCTCCCATAGGGCGTAACTGAGNCCGAAAAGCACAGGCTTGACCTCTTGCGAGGCCGCGCAGGANCTCAATTTTTCGCTNAATCCCTCCNCATCGTCCAGATAAAAACCGCTTTCGGCGCGTCCGCTTTCCTCTATCAANCCTTTCAACATATAAATCAGCGAAGAATGCGGTTGTGACAAAGGGTCGGGCGTGAGGGCGAAAAACGCGTAGCGGCGCACATCTCCGAAAAAGTGCTCGAATCCCCGCGTAAAACACCGGCGATAATGCGCCAGGCTCCCCACGTGGTGCGTGCTCCGTACCGCTCCCTGCGAGCCGGTGCCCGAACTCAAAAAATAATCCTCGCTCCCGATTCCCTCCAAAAACACCTTACGCGTCTTGAAAACCTCGATAGGCAGGAAAGGAATCTGACGGAGCGTTTTTACGGCATCCGCATCAAACAAAGGGTCAAGCGCCTGCACATACTCACGGTAGACGGGATTCTGTTCGTAGTGAAGATGAAACAATTCCAAAGCCAACTGGCCGAAATCATCCTCGCTCCGAATCTCGAAAATCTTTGAAGAAAGGGCATTTAACCGCTCTTGTGTGTGCATTTTTTGTAAATTTGTCGGTTGCAGCCGCAGGAACTCCTGCAACGTATAAACCAAATACCGGACACTATGTTTTCAAAGGTACGCATTTTTCCGCGATTGTCTTCCGTGGCGGCATTCTGCGTACTCGCTCCGCTCGTGGTCTCCTGCGTCAAGCCGAGAACCTTTCCCATAGAACCCTATCTGGAATTCCGTCAAAACATATTGACGTACATGCCCACCCCGTCGGGCGACAGCATACCCTCTCTCGAAGTGGAGTTTTATTTTCAGGACGGCGACGGCGATATAGGCCGCGAAGACGANAGCGAGNGGTTTCCCTATGTGGGCGACTCGCTCTACAATCTTCATTTCCAACTCTACAAAGTGCTATCCGACAGTGTTTTTCAAGAAGTTTATCTGCCTGACACGACAGGCGAATGGCACCCCATAGCCTATCACTATCACTTGCACTATATAGAGCCTGTCAACGCCAATCACGCCCTCTGCGGCACTATCCGCTGGAAAGTGGACGATTTCGGCATCACGGCGGGCAACCTGAAGAACAGCACGGTTTGTTACGGCATCTACCTCTACGACCGTGCGTTGCACAAAAGCAATGTGATTTATACAGACCCAATCCGGCTTTGAGATGAAACGCTTGACCATAGATAAAAGTTCGGTTCTGATCGCCATATTTCTGGCGGTGGGCGTGATTTATTGGATTCGCCTGTTNCAGTTNCAGATTATCGACGANTATGNCANCNAGNCNCNNAACAACACAATCCGCAACAAGGTGCAGTACCCCGGGCGCGGTCTTATCCTCGACCGCAACGGCGAAATCATCGTCTATAACGAGCCGGTCTACGACCTTATGGTGATTCCCGGACAGGTGTCGGTGGACGAGACGGACTGGAATCTGTTGGCCGANNTGCTGGAACTCGATTCGGCGGGCGTGCGCGAACGCTATGCCAAGGCCCGTGCCTACTCGCGCTATGCACAGTCGGTGTTCGAACGGCAGATTTCGAAAGAGGTCTACGGACGTTTGCAGGAATATCTCTATCTCTTTCCCGGTTTCGACGTGCAGAGCCGCACGCTCCGGCGCTATCCCAAGCCTATCGCGGCGCATGTGCTGGGCGATGTGGGCGAGGTGAGCGAGGAGGAAATCAAACGCAATCCGCACTATCAGCCGGGCGACTACATCGGCAAGAGCGGTTTGGAGAAATTCTACGAGGAGGAATTGCGCGGCAAGAAGGGGGTGAAGGTGGTGATGGTGGATGTGCGCAACCGCGAGAAAGGCAGTTATAAGGACGGGGCGCTGGATTCGCTTCCCATTCCGGGAGAGAAGCTCTACACCACGCTCGACGCGGGTTTGCAGGAATATGCCGAATGGCTGATGCAGGGCAAGCGGGGCAGTATCGTGGCCGTGGAACCCTCCACGGGAGAGGTGCTTGCCTTGGTGTCCGCTCCCGGCTACGACCCCAATCTTATGGTGGGGCGGGTGCGCAGCCGCAACTACAACATGCTGCTGACCGACCCGCAGAAACCTCTGTTCAACCGTGCGCTCATGGCCTACTATCCGCCGGGCTCCATCTTCAAGCTTCCGCAGGCTTTGATAGCCTTGCAGGAGGGGGTGATTCGCGCCGGTACGGGTTTCCCCTGCGACAAAAGCCTTGTGGGGTGCCACAATCACGCCGACGCGCTTTCGGTGGCGGAGGGGGTGCGCAACTCCTGCAACCCCTATTTCTATCAGGTCTTCCGCAGGGTCATCATGCAGGGCAAAGACCCGAACCGTTTTGTGGACAGCCGTCTCGGGCTTGAACAATGGAACAAATACATCAAGTCTTTCGGCTTCGGCACCCGCTTGGATATTGACCTGAGCGACGCCAAGGCGGGCTATATTCCCGACGCGGCCTATTTCGACCGCTATTACGGCAGGAACCAATGGGCGTTCAGCACGATTTATTCGTTGAGCATCGGGCAGGGCGAAGTGAGTCTGATTCCGTTGCAAATGGTGAACCTGGCCGCGATTATGGCCAATCGGGGCTACTATATCACGCCGCATCTGGTGCGGGCTATCGGCGACGACCNACGTCCGCCCGAAATGGATCTGTCGCCGCGCGTGCCGCCTATCGACAGAAGACATTTCGACCCNGTGGTGGAGGGNATGTACGGGGCGGTGCATCTGCCGGGCGGCACCGCGCGGCGCGCCCATATCGACAGCATCGTGGTGTGCGGCAAAACCGGCACCTCGCAGAATCCGCACGGCAAAGACCATGCGGTGTTTATCGGCTTCGCGCCCAAAGACAACCCCCAAATCGCCGTATCGGTGTTTTTGGAAAACAGCGGCTTCGGTGGCACATGGGCGGCGCCTACCGCCAGCCTGTTGATAGAAAAATATCTCACGGGCAAGGTGCAGCGCAAGTGGTTGGAGGAGCAGGTGCACGACTTCACCATTTTTACCTACGACGAAAACGGCAGGATTATCGGCCCTCCCGCGCATTAAAAAGTGAACAGAAAGCGAAGAAATGGAAAACAATCATACACAACGCATTTGGAAGGATTTGGATAAGCCCGTCCTGCTCATCTACCTCTTTTTGGTGATAGCGGGCTGGTTCAATATCTATTCGGTGGTCTACGACCCCGAAACCACCGAGGGTTTCAGTCTGGCCGCCCGCTATGGCAAACAGCTCCTGTTCATCGGCTTCGCCTTTCTTCTCGCCCTCTTTGTCCTGGTGGCCGACCTGCGCATCTTTACCCAGTTCGCCTATCTCTACTACGGCATAGCCATTCTGCTGCTGCTTGCCGTCTTGGTGGTGGGTACAAAAATCTCGGGCGCCCGCTCGTGGATNAAANTNGGGCCNATCTCCCTGCAACCCTCCGAATTCGCCAAAGTCGCCACCTGCCTGGCCTTTGCCAAATACGTATCGCACCCTGCGCTCAACATGAAGAAAGTCAAGAATCAGATTGCCGCCGCCCTTTGGTTTTTGGTGCCTATGATGCTGATTCTGCTGCAACCCGACGCAGGTTCGGCGCTCGTTTTCCTTTCTTTCGTGCTGGTGCTCTACCGCGAGGGTATGACCGGAAAAGTGCTTTGGGCGGGACTTGTCGCCATTATCCTCTTTATCGCCGCCCTTTTGGTCAACAACTATATCGTCATCGGCGCCATAGCCCTTGTGATAGGCTTTTTGATATTCCGCAACAAAAAGACATTCAAAAATATATCGCTCGGCATCTTGTTCTTTGTGCTCTGTTCGGGCTATACCCTCGGCGTGGACTANGCCTTTCATAAACTCAGCCNCCACCAGCAACAGCGCATCAATGTGGTGTTGGGGCTCGACGCCGATGTAAAGGGCGCCGGCTACAACGTCAACCAATCCAAAATCGCTATCGGAAGCGGCGGTTTTGCGGGCAAAGGCTATCTGCAAGGCACGCAGACCAAGTTCAATTTCGTTCCCGAACAAAGCACCGACTTTATTTTCTGTACGATAGGCGAAGAATGGGGTTGGGTGGGGTGCACGGTCTTTCTGGCCGCCTACCTTTGGCTCATCATCCGTCTTGTCAAAATGGCCGAGCGGCAGCGGCAGCCCTACTACCGNGTCTANGGCTANGGCGTGGCCTGCATCTTCTTTCTGCATCTTTTTGTCAATGTGGGGATGACGATAGGCCTGCTGCCGGTCATCGGCATCCCGCTACCCTTTTTCAGCTACGGAGGTTCCTCGCTATGGTCCTTCACCCTCCTGCTTTTCATTTTCCTCAAAATGGACGCCCGCTCGTAGGGGAATACAGGCAAAAACTTGTTTATTGGCAAAAAATTCATATATTTACAAGGTGATTACTAGGTGGAGCCTATAAAGAAAACACCTGTATGGAACGCCTGAGGAAGTACATATTTCTTGTTTTGATGTACTTGCTGTGCTTGGAAGCAAAGGCTTTGTCCGTGCCTTCTTTGAATCCTAAATTAATACATTACGACGGTTGTGTAAATATCGGTGTTCCTGACACTTTGTTGTTGCGGGTGGAAAATCCCGTGGAAGATACTTACCATTGGCAG
>WFLX010094321.1_pt1 | contig 11615 bp, 9 predicted proteins | sample 4967041 | NCBI WGS metagenome assembly WFLX01 (sample SAMN12857096, study PRJNA449069) | gut metagenome | isolation source: stool from male and female vole | host: Microtus ochrogaster | place: USA:Florida | collected 2017 | reverse complement strand
GCGTCTTTCATGTTAAATCAATTTCTCAACCTGCAACAAATCCACTTCCACGGGTGTCGATCGGCCAAAAATCTGCACCATAACGCGCAGCTTGCTTCTTTCCGCGTTGATTTCCTCGACCGTGCCGCTGAACGTGGCGAACGGACCGTCGGTAATCTTGACCTGATCGCCCACCTCGTAGAACTGCACCACGCGCGCCGTTTTCTCACCCTTGATGTCGCCCGACTTTTGCAGCAGGTTTTTCGCCTCGTCACCGGAAATAGGACGCGGACGTTCGTTGGGACTCGTCCCCACAAAGCCCGTCACGCCCTGAATACGGCGGATAGTGCCGCACACATCTTTCCAGCCGATTTCCGGCAAATCCAGCTCCATCATAATATAACCGGGCAGGAATTTGTCTTTGCGGGATTTTTTCTTTCCGTCCTTAATCTCAATGATTTCTTCCACCGGGACTTTTACGTCGCACACCACGTTCGCGTCCAGATCGCCCGCCTCAAGCATCTGCCGGACCGTGCGCTCAATCTTGCCCTCATAGCCGGTGTACGTATGGACGATGTACCAATTTTTTGCCATCTGCCGATCCTAGAACACCAAACGCATACCCGTCGTAAACAACAGGTCAAGCGCACCGAGAATAACCGCAATAATAATCGTAGAGATGATAACAACTTTTACCGAAGACACCACGTCATCGCGCGACGGCCACACGACCTTGCGCAATTCGGCAACGCACTCCTTAAAAAATCCCATTACTTTTGCCATAACTACCCTCGCTCGCAAACGCGGCAAAACGCCCCGTCCTTTATAACAGGCCCGGCAGGATTTGAACCCGCGACACTCGGTTTTGGAGACCGATGCTCTACCAACTGAACTACAGGCCTAAAATATCTCAAGCCGCCGCAGAACGGCAGCGTGATTTACTTTGCTTTTGTCTCTTTGTGCAAAATTTCTTTGCGGCAGAACGGGCAGTACTTGTTCTTTTCCAGTTTGCCCTGAATGTTCTTGCGGTTTTTGGTCGTCGTGTAGTTCTTGCGTTTGCATTCCGTACACTGAAGCGCGATAATATCAATCGCTGTCTTTTTTTTGCTGCCCATGCTATTCTCCTAGATTGAAAATCTTACAGCTCCCGAGCGGAATCGGACCGCTGACCTCCGCACTACCAATGCGGTGCTCTACCAACTGAGCTACAAGAGCGTACACGCAGATAATGACGTGTTTTAACACTATACCCAAGCGAACGATTTTAGTCAAGGGAAGCGCGGCGTCTTTTATCAATAACTTGATACGTATGTGCCAGGCTGGCTAACATNTTGCGGACATGCCAGTTTCATTGTGTTCCACCGCTTGAAACAGAGTGTTTCACGGCGTGAAACAAAGTGTTTTACCGCGTGAAACAAAGTGTTTCACGGCGTGAAACTGNATANTTCACGGCGTAAAATATGTNCCGNNAGCGCACGGCGGGTCGCCGCGTTGCCCCGGTACGCCCCGCGCACAGCCCGCAGGCACNAGGCCGCGCGGGAATTCGGCGGANCCTCCCCTAGCGNTTTCCGTCCAATTATGGTATCGTCTTAAGGCACGAGGAGACACGATGGGCATAGACGGACAGGTGGAACGGATTCTTGCTTCCTATGAGACATACGGCGGCATCAACTGCGCCGGCGCGGACAATTTTCCCAACCGAGAGAACGTGGTCGCCGTGGTGCACGACTTGCAGAGCCTCATCAATCCGGGCTACAAGACCGCGGAGACCGTGGACCAAAGCAACCTGCGCTACGTTACCGGGCAGCGGATCAACCGCATCATCGCCATGCTCACCAAAGAAATCCAGAAAGCGCTCGTCTATGAAGTAAGCAAAAAGGANGGGTCGGGAGACGCGGCAAAGACATCCCACTGCTTCGGGCTTGCCGAAAAAACGGCGGTCGCGCTCATCGACGAAATTCCCGAACTGCGCCGCCTGATTCACCTGGACACGCAGGCCATCTTTGAGGGAGACCCGGCGGCACGGAACGACGAAGAAGTCATCGTCTCCTATCCCGGCCTTGACGCAATCACGGTTTACCGCCTGGCGCACTTCCTGCACGCGAACGGCGTGACCGTCATTCCGCGCATTATGACCGANTATATCCACGGCAGGACGGGCATAGACATCCATCCGGGCGCGACNATCGGCGAACGCTTTTTCATCGACCACGGAACGGGCATCGTCATCGGCGAGACGACCGTCATCGGGAACAACGTCAAGATGTATCAGGGCGTGACTCTGGGCGCGCTGAGCGTCAAAAAAGAACTGATGAACAAAAAACGCCACCCTACTATTGAAGACGACGTGACGATTTACGCGAACGCCACGATTCTGGGCGGCGAAACCGTCATCGGCAGGGGCAGCACGATTGGCGGCAACACCTGGGTCACCGCGTCCGTGCCGCCGAACACGCATTATTACAATTAACGCAGACAGCGCAGGGCGCGTCAGTCCTTGCCCGCAGTCTCCTGCGAAACCGGCTTGCCCTCCGCGTCCGCGCTTTCGGCTTTTGCGGAGGCTTCCTTCTGCTTCTGCACGGCGGCTTTTACCGCGTCCGCAAACAGTTTGTTCTGGTCGCTGCGGAGCGGCACGCTGAACGCCGGGCCGCCGTCCTTTTCGTTGATGCGGTAAATTTTTGACGAATCCGTGGAATACGCGGGGCTGTCCTTGCTGTTGATCCACCAGTCAAGCACGGAAAGGACATACGCGGCGTATTTGATGAGGTTCGCGTTCGTGGCGGCGGTCTCCTTGTCGCTGCGTTTTGCGCCCAGCAGCACGTCCATGCGCTTGGATACGATGTTCGGAATGTCAAATTCGTAGCGGCTCCAGGGATTCGCCACGCCGACGACCGTGCCTTTGTCCTTTGCCGCGTTGTCCGCGCCCTGCGACATGGCAAGGAACGTGTCCCTGAGGAATCTTACGCGCAGGCAGAGCGGGCGTTGCTTGCTGTCGTTGTTCGGCTTTTCCAGCAGCAGCTGCTCAAATTCAAAGTGCGGCAGAAAGTTGTACTTCGTCTGCCACAGCAGCGACATTATCAGTTTTTTGCCGGGCGCGCTCGACTTGAATTCGTTCTTGGTGTACTGCTTGTTCACCAGCTCCAAAAGCTCGTCCAGATAGTTCTTNTCAAAGATGATTTCGCGGTAGGCAGACCATTCGTTGAGNGCGACGNCAAGNGTATCCTTGTCCGACTTGTCGTCATCAGGCTCTTTNGAAAACTGGATATTGCGNCAGCCCTGGAAAATATCTTCCGAAATGTGCAGCAGCACCATCGTAATCATCAGCGGGTTTTCGGGCGCGATGACGTTGTAGCCGTCGTCAAAATCGTACATCGGCTCAAAATACGGGAACATATCGGGCATGGTCTCCAGCTGGTTGAAGCCTGCCTGNGGGAACAGCGTGTTCAGCAGGTTCAGCCCCGCCTTCACCATGTCGTCCGTCGTCGCCCCGGACTTCTGCCCCGCTTTCTGCTCCTCGGCTTCCCCGGTTTCTTCCGATTCCTCTGCCTGTCCGTCAGCCGCATCGTCCGCCTGCGCCGCCTGTTCGCCTTTTTTCTGCGGCAGGAGCAGGTCGAATTTGTTGATGCCCAAAAAACTGAAAATCGCGCTCGTCTGATTCATGAAAAAATAGGGGAACGCCTCGTATTTCTGGCTGCACATGCGCATGAGCAGCGGGTACAGTCCCTTGATGACCTGCGTGTACACGTGCAGCCATTCCGTCAGNGCTTCTTTTGACAGTTTGAGCAGCCGCTGCTGCTCCGCCTTAGGATATTTTATCAAGTCCGCGTACACGTCTTTTATCATGTTGGGAATGTTCGTTTCGCCCAAATAATAAATCTTGAGCATATCGCGGTAAACTGCCTTTATGAAAGGCGACATCATGCCGACGGTCACGGTATCGGCATGCGTCTGCAAATCGACGAGCAGCGTCCGATACGTGCCTACCGTCCAGTTGCCGATGGCTCGCAGCAGACGGAATTTATCGTTCTCCTCGTCCATGATTTTTGCCTTGTACGAATCGGGCGCGAGCTGCACGATCGTCTTGACGGACGCGGCGAGTGCCTGAATGTGGTCAACGTCCGCCTTGAGCGAAAACTCGACAAAACTTTTGCTCACCAGTTCCGTGCCGTTTTTCTTGAGTTTGCGCACAAAGTTGAAGATGCCGTAGTTCTGCTTGATTTTGTAGTCGTCGCTCATCATCAGCTTGTCCATCTTTGCCGCTTCTTTTGCCGGGATTTCGGGCAAGCCACCCACGCTGACGGCTTTTTTCTGCGGCTCCGGTGCCGGAGGTCTTGCGCTCGTCGCGCCGACTATGCCGCCCGCGGGCTTTCCCGTGGCGCGGTGCGCGTAGGCGGGTGCTTTTTTGGGAAACGCGTCATAGTTAATCGGCGCGGATTTTTCGGTAAAGACTTCGCCACCAAGCACTTTTGCCATGCGTGAGGCTTCTTCCGTGGAAATATTTCCGATGTTGCGGCGGGTGTTGTCCAGCGTACCCGGCTCCCATTTTGCCTGCGGTCTTCCGTCGTTCATTGCGTTCCCCCTGCTTACAGACGAAGCATCTGCTTGCGGACAATGCCCTCAAAATTGTGCAGCACAATCGATTCGTTGTCCTTTGTCTTGAGCACGCCTTCAAACTTGCCGAGGATTGTATGCACCTGCGTCCGCGCCACAAAAAACGAGTTGTCGCGGAAATGATCGGAGCAAGGCGTGAACGTCAGATCGACCATGTTTTCCGTGTCCTGGATGACCCAGTTTTCTGCAAGCCCGAACGAATGGGTAATCACCACGGGCGGAAGCGGCGTACCGTGTCCGTCTACAAACAAAAGATTTTCGTTGATAGTATCACTATCGACCGATTCTTCCGCCTGCATGACGATTTTAAACGACACGTGCCTGTCGCCGACCGTTCCCATCGCCAGGCAGATTTCGCAGGCAGAAATAAAATTGTAATACGAGCGGTTGATGCTCAGCAACGCGTCGCCGTCCGTCTTTTCCATGGGGACGGCTTCGCCAGGCGTGTTTTTTTCCAGCGAAAGCGCGCCGTGAATCGACGCGGCGCAGGTATACGTCGCATTGCACCGGCTTTTGGTGGGCGAAGGAACGACCGCCGTCATCTCGCACGTGTGCGGTCCGCGAAAATGCGCCAGGAACGCCGCATTTGCCGCCGGTCGCGCCGAATCTCCCTGCATGTTAAAAATGAGCGAAAAGCGGTCACGCTCATGATCCCAGCTCACCCTGATGTACCGTTTCTTGCGGAACGTCGCGCAATAGCCGGCGACAAGGCTGTGCGGAATAAAACGGCGGCGCGGTCCCATGAACGAACGGTACGCGTATTTCCGCTTTGTCTCTTTGTTCCAGAAAAGGACTTCCGCATAGCCGAACATTTTTTGGTCAAAGAATTCCACCGTGCCGATATACGAGCCGATGCTGAACGAAAACAAAAGCGAGCTTCTGATGCGGATATTGGTGAGGACATGGGGAAATGGAATGCCGCCGAACGGAGCGTGTACGTTTCGGATGTCCAGCCGGGGCGGAAAGCCCGCGAACGTTCCGAACATACACACGCCATGCTGAATAATCTGCTCCGGCGGCTCTGTCACTGGCCGTGAATACAATGCAACCTTCCTGCCGTCATTATAACGGAAGATTTTGCCGAACGCAACTATAATGCAAGCGGTCGGTCACGCGCCGTTCGCGCGGCTTCTTGCGGAGATTTTTTTCAGCCACGCTTGACACCTCGCGGCATTATGCACTAGAATAAACCAAGCTTGTAAAAAAGCTGATAAACTCTCTCCGAAGTCCACTTCGGTGGACGGCGCGGGATTTTTGTATGCGTTGCATTCAGAGATCCCGCGTTTTTATTTGTTCTTTGAACGTATCTTAAAATCTTACAGCATGTCTCTGCACGAGCGGCAGCCCTACTCAATATCACGCAAGCCGATCGAGCGTTCGTCCAAGCCAGTCAGCTCGCAGAAATGCGGGAGCGCGAAACACGCGCGGATAAATGCATTCCAGTCCTCGCGCTGGCGGTGGTTCGCGCGCTGTATGCAGATAGTCTTTAATTGTAAATAATTCGTCGTGATTGTCTCCCACATCTCAAAGCCGCCGGGAATATTATGCCGCAGGCGCATGAACGCCTCGTACTGCGCGCGCCGCAATGAGCGCACCGCCGTCTCGTCCGCGCCGGNAACGTCCGCCGCCTTGAGCGCGTCCTGCGCCCGCGCGAAANCTCCGTAAAGGCGGCGCACCTGCTCCTTGCTTTCCTGCGTCACATAGCGGCTNTACGGATCAAGCCCGTCCTCCATGAACTTCTTGAGCGAATGCATGGTCGATTGGCTCATCACGATTTCCAAGAAATGATAGCGTTGCAGCTCAGGCGTGAACGCCTGACTGTATTTCAAATCGAACGTGACCAAAATNCCCTTCAAGAACGCGTCGTGGCTNTGGTGCGGCTCTTTGTTCGCGCCGAGCAGTTTTGCCACGTGCCACTGCCGGTTCCCGTCCGACTTGTCAAAGGCGACCGTCGTATCGATGTCGCCCACGCTGAACGAATTGCCTTTTGCGTTGAGCGCACGGTCCAGCCCGTACACTTCCACGTTCCTGACTTCAAGCATCGCTATTCGTCCTGCATGCCTTCTGCGTCTGCCGGGATTTCTTCATCGCTCACCGTAACGATNCGGTCAGGCTGAATGACAATCGAACGGGACTTCCACTGTACGAACGAAAACAGAACGCCCGCGCCAAGCAGCACCACGCCGAACACGCTCACTAGAGTACTGCCCAGCGACTGCGGCGACAACAGGAACAGCACGACCGCCAAGATGATGCAGATAAGCACTTCAAAGATAGATTTTTTGGTAGAAATGCCGTTGCGGNTCAAGATATTGATAGCATACACTTCCATTCCTGCAGCGACCAACAGATAGAACGCCATCGTGTACGCCATAATCGTCCATGTAATAACGGCAAACACGCGCGGTAACAACACCGCAAGCGCACCCACGGCAATGCTCAGCCAGCCATGTATCGCCATGACGCGGGCATAATTGACATCCGTCACGAGCGTGCGCACCGTCACCAAGATAAAGATGCCGTCAAAAATCAGGGCGATGCCCAAAATAATCACGGCAAACTCAATGAACGACTCCGGCGAAATGAGCATAAACAACCCCACCACCGCAATCATAATACCGAGAAAAAACTTGTTCTTGTCCATGCCGTCATTATAGCAAGCGCGCAAAGAAAAGTCTATCTTAGCCCGGCCGCACGGACGGCGCAAAAAGCACCAGGAATATTTGCCCGCTCANGCAAAAAAACGCGACGAAGATTTGGATAACCCNCAGCGGAAAATGCCTTCTGGCNCATAACGATTCAAACATCCCTGCCGTTACGCTAAAAAACAGCGGATTATCAAAACCCGCTCGGCAAAAACAATCCGCCGTTGGGAAGCACTTTTTGGGGAGGCAAGGTTTTACTGCTGACACCATACGGACGGCGCATTGAAACACGCCTCTTTTTTCATTATAATGGAACAATGTTTCGTATCTATGTTGAGCGCAAAAGCGGTTTTGCAAGCGAAGCCGCACGCATTTTTTCGGAAATCACGGATTTTCTGGGCATTACGGGCGTAACGGGCGTCCGCTATTTGAATCGTTACGACATTGAGCACGTCTCCGACGACGTGGCAAAACTGGCAGTGGAACGCATTTTCAGCGAGCCGCAGAGCGACACGGTATGTTATCCGCCGCTCGCGCTGCGCGACGATGAGACGGAAATCATCTGGGAATACCTGCCGGGCCAATACGACCAGCGCGCGGACAGCGCGGAACAATGCCTGACGCTCCTGCGCGAAGCAGTGAAAAACACCGTGACCGTCGGTACAGAGCCGCCGCGCGTGCGCTGCGCAAAAGTCGCCCTGCTGCGCGGGAACGTCAGCACGGAAGACCTCGCAAAGATNCAGCAGTATCTGATCAACCCGGTGGACTCACGNCTGACCGACGACGCGCTGCCCAAAACGCTGGCAATGCAAACCGACGAGCCGGGCGACATTCCCACGGTGACCGGCTTTATCGGCTGGGGCAAAAAGGAGCGCGAAGCCTACCGCACGCGCATGGGACTGGCGATGGACGACGCGGACATCGCGTTCTTGCAGGATTATTTCAAGTCGATACGGCGCGACCCGACGGAAACAGAAATCCGCGTGCTGGACACCTACTGGTCCGACCACTGCCGCCACACCACGTTCAACACGATCCTCACGAAAATAAAAATCGACAAAGGGCCGTATGCGACGCTGTTCAAGACATCGCTCAACGAATACAAAGCCATGCACACGGACATCTACGCAAAGCGCAAGGACAAGCCGCTCACGNTCANGNACATGGCGACTATCGGCGGAAAATACCTGCGCAAGCACGGCAAGCTAGACGATCTGGAAGTGAGCGAAGAGAACAACGCCTGCTCGCTGTTCATCGACGTGCATTACACGACCGACAAGAACGGCAACCCGCTCGCGGAAGGCAGCGAAGAGACAGAACGCTGGCTCTTGCAGTTCAAGAACGAAACGCACAACCATCCCACGGAAATCGAGCCGTTCGGCGGCGCGGCGACCTGCATCGGCGGCGCAATCCGCGACCCGCTTTCGGGACGATCCTGGGTGTACCAGTCCATGCGCATTACGGGCGCGGCAGATCCCACCGTACCGATGAGCCAAACCATGCACGGCAAACTGCCGCAAATCAAACTGTGCCGCGAGGCCGCGCAAGGCTTCTCTTCCTACGGCAACCAGATCGGGCTGACGACGGGACAGGTAATGGAGTGCTATCACCCCGGATTCGTGGCAAAGCGCATGGAACTGGGCGCAGTCATTGCGGCAAGCCCCTACGCCACCGTCATGCGCGAAACGCCGGAAGCGGGCGACGTTATCATCCTGCTTGGCGGCGGAACGGGACGTGACGGCATTGGCGGCGCAACCGGTTCTTCCAAAGCGCACACCGAAACTTCCGTAACGACGGCGGCGGCGGAAGTGCAGAAAGGCAATGCCGTCGAAGAACGCAAAATCCAGCGGCTGTTCAGGAATCCCGCCGTCAGCACGATGATTCGCCGCTCGAACGACTTTGGTGCGGGCGGTGTCTCCGTCGCCGTAGGCGAACTCGCGCCGGGACTCGACATCGACCTTGATGCCGTCCCCAAGAAATACGAAGGCTTGAACGGCACAGAACTCGCCATTTCCGAAAGCCAGGAGCGCATGGCAGTCGTCGTGCGCAAAACCGACGTGGACGCATTCATTGCCGCCTGCGCGGAAGAAAACCTGCATGCCGTCGTGGTGGCAACCGTCACAAACAGCGACAAATTGGTCATGCGCTGGCGCGGCAAGACAATCGTAGACATTGACCGCGCATTCTTGGACGCGGCGGGCGCACGGCACGAAGCTGTCGCCCGCATAGAAAGCCCCGCGCCACAGCACGAAAGCCCGCTCGTCAAGCCGCTCGATTCCGTGGCACAGGCATTGGGCACGTGCGCAAGCGCAACGGGCGACAGCGCGAACGCCATGCCGACCGCACAGCAGATTCACGACGCGTTCGTGGCGAACCTCACCGACCTTGCCTGTTGCAGCCAGCGCGGACTGGGAGAACGCTTTGACGGCTCAATCGGCGCAAGCACCGTGCTGTTCCCGTTCGGCGGCAAATACCAGGGTACGCCCGAAGCCGCAATGGTAGCAAAAATCCCCGTGCTTACCCCGCGCGAAACGAACACCGTCAGCATGATGAGCTTTGGCTACGACCCGCGCGTGGCGGAATGGTCGCCCTGGCACGGCGCACAGACGGCAGTGCTTTCATCGCTCGCAAAAATCACGTGCGTCGGCGGCAAGGCGACGACCTGCCGCTTCTCGTTCCAAGAATTCTTCGGACGCACGAACAGCGACAAGGCATGGGGCTACCCGGCAAGCGCATTGCTCGGCGCGGTGGACGCACAGAACGCCATGGGCTGCGCGGCAATCGGCGGCAAGGATAGCATGAGCGGCACGTTTGAGCAGCTGAACGTGCCGCATTCGCTCGTCTCGTTCGCCGTCACCCATGACACGGCAAAAAACGTCACGTCGGGCGCGTTCAAGAAAAGCGGCGACTACCTGTTCCTCGTGATGACCCCGTATGCGGACACGCTTGCCCCCGACTTCGGCACGTTCAAGAAAAACAGCGACGCGTTGTACGAGCTGAACAAAACCGGCACAATCAAAGCGATGTATCCCGTGGGCGCGGGCGGCATTGCCGAAGCAGTCGCCAAAATGGCATTCGGCAACCATATCGGCTGCCAGCTGACGGCAATCCCGTCAAGCGCGACGGTACTCGGCTTCCACCGTAACGTAAACAACACAATCGCCGACCTGTTCACGCCGTTGTACGGCTCAATCATCGTGGAGACCGACGACCCGCAGTTCGACAACAACCCGGCTTTCGTCAACACGACCGTCGTGCGCATCGGCAACACGCAGAACGCACCGGTCATTTCCGTGGCAATGAGCGGCCTGCACCCCATGCCCGCAACCGACATTCCGCTGGACGAACTGTCCGCCGCCTGGGAAAGCAAACTGGCAACCGTGTTCCCGCCCGTCAGCGGCGCAAAGACATCAGATCCGCTCCCCGCCTTTGCCGCTGAAGCGCACCCATCGCTGGCAAAGGCGCGCGCCTCGTTCACGGCGGCAAAGGCAAGCCCCGTAAAGCCACGCGTACTCATCCCCGTGTTCCCCGGCACAAACTGCGAATACGACATGGCGCGCGCGTTCAACCTTGCGGGCGCGGAATCAGAAATCCTTGTGTTCAGGAACAGGACACGCAAGGACCTGGAAGAATCGCTCGAAGCGTTCACAAAGGCAATCGCCGCCGCGCACATCATCGCGTTTGCGGGCGGATTCAGCGCGGGCGACGAACCTGACGGCAGCGGCAAATTCATCGCCAACGTTATCCGCGAAAAGCGCGTCGCCGACGCAATCACCGCACATCTGGAAAAGAAGCACCTCATCGTCGGCATCTGCAACGGTTTCCAGGCGCTGATTAAGACAGGGCTTGTTCCCTACGGAAAAATCGTCGAGCCAAGCGCGGAAACGCCCACGCTCACGTTCAACAACCTGCACCGCCACATCAGCCGCGTGGTGCGCACCCGCATGGTAAGCGCGACAAGCCCCTGGGCATGGGACGGCTCGATTTTGGACGCGCGGCCGCACTCCATTCCCGTAAGCCACGGCGNAGGCAAAATCGTCATCGCGGAGNCGCTGGCAAAANNACTGTTTGAGAACGGACANGTCTACAGCCNNTACTGCGACGAACACGGTATGCCCGCCACGAGCGAGCCGGACAACCCGAACGGCTCGGCATTCGCAATCGAAGGACTTACCAGCCCGGACGGCCTTGTCCTCGGCAAGATGGGACACTCGGAACGAACCGTGGGCATCGGCGGGTTCGACCCAAATCTCATCAAGAACATCGCCAGCGACACGAGCGCGAATTCATGCCAGAATCTGTTCCGCGCGGGCGTGAGCTATTTCCGCTAGCGGCACACCATGCGTGGCGGGCTGTCCTTCCTTAACTTTCAACAACTCC
>WFLX010025581.1_pt1 | contig 11629 bp, 9 predicted proteins | sample 4967041 | NCBI WGS metagenome assembly WFLX01 (sample SAMN12857096, study PRJNA449069) | gut metagenome | isolation source: stool from male and female vole | host: Microtus ochrogaster | place: USA:Florida | collected 2017 | reverse complement strand
CCTACTACGAAATCGAGGTGACCGACGAGATGATCAACGAGCAGGACCAGGCCTTCCGCAAGCGCTTCGGCGCCCAGGTGCCCGGCGAGGAGTTTGAGAAAGACGCTCTCGTGAAGGGCTCTATCTTCGAGCTCAACGAAGACGGCACCGTGAAGGATGGCGAGGACGCTATCCAGGTTGTGAACGGTATCGTGGCTCCCATGTACTTCAAGTCGGCCGAGCAGGCTGCTCTCTTCGAGGGCAAGAAGGTTGGCGACAAGGTGAAGTTCAACCCCTGGGACACTTGCAACGGCGACCCCACCGAGCTCTCTTCCATGCTTCAGGTCGACAAAGCCCGCGTGGCTGANCTCCACAATGATTTCGAGCTCACTATCTCCGAAATCATCGTGGTTCGTCCCGCCGAGCTCAACCAGGAATACTTCGACCAGGTGTTCGGCAAGGACAAGGTGCACAATGAAGAGGAATATCGCGCTGCCATCAAGGATATGATCGCTGCCGAGCTCGCCAACAACAGCGAGATGATTTTCCGTATTAGCGCCCGCAAGTTCTTCACCGACAAATATGGCGACATGCAGCTTCCCGCCACCACCCTCAAGAAGTGGCTCATGATGCGCAANGAGGAGCTCAACGANGCNAACATCGACGCTGAATATGAGAAGATGGTGCCCGATCTCAAGTGGCAGCTCATCAAGGAGCGCATTGCCGAGATCGCTCAGGTGAAGATTGAGGAAGANGACCTCCTCGGCTTTGCCAAGGCTCTNGCAGCCCGTCAGTTCGCTCAGTATGGCATGACCAACATGGANGACGAGACCCTNACCAACTATGCCAAGAACATCCTNGCCGACAAGAACTACCGTCCGCGCCTGATAGAGCAGGTGGGCGACATCAAGCTCTTCAACGCCATAGAAAACGCTGTGACTCTCGACCGCGAAGTTGTGTCGCTCGACCGCTTCAAGGAAATAGCTGCCGCTATGTAATCCGGGTTTCAGCCCTGAAAATACCGCTCATCGCTGCCGCTCCCGCTCAGGGGCGGCAGCGTTATTTTCANGGGCGACCGTATGGACGGCGCAAAAAATATTTCCGCGGGGATGAAAAAATTTGCTGAAAAGCGTTTTTTTTCGTAACTTTGACTTAAGAAATTTAATAGATATAATCGAACAGTATGAAAAATGATTTCAGAGATTATGCGGTAAAGCACCTCGGTATGAACGGGCTCTCCCTTGACCGCTACGCCTCAGCCATCACTTCAAGCTACATCTCACCTACTATTATAGAAGAGCGTCAGCTCAACGTGGCCCAGATGGACGTGTTCTCGCGTCTGATGATGGACCGCATCATTTTCCTTGGCACGGAAGTGAATGACTACACCGCCAACGTAATCCAGGCTCAGCTCCTCTATCTCGACTCCGCCGANCCCGGCAAGGATGTGAGCATCTATATCAACTCTCCCGGCGGTTCAGTCTACGCCGGCCTGGGCATCTACGACACCATGCAGTATATCTCGAGCGACGTAGCCACCATCTGCACCGGCATGGCCGCTTCCATGGCCGCTGTGCTCCTCGTGGCCGGCGCCCAGGGCAAGCGCTTCGCCCTGCGCCATTCGAGAGTGATGATCCATCAGCCTATGGGCGGTGCCCAGGGTCAGGCTTCGGACATCGAAATCACTGCCCGCGAGATTCAGAAACTCAAGAAGGAACTCTATACCATCATAGCCGACCACTCGGGCATGTCGTTCGACAAGGTGGAGCGCGACTCCGACCGCGACTACTGGATGACTGCCGAAGAGGCCAAGGAATATGGTATGATAGACGAAGTGCTTGTCAAGGCTAAGCACTGATACTCCCTATGGCAAAGAAACCGGTAATAAAGTGTGCCTTCTGCGGCCGTCCCTCCCACGAATCGGAGGTGATGGTNCCAAGCTCCATCTCCGACACATATATATGTGCGGAGTGCGTGGAGCAGATTGACGAGGCACTCAAGCAATACAGGCTCGACCTCAAGGGCACCTCAGGTGCCCACGGGAGCGACGCTCCCGCCTCGCTCGACAAGGTGCCGAAACCGCGCGAAATCCGCGAGTTTCTCGACACCTATGTCATCGGGCAGGATTCGGCCAAGAAATATCTTTCGGTGGCCGTCTACAACCACTACAAGCGTCTGGCCCAGGCCAAGGACGATGATGTGGACATCGAGAAGAGCAATATCATCATGGTGGGCCCCACCGGTACAGGCAAGACCCTTCTTGCCAAAACCATCGCGCGCCTGCTCGATGTGCCNTTCACCATTGTCGATGCCACGGTGCTCACCGAGGCCGGCTATGTGGGAGAGGATATCGAGAGTCTGCTCACGCGTCTGCTCCAGGCTGCCGACTACGATGTGGCCAAAGCCGAGAAGGGAATTGTGTTTATCGACGAGATAGACAAGATAGCCCGCAAAGGCGACAATCCCTCCATNACCCGCGATGTCAGCGGCGAGGGTGTGCAGCAGGGACTGCTGAAGCTTCTCGAAGGCTCGATAGTCAACGTTCCCCCGCAGGGAGGCCGTAAGCATCCTGAGCAGAAGATGATACCTGTCGACACCAAGAACATCCTCTTTATCTGCGGAGGAGCTTTTGACGGCATCGAGCGCAAGATAGCCCAGAGGCTCAACACCCATGTGGTGGGCTATTCCAACAATAGCGCCCGTCACAACATCAAGCGCGACAACTTCCTGCAGTATGTTGCGCCTCNGGACCTCAAGTCGTTCGGTCTCATCCCGGAGATTATCGGCCGACTGCCGATTCTCACCCACCTTGAGCCGCTCGACCGCGATGCCCTGCGTNGGGTGCTCACCGAGCCTAANAACGCCATNATCAAGCANTATCAGAAGATGTTTGAGATGGATGGCGTGAAGCTCACGTTCACTCCCGAGGCTCTCGACCTCATAGTGGACAAAGCCATCGAATATAAGCTTGGAGCCCGNGGACTCCGCTCTATCGTGGAGACAATNATGATAGAGCCNATGTTCGANGTGCCTTCGAGCGATGTGAAAGAGTTNACCGTCACNGCNGACTATGCTCTCGAGCGTCTGCGTGACTCAAATTTTGAAACAAGCCAGTTTAACTAAGCATTATCACTCCCAACGCAATAAATCTTCCTTTCCATGACAGACAGAACTCTCCTTGCCGACGCGCTGAAACTCCACTTTGGCTTTGACAAGTTCAAAGGNAATCAGGAAGCGATAATCATCAGCCTNCTCGAGGGTCACGACACCTTCGTGCTCATGCCCACAGGCGGAGGCAAATCGCTCTGTTTTCAGCTCCCGTCGCTGCTCATGGAAGGAACGGCTATTGTGATATCCCCGCTCATCGCCCTGATGAAGAATCAGGTGGACGCGATGCGCAATTTCAGCGAAGAGGACGATGTGGCCCATTTTCTCAACTCGTCGCTCAATAAGGCTGCGATTGACAAGGTGAAGTCAGACGTTACTTCGGGCAAGACCAAGCNGCTCTATGTGGCTCCGGAGTCNCTNACCAANGAGGAGAACATNGAGTTTCTGAAATCGGTGAGAATCTCGTTCTATGCCGTCGACGAAGCCCACTGTATCTCCGAGTGGGGCCACGACTTCAGGCCTGAATACCGCCGCATCCGCCCGATTATCAATGAAATCGGTTCGCGCCCGGTAATCGCTCTCACGGCTACGGCTACCCCCAAGGTGCAGCACGACATACAGAAGAACCTCGGCATGCTCGATGCCAATGTGTTCAAGTCGTCATTCAACCGCGAGAACCTTTACTACGAGATCCGTCCGAAGACGCCTTCGATTGACAAAGACATAATCCGGTTCATCAAAAACAGCGAGGGGAAGTCGGGCATTATCTATTGCCTCAGCCGCAAGAAAGTGGAAGAGCTTGCCGAGATGCTCAAGGTCAACGACATCAAGGCTCTGCCTTACCACGCCGGCATGGACAGCGCCACCCGCTCGGCNAATCAGGATGCTTTNCTGCTCGAGCAGGTAGACGTGATAGTGGCCACGATAGCTTTCGGCATGGGTATCGACAAACCCGATGTGCGCTTCGTGATTCACTACGATATGCCCAAATCGCTCGAGGGATATTATCAGGAGACCGGACGCGCCGGGCGCGACGGAGGCGAGGGGCAGTGCATCACCTTCTATTCGGCCAAGGACCTCCAGAAGATGGAGAAGTTCATGCAGAACAAGCCTGTGGCCGAACAGATTATCGGCAAACAGCTGCTGGTGGAGACCGCCGGATATGCCGAGTCGAGCATCTGCCGCCGCAAGTCGCTGCTCAGTTACTTCGGGGAGACTTACGAGCCTGACAACTGCGGAAGTTGCGATAATTGCTTAAATCCTAAGAAAAAAGTGGAAGCTAAAGATGATTTGTGTGCGGCCATCGAAACGATTGCCGCGCTTAAAGAAAAGTTTAAGGCCGACCATATTGTAGATATAATGCGTGGCAAAGCCACGGTAGAAGTGAAAAATTACGGCCATGACCAGCTGGAGGTGTTCGGATGCATGGAAAAGAGCTCCGAACGTCATCTNCACACCGTTATCCGTCAGGCCGTTATAGCCGGATACCTCGACCGCGATGTCGAGAACGTTGGCCTGGTGAAAATCACTCCCAAGGGGAATGCTTTTCTCAAGAAGCCGGTATCTTTCAAGATAGTGGAGGACAATGACTTCACAGAAGAAGAGGAACCCGAGGCTATGAAGAGTGGCGCCGGATGTGCTGCTGACCAGGAGCTCTATTCCATCTTGCGCGACCTCCGCAAGAAAGTGGCCCGACAGCTTTCGTTGCCCCCTTATATCATATTCCAGGATCCTTCGCTCGAAGCCATGGCCACTACATATCCCATCACCATCGAGGAGCTGGCCAACATAGCCGGCGTGGGCGCAGGCAAGGCCAAGCGCTATGGCGAGGACTTCGTCAAGGTAATCCGCCGNCATGTGGAGGAAAACGAGATAGACCGCCCCGAAGACCTCGTGGTGCGCAGCGTGGCCAACAAGAGCAAGCAGAAAATCGCTATTATCCATGCCATTGACCGCAAGATACCCCTCGATGANATAGCCGAATCCAAGGGCATGGAGTTTGGCGAGCTGCTCGACGATGTGGAGGGTATCGTGAACTCCGGCACCAAAATCAATCTCAANTATTTCATCGACGAGATTCTCGACGATGAGCAGCAGGAGGAGATTTTCGACTGGTTCAAGCAGTCGGAGACCGGCGACCTCGAAGACGCTTACCGTGAACTCGGCAGCGAATATACCGAGGATGAGATCAGACTGATGCGTATCAAGTTTCTCGCTGAAATGGGCTATTGATGGAAACGCTTGTTGACTATCGGTCGGTTGAGCTCCACCGCAAGGAGCTCGTGGTGCTCAAGGGTGTTGATTTCCAGCTCCGGGAAGGGGAGTTTGTGTATCTGCTCGGGCGAGTGGGCAGCGGNAAGAGCTCGTTGCTCAAATCCATGTATGCCGAGATTCCCGTCGCATCGGGTCAGGCCGAGGTGCTCGGCTACGAGCTGACCCACCTCCACCGGNGCGACATCCCGATGCTCCGCCGCCAGATAGGCATAGTGTTTCAGGATTTCCAGCTTCTCACAGACCGCACTGTCTACGACAATCTCCGCTTCGTGCTCGACGCCACCGGATGGAAAGGGCGCGATGCCATCGACGCGAGGATTGAAGAGGTGCTCAGGGAGGTGGGTATGCTCACCAAGTCCTACAAAATGCCCCACGAGCTGTCGGGAGGCGAACAGCAGCGCATAGTGATAGCGCGTGCGTTGCTCAACAAGCCCCGTCTTATCCTCGCCGACGAGCCCACCGGTAATCTCGACCCCGGCACCGGCGAGCAGATAGTCAACCGTCTCCACGAAATCTCCCGCAAGGGCACTGCCGTGATTATGGCCACCCACAATCTCTCTCTCGTAGAGCGTTTTCCGGCCAGAGTGGTGAGATGTGAGCGCAAGCGAATAATCGATGGCGAGTGATATCGCCATTTTTTTGTATCTTTGCAGAAATTTATACATTACATAGACGAATGAAAGTACTGAAGTTTGGCGGCACATCGGTCGGCTCCGCCAGCCGTATGAAGGATGTGACCGAGCTTGTGCGCAAGCGCGGCAAGAACATAGTGGTATTCTCCGCTATGTCGGGTACAACCAACACCCTTGTGGAAATCTCCGATTATCTTTACAAGAAGAATCTCACCGGAGCTAAAGAAACCATCAATGCGCTTGAAGCCAAGTATATGCGCACCATCGATGAACTCTTCTCCACCGAGGAATACCGTCAGAAAGCTCTCGCAGCCATAAAGGAGCGTTTTGATTTCATCCGTTCGTTCAATAAGCCGATTTTCACCCTCTTTGAGGAGAAGGAGATTCTGGCTCAGGGTGAACTGATGTCTACAGCGCTCATGATCAACTATATGCACGAGCAGGGCATCAACGCTGTGATGCTTCCCGCCGTGGAGTTTATGCGCACCGACAAGAATGCCGAGCCCGACACCCAGTACATCCAGGAAAAGCTCACCGTTCTGCTCGAGAAGCACCCCGATGCCGACCTCTATGTGACCCAGGGCTACATCTGCAAGAATGCCTATGGCGAGACCGACAATCTGCAGCGTGGCGGCAGCGACTACACCGCATCGCTTATCGGAGCCGCTGTCCATGCCGANGAGATAGAGATATGGACCGATATCGACGGAATGCACAATAATGATCCCCGCTTCGTGGAAGGCACAGCTCCTGTGAGTGAACTCCACTTCGAGGAGGCCGCCGAGCTCGCTTATTTCGGCGCCAAGATTCTCCATCCCACATGTGTGCTTCCCGCCAAACTCAACAATATTCCGGTGCGACTGCTCAACACCATGCAGCCCGAAGCCCACGGCACCCTCATCTACAACACCCGCTCATCCAACACCATCAAGGCCGTAGCGGCTAAGGACAATATCACCGCCATCAAGATCAAGAGCTCCCGTATGCTCCTCGCCTACGGTTTCCTCCGCAAGGTGTTTGAGATTTTCGAGACTCACCGCACCTCTATCGACATGATTGTCACCTCCGAGGTNGGNGTGTCGGTGACNGTAGACAATGAGCGCAATCTTCCGGCCATTCTTGAGGACCTCAAGAAATTCGGCACGGTGACCGTGGACCGCGACATGGTGATTATCTGCGTGGTAGGCGATCTGGAGTGGCAAAACCGCGGTTTTGAGGCCGAGGTAGTCAATGCCCTNAAAGATGTGCCCGTGCGCATGATTTCCTATGGCGGCAGCAACTACAATATCTCACTGCTCGTGCGCAAGGAAGACAAGGTGCGTGCACTTAACCTCCTGAGCGAGCGTATATTCAAGTGACTTTTATGACAAACGACCGTTTCCCTGTGGCTCGCTTCGCCGGCGAGCCCACACCTTTCTATTATTACGACCTTGAGCTGCTTGACCGCACTCTCGCCGAGCTTCGCAAGGCTTCCTCCTATCCCGGGTATCATGTGCACTATGCCATGAAGGCCAATGCCAATCCGGCTGTGCTCAGCCACATCAGCGCTGCCGGCTTCGGAGCCGACACTGTGAGCGGCGGAGAGATCGAGGCTGCGCTGCGCAACGGTTTCCCCGCCTCAGGCATAGTTTTTGCCGGCGTGGGCAAGACCGATGCCGAGATAGAGCTCGGACTGCGTGCCGGCATCTCATGCTTCAATGTGGAGAGCGCTGCCGAGCTCGGGGTGATTGAGCAGATAGCTGCCCGCATGGGTGTGAAAGCCCCGGTGGCTCTCCGTGTCAATCCCGAAATCGATGCCCATACCCACCACTATATCACTACCGGCCTGGCCGAAAATAAGTTTGGCATCGCCATGACTATGCTCGCCGACCTTATAGACCGCGCTGTGGCCTCCGAACATCTTACATTCAAGGGTCTGCATTTCCACATCGGCTCGCAGATTACCGACCAGGCACCCTTCGGCCTGCTCTGTGACCGCATCAACGCCCTGCAGGACGAATATAATGCCCGCGGCATCCATTTCGACACCATCAATGTGGGNGGCGGCCTCGGCATTGACTATGAGGAGCCCGACGTGCACCCCGTGCCCGATTTCCGCTCTTATTTCGACACCTTCCACCGCCGGTTGCGTCTCCGCCCCGGCCAGCAGCTCCATTTCGAGCTCGGCAGGGCTATTGTGGCCCAGTGCGGTTCGCTCATCACGAGAGTGATTTATGTGAAGGATGGTGTGGCCCGCAAGTTTGCTATCGTCGACGCCGGTATGTCCGACCTCATCCGTCCGGCTCTCTATGAAGCTCACCACAAGATAGAAAACCTCACCGGCCACGGNCCTGAGGAGAGATATGACGTTGTGGGCCCGATATGCGAGTCGAGCGATGTGTTTGGCACAGACGAACTCCTGCCGCGTGTGGAACGCGGCGACCTGTTCGCCATCCGTTCGGCCGGAGCCTATGGTGAGGTTATGGCCTCACAATACAATCTCCGCCGTCTGCCCGGCACTGTAGTCAGTCAATAAATCTCTTTGTGATATCGCCGTAGGCGTCGATTCTGCGGTCGCGCAGGAAAGGCCACCAGCGGCGCACCTGCTCCGAACGGCCGAGGTCTATCTCCACGATGGCCTCGGCCTCGTTTTCTATCGGCGCTTCATAGAGCAGTTCGCCCTGCGGGCCGGCCACGAAGCTTGTNCCCCAGAAGGTGATGCCGTTTGTAGCTCCCGAGGGGTCGGGCTCATGTCCGGTGCGGTTCACGGTCACCACGGGCAGTCCGTTGGCCACAGCGTGGGCTCGCTGCACTGTCATCCATGCATCTCTCTGGCGCTTCTTCTCGTTGGAGGTGTCGGTCGACTCCCAGCCTATGGCGGTGGGATAGATGAGCATTTCGGCGCCCTGCAGAGCCATGAGGCGCGCTGCCTCGGGATACCACTGGTCCCAGCAAACGAGCACACCCAAGCGTCCGAGCGAGGTGTCGATGGGGTGGAAACCGAGATCGCCCGGCGTGAAGTAGAATTTCTCATAATAGGCCGGATCATCGGGAATATGCATCTTGCGATAGCGTCCGGCTTCTGAGCCGTCGGTATCAAATACCACTGCAGTGTTGTGATACAGCCCCGGTGCCCTGCGTTCGAAAAGCGAGGTNACNAGCACCACACCGAGCTCACGGGCCAGATTGCTGTAAAACTCTGTCGTGGAGGAGGGGAGTCCGACTGCGAGGGCGCAGTTGTCCACATTTTCTGTCTGGCAGAAATATAGCGAGTCGTGGAGTTCCTGGTTCACAATCAGCTGTGCGCCCTGCTTGGCGAGACGGCGCGCTGCCTCGGCGAGGCGGCTGCGGTTGGTGTCGGCATTGTCAGTCTTCTTCTGCTGTATGATGCCGGTCTTTATGATTCGTGTCATGGGGTTGTCGTTTTAGGGTGAATCAGAGTAGAGAGTCGGGTATCTGCATTGTGGCGCAGTGGAGCGACCCATGCTGCTCTATCAAGGCGGTGCAGTCTATGCTCACCACCTCTTTCTCAAACACCGCGCCGAGTATTCCGGCCGCGGTCATATCTTTAAGCGCGTTGCCGTAAGATGGCATGAACACCGCTTCGGGAGTCACGAGATAGTTGGCATAGGTAGCCGGGAGCCGGTAGCCGTCGGCGCTGTATATAGCGTCGGCCATCGGCAGCTCATAGAGGTTGTAGGGGAGTCCGGAAGCGGTACGCAGAGCCTGCAGCTCCTCCTTCATGAGCCTCAGCTCCTCGTAGTGCTCATCCGCNGGGTCCTGACACCCCACATATATTATGGTNTCGTGGGGAGCGAGGCGGGCGAGTGTGTCGATATGGCTNTCGGTNTCGTCGCCGGCCAGATAGCCGTGGTCTATCCAGAGAATCCTCTCCGCTCCCAGCGAATCGCGAAGGCGTGAGGNTATTTCGTCNCGCGAGAGGTCGCCGTTGCGGTTGGGGGAGAGCAGGCAGCGCGAGGTGGTCATAAGCGTGCCCTTGCCGTCGCTCTCTATCGAGCCCCCTTCGAGCACGAAGCCGAGATGATTCTCATACACTCCACCGATTACTTTGCGTCGGCACAGGTAGGAAGTGACAAGGTTATCGTAGCATGCAGCAAATTTCAGCCCCCAGCCGTTGAACTTGAAGTCGCACACCTTCCATTCGCCGGCTTCCTTCACGGTTATCGGGCCGAAGTCGCGTGTCCAGGTGTCGTTGGTGGCCACATCCACATACACTATCATCTCCTGCGGCAGAGCGCTCAGAGCCTCGCGCGGAGCCGCCGAGTCGGGCGAAACAATAAGGAGTCTGATNCCCTTGGATACGATAGCTGTAGCGAGCCTCACATAGCAGTCGGTCACCCGGGGGAGCATATCGGCCCAGTCGGTNTCGGCATGAGGCCACGAAAGAAGCACTGCCGCTTTTTCTTCCCATTCGGCGGGAAGCACACGTTTAGAATCTGTCATCGTCGTAGTCTGCAAGAGACTGCCACACATCATCCTGAGATTTCATATACTCTTCAGCGTAGTCGGCGAAACCACACTTTTCCGAACTTCCCACAGTCTCACACCAGTCCTTATACATGGCGTGCAGCTCGGGGTCTTCATGAAGCATCTTCTTGAACTCCGATTCCGCAAAGTCCACGCTACCGTACTGTTCCAGATAATTGTTGAATATTACTGTGATGTCGTTCATATTATTTTTTTGAGTAAATGAATGGATAGATAATTATGGCGGTTTCTAAGGTTCNCCAAAATTAGCCTCTTACTTTATAATGGGCAAATATTTTCGCGATAAACTATTCATGAGCCTACATCGTTTAACATTTATATGAGAAACTTATTAAAAATCGTAATCGCCGCAGCGGTTATCCTGCTGCCCGGCGTGGCTATGGCGGCCTCCGAATGGTTGCCCGATTCTCTTGGTCCGCAGTTTGAGAAGCGCTATGTTGACCAAGGCATGGACTATCATGGGCCTGTGCGCTCCACCATTATCCGCAGTCTCGCCTCGCCCGGAAAGCGGTCAAAGCGTGCGGTGCTCTATATCCACGGCTTCAACGACTATTTCTTCCAGAAAGAGATGGCCGACAGTTTCACCGCCCACGGCTTTGACTTCTACGCCGTTGACCTCCGGCGCTACGGACGCTCCATTCTTCCGGGTCAGAGACCTTTCGAGGCACGCAGTCTCAAGGAGTATTTCCCCGACATTGACTCCGCTCTTGCCGAAATAAACCGCTGTGTGCGACCCGACATCACTCTGATGGGTCACTCTACCGGAGGCCTGATTTCGGCCTACTATATGCAGCAACATCCCTGCGCACCGGTTAAGAACATGATACTCAATTCACCTTTCCTCGACTGGAATCTCGGCAAGATCGAGTGGCTCGTGCCGGTGGTGTCGGCCGTCGGAGCTCTGTTNCCCAACCTGNAGATACCTCAGGGAGTCTCGACGGTCTACAGCGAGAGCCTCGACTCGCTATGCAGAGGGGAGTGGAACTACAACCGCGCTTGGAAGATGCACCATTCTCCCGATGTCACTGCCGGATGGGTCCGCGCCATCAATCAGGCGCAGGAGAGCCTCAAAGACCACAAGATGAAGATACGGATTCCCGTGCTGCTGATGTATTCTGCGGAAAGCTACACCGGCAAGGAGTGGACTC
>WFLX010215772.1_pt1 | contig 11630 bp, 7 predicted proteins | sample 4967041 | NCBI WGS metagenome assembly WFLX01 (sample SAMN12857096, study PRJNA449069) | gut metagenome | isolation source: stool from male and female vole | host: Microtus ochrogaster | place: USA:Florida | collected 2017 | reverse complement strand
GCTGCCGTCGGGCTTAACTACATCGATAGATACCGTGCCGGAAGTCGGCATATAGGGCTGGTAAACGGGAGCCGCGGTGTTGTTGGACTTGTCAGCGGTGAACTCGCCGTCGCCGTCAAGGAGCTTAACAACCCAGTCGGTTCTCATAAGGGGCATACGCTCGATATCGTTTACACCGTCGAAGTACGGCGAGAAGTAGATACCGCCGTTAGAGGTGTCGCCCGTGATGGAGAGGCGAACGATGGGGTTCTCGTCGAGGTAAGCCTTGAAGTTAGGCATCTTATCCAAGTAATCAGCAAGGTTTACAACCATTCCGTTGGTGCCTGCCTCTGAAAGGAGAGAGGCTGTGCCGCTTACTATGTCAACCTGACCCATCTGAGACTGCCAGTATTTGAATTCGTCAGAAGCGCCGTTGCCCTGATATACGTCCTTAATAGTGACGTTAAGTCTCTTCTGAACCTCAACCCAAGTAGGCTTTAAGTCGCCTGTCTTGTAAGTATTGCCGTCTGCAAGCTTAATTCCCTCGCCTGCCTGGTCAGCGTGCATGGAAAGACCTGTCTGAGGGCTGTTATAGCCGGTAGCCATACGAAGCTCGGTTCCGTCCGCATAAGTAAGATCTGGCGTGGGAACTGTACCGGGAGCGTCTGTGCTGTCTCCGCCCTGCGTACCCGAATTGGATTCTGAAGGTTTGGCAGTGTTGGCAGAAGTGTTCGTATTGTCCTGAGGTACCTCAGCGCAGCCTGTCATTAAAGAGGCTGCGGCTACGGACACTGCTAACAGTGACGCCACAAGTTTAATTTTTCTCATTATTTTCCTCCTTTGAGAATGTGTTTTCATTTTTCCTTTTTATGTCAACCGCATAAGCGGCTGATAACTGTAACTGTGAAATGCGNCGGTTATTCCTTTACGCCGCCCGCATTTACNCCCTTTGCAAAGTATTTCTGAATAAAGGGATAAATAACAAGGATAGGCACAATAGAACATACAATAAGCGCATATATGATCGAGTCGGATGCGTAATTCTCTGCCCAGCCCGTCATGGCTTCGGAATCGCTGAATTGCTCCAGNTTAAGTCTTATGAATACCTGTAAGGGCTGCTCATAGGTNTGTGAGGGTATCATCTGTCTTGCCCAGAAGTATCCGTTCCAACGAGANATTCCGAAAAACAGTGAAACAGTGGCGATTATTGATTTGCTCATCGGTATGTATACCTTCCAAAGCACCTGCATTTCNGTNGCTCCGTCTACNATAGCCGCCTCTTCGATTTCCGAAGGCACTCCTTCAAAGGAGTTTCTCAGCAGGATTATGTTCATGGCAGCCATACCCATGGCAATAACCACAAGCCATTTATAGTCGGTAATTCCCATACCCTGAAGCACCTTTTGAGTATCCAGGTAGTTCAGATACTGAGGAACCATACCTGCNCTGAACCACATTGTGAATACCAGGAAGAAGTTAAAGCCCTTGCGGAACAGCAGACGCTTCTTGGATAAAGCATAAGCNCCCAATATGGATGTTACNACCGACCAGATCGTACCGTAGAAGGTAAGGAAAAGNGTGTTGGNATAAGCATTCCAAAACATATTGTCGTTAAACATGGTGGAAAATGCTTCAAACTGAATGTTCTTGGGAAACAATACTATCTGACTGCGNTCTACCTCTTCAATGCCGCTTATGGAAGCGGAAATCGCATACAAAAAGGGATAAAGGCAGCAAAGAGCAAACATTGTCAATAAGGTATAGCTTATTATCTTAAATATAAACTCCGATATTTCAAGTTTTCTTTTCATAGCAACCTCTGATTATTCTTTATTGTTAATACAGCGATACGTCGGACGCCTTGCGTGAAATGGTGTTCGCACCGATAACCAGCAGCATTCCCGTTACATTGTTCATCATTTCCGCCGCTGAAGCCAGACCCTTTGCGGATCCTGCAATACCGATTCTCTGAGCGAAAGTGGAAACTACGTCGGCAGTCATATAGGTGTTGGTGTTGTAAAGCAGCAAAACCTTTTCATAGCCGATGTTGAGCAATGAGCCTATTCTTGTGATAAGCATAATAACAATGGTGGACAAGATAGAGGGAAGGACAACGTATCTCATCTGTGACATTTTTCCCGCTCCGTCTATCTGAGCAGCCTCATAGCTGGTAGGTGAAATGGCAATTATTGCCGCAAAGAATACAATGCTGTCATAGCCCGCCGTCTCCCAGATACCGCTTATCTGATANATGGCACGGAAGAAACTTGGATCGTTGATCATACCCGTTTTCAGCGTTTCATCACTTATAACACCGAGATTGTTCAACAGCTGAGCGAGAACGCCCACGCCTGTAAAATCGGATCCCTGTTTTATAAGCATCATTACAAGGGAGGTCATAACGACTGTTGACATAAACTTAGGGAGATATGTAAGAACCTGATAGATGCTGCGGCAGATATTTGAACGGATNTCGTTAAAGAACAGCGCAATGATTATGGGCGTCGGGAATCCGAACAAAAGTCCGTAGAAGCTGAGCAGGAANGTATTGCGGAATGCNCNCCAAAATTCTATATTTGATGTGAGCAGAGTCTTAAANTGGGAAAAACCTACAAANTATTGATCCGCAACNGGCTTGATCTCNTCNGTAAGCTTAAAGCAGCCCAACAGCTCGTACATGGGGAAATANCGCCAGAACAGGAANANCAGCAGCATGGGAACAAGCATGAGATAAAACCGCCAATCCCTTATCACCGTTGCCATAACATTGAGGCAATAATGCTTTTCAACATCGTCACGCACCACTTGCTCGGGATTTTCGATGTATACTCCGCTTTCTTCATCGAAAATCAAATAGTCGCTTGCATTCAGTTGCATCTTAAATAACCTCCTGAATTAGTGTTTATTTTAATCAGATGTATTCACATATTATTTATAGTATTTTTCAGCTTCTTCCTTTCTTCTTTCCTCCTCTGTGCGGATAAGATAGCTTCTTTGATCCTCGAACAATCCGTCAACTCTGCGGGTAATAAGCACTACAACGACGGTAAAGATAAAGGTTATCAGATCCGACAGCAGAAACGTAACTATGGAATCAAAGCGCTCTCCGAAAATAAGGCTTATGATCCAGCGTCCAAGCTCTGCGCCGAAAAATGCCGCAAGAACAAAAATCAAGGTGAAATAAAAGGTACTTCTTATTTTTTCCTTGCCCATAGTCTTGAAAAGAACAAGAGCTGCAAGGGCAAAACAGTTGCCGACACAGTAAACGATTATCTGTTTTTCCTCCGCGCCCGACGCAAGGCAGAAGATCAAGCCGCCGAGAACCGCGTGAATTGCCGCGTAGCCGTTCCACCTCATCATAACTATGCAAACCACCGTTATTGTTGGTGAAAGTGCGTACAGCTGATCGGGAAACCACCTTGACGCCGCAGTTGCGGTCAGAAATTCACTGAAAAAGAGAATGACGCCCATAATGGTCAGATCAATGGCTCTGTATTGCTTAAAACTTAAATTCATAAATCAAACCTGTAAAAATATTTTTTACTATATTGAAAAAATACCGCTTAACATATATAATGTATAGGTAAATCTTAATATCAACCTAAAAAGGAGCGTTTAAAAGATGACAACCGTAAATGTTACTCCAAAGGACAGGCTGTCCGAAGTTTTGCAGAATGTGAAGCCCCACACCCTCATTTCCCTTTCCAAGGTAGTATACCGCGAAAAAATCGAAATTGCCGTTCCCGATATTGAACTGTCGGGAGCAGGCACGGGAAAAACCGTAATTGTATGGGACGATTACGCCAAAAAGCTTGACGATGAGGGAAAAGAGCTTATCACCTTCAGAACCTATACCGCGGCGGTGCTTGCCGACAATGTGACTTTGAGAAATCTCACGGTGGAAAACGATTCCAAAACGCCCGAAGTCAAGGGTCAGGAGGTTGCACTCACGGTGTATGCTGACAGATTTTATGCCGAAGACTGTTCCTTCCTTTCAACTCAGGACACTATCTTCTGCGGTCCCCTTCCTCCCGATCTTATAGAACGGTATGACGGATTTTTGAAGGACGAACTCAGAAGAGACCTTTTTCAGCGCCACATCTTCAAGAATTGCTTTATTGCGGGGAATGTTGATTTTATTTTCGGCTGCGGCGACTCTCTGTTTGAAGGCTGCGAAATACGCTCCGTCTTTGATGTAAGGGGTCACGGTTATACTGCCGCTCCCGCCCACGCTCTTTCTCAGGAAATAGGCTTTGTGTTTGACCGCTGCCGTTTTACCTGTGAAGAAGGTGTTGCCCCAAACTCTATATTTTTGGCAAGACCTTGGCGTGATTACGGAAAATCAACTTTTATTAACTGCCAATACGGAGATCACATTTCCAAGGAAGGCTTTGACAAGTGGAACGACACTGACAGGGACAAAACCGCCCGCTTTTCCGAATACGGTGCAGACCGAAACGGAAGAGTTGCTTGGAGCAAAGTCACCTCCGAAGAGGAGAAAAACAAGCTCTTAAGTTATTTTAAGTAATTCCCGAAACAAATATCTAAGTTACATTCTTTGTGTACAGTATAACATATAGCAAAGTTTTTTACAATATGTTTTGGGAAAATTGTACATAATCAACAAAATTATTTTTTTAAAATTTGGCTAATAGACAAAAAGATTTTTAAATGAGGTGTGGAAATGGTAAACGTAAAAGGAAAATGGGCGCTTATAACGGGAGCGTCAAGGGGAATAGGCTATCATACCGCAAAATTTATGGCAGAGCAAGGCTGCAATTTAATACTTCACAGCAGAAAAAAGGAGCACTGCCAAAAACTCCTTGATGAGGTCAGGACGGCAGGAGTGGAAGCTTATGCCCTTGGAGCGGAGCTTTCCGACCCTGAGGAGGTAAATGCCTTTTTAAGGGAAGTTGACAGCTTGGGAAAAAATGTGGAGATTGTCTTTAACAACGCAGGAGTTCAGACCGTGCCCCGCACCGATTTCTGCCAAACCACCGTGGAGGATTTTACCGAAAGCTTTCAGATAAACATTATCGCTCCCGCCATGATCTGCTATCACTTTTTGCCTAAGATGAGGGAAAGGGGCNTTGGCAGGNTAATCAACACCTCCNNCGGAATACATCTCCAGCCCNAATTTGNAGGCTATGCGGCGAGCAAGGNGGCGTTGGACAAGATTACCGTTGACTTGGGCTATGCCCTTGAAGGGACGGATGTTATGGTAAATCTTGTAGATCCCGGCTGGTGCAGAACCGATATGGGCGGTGCAAACGCCTATTTCCCGCCCGAGAATGCTGTTCCGGGAATGGCTTTGTTTGCATTTATGGACGATAAAAAATCGGGCAGGAGAATTTATGCTCCCGATTTCAGCGGACTGGCACTTGAAGAGGCTGTGGAGAAGGCGGAGAGGGTGCTGGTCAGTCCTTATGGGGATACCTGAAGATGATACTGATTCCCGACTGAAAGCAGATATTCTTTGCGGTCTGTTTTGTGCCTTGCTGCGTCATCATCCTCGGCAGGCGTCAGCCTGCCGTCGTCCTCTTTCTTGCAGGGCGCAGAATATCCTCGGAAATCATTTGTCTGCTTTCAATCGTGAATTAGTGTGAAAACAGGTATGGTTTTTCCGATATAATGAATTAAGGGGCTGTAACAAAACAGCCCCTTAATTTATAACACACAGCTTTTTACAGCCTTATTTCAGGATCTCTTCCAACGTCTGCATAAGCTTTTCAATAATTATCGGCTTAGCCACATATCCGTTCATTCCCGATTCCATAGCCTCTTTCCTGTCTTCGTCAAAAGCGTTGGCAGTCATTGCCACAATCGGAATTACCGACTTTACGGGATCGTCAAGTGCGCGAATGGCTCTTGTCGCCTCATATCCGTTCATGATAGGCATTTGAACGTCCATAAGTATCAGGTCGTAATTATCGGCAGGCATTTCTTTTATCCGCTCCACGGCTACACTTCCGTCGTTTGCCGTATCTATGACAAAGCCAGCCGACTCAAGAATAGTCTGTGCGATCTCCTGATTCAACTCGTTATCCTCAACCAGCAAAATTTTCGTTCCGTCAAAGCGGCGCTGCTCTTTTTCAGGTTCTTCGGATTCCTTGGCACTTTCCTTATCTGTATAGGGAGCAGCAAGAATACTGCGCAGCTCAGAAAGGAAGATAGGCTTTGAGCAGAACGCCGTTACTCCTGCCTCTCTCGCCTCCGCCTCAATATCCGACCAATCGTAGGCGGTCAGTATAATAATCGGAGCATCTTCTCCTATGATCTTGCGTATCCTGCGGACAAGCTCTATACCGTTCATATCTGGCATAAGCCAATCTATGATGTAAGCGCTGTAAGGCTCGTTCTGATCCAAAGCAAATTCTGTACGGATAACGGCTTCGCTTCCCAAAGTGGTCCAGTCCGGGTGCATACCGATCTCTGACAGCATTTTGCTGACGCTGACGCAGGTGTTCACATCATCATCCACCACAAGCGCCCTGAGATCAACAAGCGGCTCTAAGCGCAAATGATCCATGGGAATATCCGCAACGCGGAAACGGAAGGTTACGATAAACTCCGAACCCTTTCCTTCCTCGCTTTCAACGGTGATCGTACCGCCCATCATATCCACTATATTTTTTGTAATGGCAAGTCCCAGACCCGTTCCCTGAATACCGCTTACCGTGGAGGTCTGCTCACGCTCGAAGGGCTCGAAAACGTGCTGCAGAAATTCACGGCTCATACCTATTCCCGTATCCTTAATGCTGAACTCGTAGGACGCATAGCCCTCTTCCTCTTCAGCCTTCTGGGTAACACGGACGCTGACCATACCGCCCGGCTTTGTGTATTTCATCGCATTGCTGAGAATATTCAGCAAAACCTGATTCAGGCGGAGCTTATCACAGATGATAGTCTCGTTGGTCACATCCAGAGTATCAATGTAAAATTCAAGCTGCTTTGACTTCACGTCTGCCTGTACGATAGTCCTCAGATCATGCATTATCTCGGGAAGGCTGGTTTCCTTCTCCTCGATCTTAACCTTTCCGCTTTCGATTCGGCTCATATCAAGTACGTCATTTATCAGGCTGAGCAAATGATTGCTGGATGTCATGATCTTGCCCAGATAGTCCCGTATCTGCTCCTTGTTGTCAAGGTGAGTTACAGCCAAGGATGTAAATCCGATGATAGCGTTCATTGGAGTGCGGATATCATGGGACATATTGTTCAGGAAGGTGGTCTTGGCATTGTTAGCGTACTGAGCCTGAGCCAATGCTTCAGACAGAACTTGTTTCTGCTCCTGTTCCTTGCGGATCATATCGTCAATATTGCGGAAGCCCGCAAGGATAAAGCTGCCGTATTCGCGGTCGCTGTCGGCCATTTTTAAATAAGTATATTGGAAATGGTGAATTTCTTCATCGGCAAGTATGCGGTATATACCTGTATATTCCCAATTTTCACTCAGCTCTTTCTTTACCTTGTCAAGGGCAAGATTACCGGCAAGCTCCTCGCAGTCGTCGGGGTAAACGCGGCTTTGGATATATTGATTGAGAACTGTGGCATAGTCATACTCCTCCACCGAATCCTTTTTCAGTCCCTTGGTTACGTAACCCTCCAGCTTAATGATTCGCGCGGTGGCAAGCGCTTCGTTTATGGCATAAACATTTGTATAGTCACGGCTTAGTGCTTCCACAATGGCAAGCTGCTCGCCCATTTTCCTGTTGGACTCCTCCGTTGAATACAGCAGCTTGCTGTTCCACCTTCCGCGCAGATACAGCCCGATGATAACGCTTATTATCAAAGCCAGCGCAAGAANCAGTANAAGCAGCACTCNCGGNTTTGCCTGTAAATACTTCCATATANTCATATCGCTGGCTGTATAGGAGGTATACCCGGAGATAAGCTGATTGAGCGTATCTTCGGACGTTTGCTTGATACATTTGTTCAGTATCGTGATAAGCTCATGATCCGTATTTTCGCCCACATACATACGGAATGTGGTGCGCATTCCGTTCAGAACGCTGTAATAGAGAGAGTTGGTGGAGTCATGATTTGCAAACAGCTGTGCGGTATAGGTATACACATATGCGACATCCGCTTCCCTGTTAAGAACGGCACGTACAGCCTCATCGCCGGTAGAATAGTTCCGAACATCAAAGCCGTCCAAAAGCTCCGATTCAATTTTATCCTTTCCTTGGGAATCCGACACAGCAACCGTCTTTATTTCTCCTTTAAAATCCATTCTGGTAACTCTTGCCATTCCCACGGTCATGTAACTGTCCGAATTAAAGCCTCGGTAAACGGCTCCGTCCACAATATCGTCAGCGGAGATCTTGTCAAGAACCACGTTTACCTCATTCTTGCCCATAAGGTCTTGATAATCCTCAGGATTCTTGGGAACCACCAACTGATAGGGCAGCCCGGCAAGCTCCATAACCGAGGCAAAATAATCGGGTATAATTCCCTTTAACTCTCCGTTCTCAGTGAACGAATAAGGGGCTCTGTCGCCGAAGGCGGTGACGGTAATGGTTTTCTCACCCAAAATAACCTGTCTGATATATTCTTTCTCACGATCGGTAAAGGAAAGGGCAGAGGAATACACAGGACCGTAAAACTGATAAAACAGCACGTTTTTCCAGTCACCCTCATTTATATCCATTTGTTCTATGGCGTAATTGATCTCATCAAGCAGCTCTGTATCTTCTTTTCTGACGATCACGTAAAAATCGGCTTCTTCTATAATATCCAGCGTCTTTTCATTTTTTGCCTTTCTCAGATCACTGGAAAGAATCGCGTCGATCTCGCCTTTCTGCAAAGCGTCTGCAAGCTCATTGGAAGTTCCGTACTCCTTTGACTTATAGGTAAAGCCCTTTTCCTCCGCAAATTGCGCCAAGCTTTCGTTCTGACTGCTTTCTGCCAGCAGACCCACGGTCATTCCGTTATAGGTGCTGTAAACTCCTCTGCGAAGTTTCATATTGTCATAACGGATACAAAGAACAGTGCTGTTTCTGCCAATAGGAAGAGAAAAGGCAAAGCGTTCCTCCCTGTCGGAGGTCCTGCGGGCTGAGGTCACAACATCGATCTCGCCTTTTTCAAGCATATCCTGCATTTCGCCCCAGGTCTTGTCGTAGCCGGTATACTGAAAATTCAACCGGGAATACTCAGAGACCAGATTGAGAAATTCTATGCCGTAGCCCGTCAGTCTGCCCTCGTCGTCCTTCATGTGATAGCCGTCAAAGCTGAAAATACCTGCTTTGACCGTCCTGTTATCGGAACGAACGCCTTCGGCAAATACCGTTATAAAATTAGGAATAATGAGAATGAGGCATACTGCAAACGCCGCAATTCTTCTTAAACACATCATAAGCTCTGTATTCGCAGTATGCACTTTCCCTTCACTCAAACCGCTGTATTTTCCCGAAAAAATTCCCTCATTTTTGGGGATTATCTGCATACTGCATCTCCTTGTTAACTTTAANCTGTCNTTTCTGNCTTTTCTTTNTGNTAATAGATATATATTTTAAATGGATTTTGTATTATTANTCCACAGCCTTCGCATAGCNAANCGCCGATTTTCAAAATATTTCGGTTGAATATGATAACACGAAATTACCTATAAACTAATAATTTTGCACATATCTATTATTATAATGCACTTTTATATTTTTTTCAACCCTTTTTTGCATAAGTTTTCAGAATGGAAAAAATATTGTTGGTTTTCTCAAAGAGNTTCTATCANAACTTTGTCAAGCAGTCTGTACAAATACATATCCTCTAAATGCCAAGNATCGTTGCNGGAAACGGATTCATAGCTTATTACATATTCCTTTCCGTTTTTGCCCTCAAATCTGTGCTGCATAATGGAACGTATTCCCTGTTTGAANAAATTTTCATAAATCTNGGGATTGAGGGTGNGGAAGTTTTTAATATTATTGACTACCATAACATTATCGTTATAGTAACCGTTCAGCCGCTCATCGTAAAGATAATCGATCTCGCCGACGAAATTTCCGTCCTCGGGAAGAATATTTCCGCCCTGAGCCACAACAATTCTGTCCGTTTTGTTGAAGAGCATAATGCGGTCAACTCCGAAGTATTTGACTATACTGCCGAGAATTTCCTCTGCGGAAAAGGTCTTTCCTCTGTACATAAGGTCTATAAGCTGACATACCGCCTCGCTCCTGCTGAGTCCTCTCCTGTTGATAATGCCTATCTTATCTACGTCCGTCTGAAGAATTTCATCCACAGAGCCGTGTTTTTCATATTCGTAAAATATGTAGCGGTTTTTGCCCTTATTTTTGGCTAAATACAGCATATGATCTGCTAAATTATACAGTGTGCTGAAATTATCGGCGTTGTCGGGAGCGACAGTCAGTCCTATGGAGGTGGTAACATGAAAGCCGTCCTCTTTGTCGGAATAAGCTTCGGCTACATTATTCTTTATTCCTCTTAAAATGCTCTTTATGGACTCCATGTCCTCAAAGTTGTCAATGACAATATAAAACTCGTCTCCTCCTATCCTTCCCGCCTTGCCTGATTTTCCGAGCTGCTCCTCGATTATGGCAGCACATTTTCTCAGAACCGCGTCTCCCATAGGGTGTCCGAATTGGTCATTTACATTTTTGAAATCGTCGATATCGATTATAGCCATTGCAGCTTTTTGCTTTAACTCGTCAATAAGCCTTTTGGCGTAATTCGTGATATCCTCTTTCAGATAAAGTCCCGTCAGCTGATCGCGGCGAATGGTGTCGCCGATAAACTTCATATTTGTTTTTCCGAAAATACCCACGGTTTTAATATGGGTGTCACCGTTGTATACTGCCGTTCCCGAATAATCTATGCTTTCACCCTCTCCGCAGGAAGGAATAACGCCCACAAAATTTCTTGTTCCGTTCTTAAGGCTTGAAACAAACTTTGAAACATTGCCGTGAGCCTGATCCGGCAGCGATTCGAGAGAATCCTTCTCCCACTGCACGATATCTGTACTGCTGAGAATGTTTTTGTCCTCACGGTAATTAAAACAAGTAATAACACCCGATACAGCGTCATAGGAGTAATAAATACTGTCAAGCTGCGACAGAAGGGCGATACCCTCCTTTCTGTCGGTCAGAAGAGCATTGTAGCCATTGTACATTCTGTCCATTTCAATCATGCGCAGAACGGTATTTTCCGATGTGCTGGCGTTGGTAATCACCGCTATCATATAGCTGACTTCCCTGTCCGCCGAAAGAAAAAACTCCAGCATAAAGGGAATATTAAAGCTGCGACGTTTTATCGCATTTTCAAGAACATTCTTTGAATTATCAGTCAGCAAGCTGTCAAAGGTAATAAAGAAATCGTCCTTGAGAAATCTGTAAAACTCGGAGTTTCCTGTAATAAATTCATAGCTGCCGTTCTTAAACTTCACTTCATAAACGTATCTGTAATGATGTTCCATAACAATCCCTTTCAGAAAGTCTTGACCTGTTTTCGTTTTATTCCGAACCGAAAGCCTGACAATGATGTGAGAAAAACGATATTTTTGACCCTTCGGCTTGCAGTAAAATTTTATAATTATTCAGTATAATTTTACCATATAAGTTAAAAAAAATCAAGGGATTTGGATAGTTTGACGAAAAAACTCCTGTAATACTAATTCTCGATAAAAATAAGTCAAAGCC
>WFLX010040700.1_pt1 | contig 11631 bp, 9 predicted proteins | sample 4967041 | NCBI WGS metagenome assembly WFLX01 (sample SAMN12857096, study PRJNA449069) | gut metagenome | isolation source: stool from male and female vole | host: Microtus ochrogaster | place: USA:Florida | collected 2017 | reverse complement strand
CTTTGGGTGTGCTGTTTGCTTATATCTCGTCGGCTCCATTTATCATTCAGGATCATTATGGATTCAGCCAGTTGCAGTTTGGTCTTTTCATGGGCTTTAATGCGATATTTGTGGCGTTTGGCGCTACGCTTGCGTTGCATTTCAAGCCTTTGAAGAAGGCTGCCCTGTTTGGCGGACGGGCATTGGTCTTGATAGCGGCAGCTCAGTTTGCATGTTTCTATTTGGTGGATAATGTATGGGTGTATGAGGCACTGAACTTGCCGATGCTGTTCTGCTTGGGTATGCTCTTTACNGTAGGCAATACTTTGGCNATGAATGAGGGNCGTGATTGNGCNGGNGATGCNTCNGCNCTTATCGGATTGATGGGNTATGTGTTCGGTGCTACGGTGAGTCCGCTTGTCGGGCTTGGAGATACGATGCATTCTACCGCTATCACGATTATGGNATTGTCGGTGCTTGTGTTGGTATTNACNAGGATGACACGGGTACTTCCTGCGGATTTGGAGGCTACGCCGCAGAGTGCTTCGAGGACNGCGGAGAAGGGGTGAGTTGTGAGTTGTCAGATATAAGTTGTCAGATANAAAAGCTCAAACTGAACCATATGATGAAGACAGGAATCTTCCGACATATACTCTTACTCTCGGCAATGGCCGGGATTACCCACATGGCATCGGCTCAAAGCATCACGGAGTCNGTGNCTGTAGAAGGTCGCTACACCCCTGATGTCATCCCTGCCGACAGGCTCGCCCTGCTTCCGGCCACAGTCACCTTGACNGCACCTGAATCACCAATGGCCTACGACCGAAAGGGGGTGGCTGCCGCATTCGCGCCCGATGCCCTCAGCATGCCGGCTACCGGCTGGAGAGCAACAAAGGNATANGACTCTTCGCGAGGTTATATCGACGTGCATCTGGGGAGCTGGCTCAACGCATCGCTTTCAGCCGGAGTCACTGCAATCAGGAATGAAGACACCCGTCTCAACGTCTATCTTCAGCATAATTCCACCAGCCTATGGCAGGCATGGAAAAAAGATGCTGAAAAGGGTATCGCCGCAGCCGACAACCGTTACCGCTATGATGAAACTATTGGCGCTGACGTGTCGCACAGGCTTATAGGCATAGGGACACTTTCAGGGGCCATACGATACCATTTGGGATATTTCAATTACTACGGTACCGATCAGGGTCCGGTGAAGGATGACAAGATTAAAGCTCCCGATCAGACACTCAATGATGTCTATGCCCGCGTAGGGTGGACCGGAGCCGATACCGGCAAACTCTCTTATACGGCAGATGCAGATGTCCGACACTTCGCTTACAGGGTGATGTATGTGCCGTTGCTTACCAGCGTCTATCCCAGGGAATATGCCGCTACAAAAGGGGCAAGAGAAACAGCTGTCAATGTAGGAGGGAATGTAAAATACAGGCTTGCCGATGAATCAGTCAGTGGATCTGCCATAAGTGTCGGCCTCCGCTATTCGGGTGTGATTAATTCAATAGGCAATGACGTCAACAGAGTGGAGGCAACCCCGGCCTACATCTTTCAGAGAAGGGACTATACGCTCAGATTCGGTGCTAACTTGGCAGTGGTAGGCAATGGTGTCTCCACCCGTTTCCGTGTAGCCCCGGATGTGAAATTCTCATTCAGGAAAGGTGTCACAGCCTTCTCTGCATCGGTAGGAGGCGGAACTCACCTGCGCACCCTTGCCTGGAGGCATACAATGGACTATTATTCAGATCCGGGCTCAGGATGCTATCAGGCTGCATATTCTCCCCTTGACATACGGGTGGCCCTTCAGCTGAACCCGGGAGGCAAATGGACATGGGGTCTGGAAGGCGCGTGGTGTACTATGCTGGGCGAAAGTTTCGGAGGTCTTTATCAGGCATTGCTTAACTGCAATCTTGATTCTTATGGCGCCTATCCGGAAACGGGACGTTTACACGGATTTAGTCTGGCAGTAAATGCCGGATATGAATTCAGCCGTTACCTCTTGCTCCACGGAAAGGTATCTTGGCAACCGCAAGATGGATCGAAAGGTATCTTGAATGGTTTTGATCGTCCTGAATTTACTGTCGATGTTTCAGCTGAATCCAACCCTACAGACAAGCTCTCGCTAAAGCTTGACTACCGTCTTAGAGCAAAACGCCAGCTTCTATCAGGAAATGTGAGCCGCCTTGACCTATCTGCAAATTATAAAATCACTGATAAGATCTCTGTGGGATGCGGCCTCAACAATCTGCTTAACAGACATAAAGAAGTGCTGCCGGGGTTGCCTCTTGAAGGATTCAATGCCACCGGGGGAGTACAAATTGTGTTTTAAGACCCCTCGCCCAAAACCGCCCCAGAGGCTCTGAAATTTTATGAGATTGGGTCTAAAACTGAAAGGGTGAGTAGATTGTTAATTTGATAGTTTGGATAGTTCTAACAGCTGTTTAAAGCTGCTGAAGATCTGGTTTTGATTGTGGAAGCTATTGTAGTAAGTAAAGGAATCTGATATATGAAGCATAAGGAAAAAGATAAAGAAAAGGAAGAGCTCACACTCGAGTATTCCAATGAAGATGACCGTGCATATGGACTCGCCGGTATGGCTATATCCCTTGCCGCCCTGGATGCTTTCGACCGTATAGCGGAGGTGAGCCTTGACGGGGAAGACGACACCATGGTGGAATTCTCAAATGAGTATTATTTCTCAGGAAGTCCTTCTATCTCTCCAAAGAGTACGTGGGACAATCTGGTACACAATTTTCATATCACCGCTTCAATGGTGATCAGCAACGTCATGTCGCGCTCCATGGTGAGGATGCACCGTGATGTACCGGTAGATGTGCTTGGGGCATTGCACGATGAAATATTGCGTGAAGGACGCGATAGTTGCGGGCTTGAAGATGATGAAATCGATGCTCTTTTCAACCGTACCCTTAGTTATTCACGCCGTATATTCGCCAATCCGCGCTTGCATCCGGCAATTGACGAGTTTGCCCGCATAATATCGAGAAGACGTACGCTCAGCGGCAATGAGATACGTGATGAGCTCAGGTTGCTGCAGATAATTTAATTATTGTGTATCAAGTGCTGAGTATTGAGGACAAGACGTCTTGATGAATTTGCAATGGAGGAGGAACTTACGATTAAGGGGATGCAGGGGGAAGTAGACGATTGGATCCGTGAGATAGGAAAGGGGTATTTCCCACCTCTCGCCAACATGGCGATACTGACCGAGGAGGTCGGGGAGCTCGCCAGGGTCATTGTGCGCCGCTACGGACCGCAGGTGGCGAAGGCATCAGATCTGGAGCGGAATCTGGAAGAGGAACTTGCGGATGTGCTTTGGGTGGTGGCGTGTCTCGCCAACCAGACCGGGGTGGATCTGACGGAAGCTTTTCGGAAAACGCTGCGGAAGAAGACCGAGCGTGACCGGGAGCGATTTATTAAAGATAAAAGATAAAAATGACATGTCTTATAAGTGATATAAATCTTATAAGTCAGACAAACGATAGAACTACTAACATAAATGGACAAAAATGCAATTATTGAATGCGTGCCTAATTTCAGCGAGGGACGCGACAAGGATAAGATAAAGGAGATAACAGATGCAATCCAAAGTGTGGAGGGAATCAGTCTGCTCGACGTTGATCCGGGAGAGGCTACCAACCGCACTGTGGTCACTTTCGTAGGGAATCCTGATGCGGTGGTGGAAGCTGCCTTCAGGGGTATTAAGAAGGCTTCGGAAGTGATAGATATGACCACTCATCATGGTGCTCATCCGCGTATGGGTGCCACTGACGTATGTCCGCTTATTCCTGTCGCTGGCATCACTCTTGAGGAGTGTGCCGCCCTCGCCCGCCGGCTTGCAGAACGTGTGGCAACTGAACTGAATATCCCGACTTATTGCTATGAGGCAGCTGCTTTCCGCCCGGAACGCAAGAATCTGGCAGTGTGCCGTGAAGGGGAATACGAAGCGCTTCCCAACAAGATGGGGTCGGAAGAAAAAGGACCTGATTTCGGCAACCGGCCTTATGATGCCGATGTGGCCAAGACAGGCGCTACGACAATCGGTGCGCGTGACTTCCTGATTGCTGTCAATTTCAATCTCAATACCACTTCTACAAGGCGTGCCAATGCAATTGCCTTCGATGTGCGTGAGAAAGGACGCCCGATGAGGGAAGGAGGAAAGGTGACTGGCAAACCGGTCAAGGATGAGAATGGCAATCCTGTGATGATTCCGGGCACACTTAAGGGCACGAAAGCCATCGGATGGTATATTGATGAGTATGGTATCGCTCAGGTGTCCATGAATATCACGGATATCTCCCAGGTGCCCCTTCATGAGGCGTTTGACGAGGTTTGCCGCAAGGCTGACGCGCGTGGTGTGCGCGTGACCGGAACGGAGATTGTAGGGCTTGTCCCGAAGCGTACGCTTGTAGATGCAGGAAAGTATTTCCTCCGCAAGCAGCAGCGCAGCTGTGGCATCCCTGAAGGCGAGATAATCAGGATAGCAGTGAAGTCGATGGGACTTGATCAGCTTGCTCCATTTGATCCTAAGCAGAAGGTGATAGAATATATGATAGCCGATGATTCAGCCAAGAAGCTGACCGACCTCACAGCGCGTGGATTTGCGGAAGAGACAGCGTCGGAATCGCCGGCACCGGGTGGAGGAAGTATCTCTGCCTATATGGGTGCCCTGGGAGCGGCTCTGGGCACGATGGTGGCCAATCTGTCGGCTCATAAAGCCGCCTATGATGACCGCTGGGAGGAGTTTTCAGATGCTGCGGAGATTGGACAGAACCTGATGGATGAACTGCTTCAACTTGTAGACGAAGATACGGCGGCGTTCAACCGTATCATGGCTGTCTTTGCTATGCCAAAGAAGACTGATGAGGAGAAAGCAGCGCGTGCAGCGGCTATGGAGGAGGCTACGCTGTATGCCACCCGGGTGCCCTTGAAGACCATGAAGAAGGCTTATGAAGTGTTTGATTTGGCAGAGAACATGGCGGTGGACGGCAATCCTGCATCGGTGACGGATGCCGGAGTCGGGGCTCTCGCAGCCCGTGCGGCAGTGCGCGGAGCCGGGCTTAATGTCAGGATAAATGCCGCAGGGTTGAAAGACAGGGAGATGGCTGATTCCCTCCTTGCAGAAGCTTCGGAATTAGAGCGTCTGGCTGCCGAACGCGAAGATGCAATCCTTAAGATCGTGAATGAAAAGATTAAGGATTAAATATTAAAGACAGGTGGCCTGCGGCTATGAAGTCGGGGGCCGGCATATGTATAAGACGCGGTGTGTCCACGAGGGCCACCGCGTCGCACATTTCTGTGGCTATGTCCAGTTCATGAGTGGAGAAGAGTATGCATTTTCCCTGCTCATGTGCGAGGCGGTTGAGGAGATTGACAAGGTCGTAGCGGCTTGGCATGTCGAGGAAGGATGTTGGTTCGTCAAGCAGTATGATGGGAGTGTCTTGTGCGAGGGCGCGTGCTATCATCACGCGCTGGCATTCCCCATCGCTCATAGTGTCGAGAGTGCGTCTCGCAAATGCCTCCATGCCGACTTCTGATAGAGACCGCATTACGATTTCCTCGTCTTCCTTTTGCATGCGTCCTATCCAGTTGGTATATGGCGCGCGCCCCATTGCCACTGCGTCTGCACACCGCATAGAGGGGATACGTGTGCGCTGTGTGGAGACGAATGCAAGAGTTCGGGCTATCGCCGAAGGGGCAAGAGTGCGGATGTCTTTGCCATTGAGGAGTATCGAGCCGGAATAATGAGGGTTTAGGCCGGCTATCGCTCGCAGTAGGGTAGATTTGCCTGTGCCGTTGCGTCCTATGAGCGAGGTCAGGGTCCGGGCGGCAAAATGAGCGTTGGCGTCGGCTATGAGAGTGCGGCTTTTATAGCCTATGGTGAGGTCTTGAAGGGTGATCATAACTACAATCTCTATTTTAGTTTGAGAACAACTAAAATTACTACGGGGATACCGAGCAGGGCTGTGATTGAATTGATAGGGAGTGTGAGGAGTTTGGAGATTATGTCGCAGATCAGGAGCACTACAGAGCCGGTAAGGATTGTGGCGGGCACGAGAATGCGGTGGTCGGAAGTGCCGAACATCATGCGTGTGACGTGCGGCATGGCCAATCCGATGAAGCCGATCGGACCGCAGAAGGCCGTCACCGTGCCGGCAAGGAGTGTGGTGGAGAGGAAAAGAAGCGAGCGGGAGCGCTTGATGTCGAGACCCATAGTGCGGGCGTATTCTTCTCCGAAGAGGAGGAGGTTAAGCGGTTTTATGGTGACGATCGCGAGGATTATGCCCACAGCTACGGCCGGCAGAAGAATCCAAAGTTGGGAAACAGTCACGTCGCCGAGCGACCCCATCGTCCATATCACGAATGCCTTTAGCGACTCATCGCGGCTGAGATATTGCAACACCTGCACCACCGCGCTGATGCCCGATGAGAACATCATGCCAAGGATAAGAATCACCATTATGTCTTTTATCCTGGAGGCCACAGCGCCCACGATGAGGAGGACAGCAGCAGATCCGATCCACGCTGCCCCCGCTAATCCGAGAGAAGACAGTGCAGGAGAAATGCCCAACAGTGGGGCTCCAAGAAGGAAAAGCGCCACTCCCAGGGAAGCTCCCGAACTGATGCCAAGNACGTAAGGCCCGGCAAGGGGATTGCGGAAAAGAGTCTGCATCTGCAGGCCGGAGACAGAGACTGCGGCTCCGGCGAGTATTGCCACCACGGCTTTGATCAGGCGTATGTTGATGACAATACGTGCTATCGCCGGGGGGCAGTCGCCACCGGTCAATGCATTCCAGATCTGAGGCAAAGGGATTGAGGTGGAGCCTACGGCGATGTCTACGATGAAGAGGGATAGCATTAATGCACAAAGCACAAAGCATAATGCACAGTTAGTATGGCGCATGGGCTGATTGCTGGACTCGGCTTCGGACTGCGTCTTCAGCACAGTTTAATTTAGCTTTTTATAATAGACGAGGGAATCTTTGGAGAGTTCGGGGTGGAAGATATGGATTAGGTCGCGGAGGATGAGGTCGGGGTTGGTGATTCCGGANTCNAAGAAGTCGTTNCCNCCNGCNGNNTTNGCGCGGNGTGTGTTGTTNTAGACGGCTACCNTTGCGGAAAACGCNCGTATCCNTNAATTTNGGGCATTTTNNGGCNAGGGNGGATANAGNGGTCNNNTGNTCNNNNTTAAGCCANAAATCAGCCTCTGAGGCGAGNGTGTAGGCTTCCTCAAGGTCGATTGGTAGGGAAGAGTTGCCGGTTTCTTTCTTGTAGATATAATCTCCGCCTGCGTCAGTGATAAGGCGAGCCATGTAGCTGTCGGCAGATGGCATGAACCAAGAGTCGCCATAAGGGACATTCAGCATTACCGACGGGGCTTCTATGACATTGTCTGCCACTTGCTTTTTCAGGGCATTGTAGCGGTCTGATATAGCTGCGAAGGTTTCTTCACCTTTTTTGCGCTCTCCGATGATCTCGGCGACAGGCACAATCCATTCAGCCTTGCCGAGGGGAGACTCTTCGAGATAGTCGCCTATGTATATGTAGGGTATGTCGAGTTCGCGGAGCTTGCTTTCCATGGAGTTGGCTCCGTTGACGCCATATAGGAGCACGATATCGGGGTCGGAGGCGAGGAGAGCCTCATAGTCGAAATTTCCTTCGTAGCCTATGTCGGCAATTTGGTCGCGGCGTTTCTGTATTTCCGGATTTGTGATGTAGTTTATTCCGGAGACTCCTACTATCCGGTCGGTGGCTCCGAGGGCATCGAGCATAGCTATGTGAGTGGATGATGTAGTCACGATCCGTCGTGCTTCTCCGTCGAGGATCGCTCCATCGAAAGCAAGAGGGGCCTCATCGCCGGCGCGGGCTATGAATAGATAAGACGCCACGCTGTCGGCTCCTTGCCAGGGATTGTTGACGGTCAGGAGTGTGCTTTCGGAGTCGGATTTCCCGGTGATGGAGAAGCCGGAGGCTTCGTTGGGGGAGTATAGGGGTTCGTTGAAGTCGGTGAGATTGCCGGAGTTGTGGGCGCAAGCCGCGAATAGGAGCACGAGGAGAATTGAGAATTGAGAATTNNNNANTCATAATTTTAATAGTTTATTGAGAGGAAAAATTCGGCATTGAAGCCGGGCATGGGTCGGGAGAGTACTGATAGGTATTCGGTGTTGAGGAGGTTGTTCAATGCTAATTTTAGTTGGAGTGTCAGCGGGGACTTCGGACTGGCGTCCTCAGCACTGTGTTGACGGCGCAGTATTTTTATTTGCTTTTCTAATGTCAGGTTGGAGAGGGAGTAGGCGGGGAGGCGTCCTGTGAGGGTAGTGGCGTTGCTGGTCATTGTGAAGCGCTCGGAGTAGCAGTGCCATTTGTAGTTGATGCCCCACGATTTCCAGGAAGCGCGTAGGGATGCTGATGCGGAGTGGCGGGGAATGTAGGGAAGCTGCTTTCCNATTGATTGGTCGGCTGCGCTCATCTTTTCNCCGGCATTGATCGAGGGAGTCCATGAGTAAGATGCGTTGAGGTCGAATTTCCAATCTTTCCAAGGGGTCAGTGTTGCATCCCCTTTCAGTTCTATGCCGTAGGCATGCACGCTTTTCACATTGCGTGGAGAGAAGAATCCCTTGATTGTAGGGAGCCATATAATCCAGTCGTCGATGTGCGAGTCAAACCATGTGGCAGAGAATCCGGCAGCGAACAATTTGCTTTGCGATGCCTCGAATTCAACACCGCAGTCGTAGGTCAAGCCCTTTTCGCTACGCAAGTCGGGGTTGCCGCCCGGCATGAAGTAGAGGTCGTTGAGTGTAGGGAAACGATAGTTGCGGCTCGCAGAGGCTTTCAAGGTTAGCCCAAGGAGTGTTGGCCCGGAGTAGGTGTTTACGGCTTTCCAGTCGGCAAAAATTGCCGGGACAGGAGCCGAGAGTTTATCGCCATAGGATTCTTCACGGACTACTGCAGAGAGGCCTACACCGTCAAGAGGTTGCCAACGGGCTGTAAGGGCACCGCTCAGCTCGAGACGTTTTTTGTGATAACCTATATCGTTTGCTGTGCCGCTTCCTGCCGCGATTTGTCGGTCGGTCGACTTTATGTCGTGGTGATTGGCTGTGAGAGAAACTGTGAAGAGCCATCGGTCGGAAGGGTAGAAATTGGCAAGTGCGTTGCCGTAGAAGGTATTTACAAACGACCGGGAATGTGTCAGAGTCGACCATACACCCTCTCCCATCTCGCGTCGGTAGTCGTAGCCCATCCAGGTGTGGATATATCCTGCCCTAACGTCGACGTTCCACGTGGAACGTGCGCGTCTCCATCCCAAGACGCTGCGCAGGGTATTCTCCCGTTGGCGGTTTTCAATACCACGTTCCTCACTGTAGTCGGTCATGATCATAGGAATCTCGCGGTTGGTGACTGTACACCATACATTCAGTAGAAACCGGTCTCCCTTCCTTGTGTCGTAGTTCACTTCCTGAAGTATATGGAAATCTTTGAATGCTCCGGATCGGTTTCTTTCTTTTGGATAGTATTGGCTTATTATGTTGTGGTTGTCATCGTAGATGTTCTCCTTCTTGTCTCGGTTGATGTAGGTGTAGTCGTTGGCTGAGGAGGAGTAGACAGCGCGTGTGGAGAATGCCCAGTGTCGGTTGCTGTAGGAGAGTTTCAGAAACTCATCGAAAGTCTTGTATGAGCCTATCCCTTGCACATAATTGGCATGAAATCCTCTGTTGAATTCCGGGGAAGTGGCGAGTGAAACCGCTCCTCCGAGTCCGCCTCCCGATTCGTTGACGGAAGATGTGCCGTGTAGCAGCGAGGCTTTGTCGATGAAAAAAGATGGGATGGTGGAGAGGTCGGTCATGCCCAGCATAGGGCTGTTGATACGCAGTCCGTTCCAGCTTACGTTGGTGTGGGAAGGGGATGTGCCGCGGAATGCGACGGTGGATAGAGTGGCGCGCCCTGCGCTTTTCACAAATACTGAGGAGTTGAATGTGAGCACATCAGCCATTGAGAGCGCGATGTTTTCTTTCAGTGCGATGGAGTCGAAGATAGTCTTCTGCACTCCGATTTCTTGCATCGGACGGCGGGCAGAGACCACCAGTTCTTCAAGCAGCACAGTGTCCCGGTCTGCTTGTTGCTGAGGAGATGCTTGTAAGGCCGTGGCTGTAACTGAGATGGTTACCGCCACGACCATTAATCTTTTGAGCAGGCTGCTTCGCATAAATTATTTTTTGAGCCAGCAGAAACTGCCGGGAGCTATACCGGAATTGAAATGGCAGATTAGATTTCCTTCTGAGGAATATCGGTAGATTTCACCATTTTGTTGAAAATCGATGGCATCTGCTACATATACGTCTCCGGATTCCGGTGCCACTGTCAGTCCATAACAGTATGTTACGTTTGATTTGATGAATGACTTTGCCGGAAGTGTCGTGCTCGTGACGCTCATCTCCCAAATGTCGCCGTTTATCCAGTATAGTTTGTCTTTTTTCCCATTGAGGCAGAGTTCAGAACAGCTGTCGCCGAGAGTAAATGTCAAGGTCTGTTCGATCTTAAAACTTTCTGCATCAATTTTGACGAGAGTCGGGGCCTCATATCCTATCGGGTTCCCTGACCAGGAGCCTCCGTCGACGAGCACCCAGAGTTTCTTGTTGCAGTCAAGTGCAATCGCCTTGGGCTGTATGCCCACTTCCAGGGTGGCTACCACCTTGTCGGTGCGTGTGTCTATCTTTATGATGCTTTTCTGATAGCTCCAGCAGTTGCAATATACGTAGTCGCCATATGCCACCATCTGTTCTGTCGAGCCTGAGGATGCTTCCATACCGGGCACATCAATATAGCCGGTGATGCTATATGTTGTAGGGTCTGCAATCGCTATGCGGTTGTCATACATCTGAGTGATGTAGGCTTTCTTGTCGTCGACCTGATGGAAGTAGCGAGGAGAGGTGAGGCCGGTGATGCGCCCTTTTTCCTGAAGAGTGTAGGGGTCTACGGCAAAGACTACATTGGAATTGTTGACTACAATCCAGCCTTTGCCTTTGGCAATTGTCATGGATTGTGCGCCGTCGCCGAGTTTCATGCCGTTTACGTAGTTGAATGCCTCGTTTAAGGTCTTGTTTGTCTCTGGATTATAGACAGAAAGGGATGCTGTGCTTGTCGAGAAACTACCTTCGTTAATGATGAAGAGAGTTCCGTCACCGTTGTTGGTGATGTAGTCTTTGATGGGATTGGGTTGCTCGTTGTCGTCGTCTTTAGAGCAACTGGAAACAGAGATAGATACTGCCGCTACAGCGCAAGCGGCAGCGAGATACATGAAAAATTTTTTCATAATTATTATTGGTTAAATGAATGGTCCCGTTCATGTAGCACAATAAGGGGAGTATGTATAGGATCTCGATTTGCTTTCGGGTAGGTTTTCTGACTTGTCCCGTCAGTCGCAGCGCCTTCTCAAGCCGTGTGAGGCTCAATGACTTGTGTGCTTTGACGTAGGTTCCTTCATTAGGAACCGGGATTTACAGCAGCGGGTACTGTTCCGGAATTGCACCGGATTCCCTTTCCTTAGCGGATGCAAAGTTAATGAAAAAATTTTATAGTAGGAAATAAATCGCACTCTTTCGCACTATTTCACGCTGGGAGCGG
>WFLX010119612.1_pt1 | contig 11634 bp, 3 predicted proteins | sample 4967041 | NCBI WGS metagenome assembly WFLX01 (sample SAMN12857096, study PRJNA449069) | gut metagenome | isolation source: stool from male and female vole | host: Microtus ochrogaster | place: USA:Florida | collected 2017 | reverse complement strand
ATTGGATTCAGGCAACGGACGCGATTGCCGATCGGATGTGATACGGACATAATCTTCTACAAGGACTTCCGGATTGAGGATGAAGACATCATATACGTTGTGAAGGCGACGGATGTCTTCTTGAAATATATCATCAAATTTATGATCTTCAAGATCTTTTAGGCCGCCACAGAAAGCGATGACATAATCTTCCCAAAGAATAGCCTGACCCTTCTTTAGAGATACGATGCGGGCAGCCATATCTGCATCAGGCACTACTGCACCGGAAACGAAGAGCATTTCTTCGTTGACATCGTCGGGTTGACCGAAGCGTTCGCGGAGATATTCTACCGGGAGAGCGTGGACTTCTGCGTCGGGGAGAAACGACTCCCACTTCTCGCGGATGGTAGTGATACCTACGCGGAAGTCGCAGATTGGGCGGGTGAAGGAGAGAGGGAGGAGATCATAGTGATCATCCTTGTGGTCGAAGAGAACGATTTTCATGACTTATTTAATGCATAATGCATAATTCATAATGCATAATTGATAGCTAATTTCTTTTGAAAATGCAAAATTAGTTAAAAAAATTGAAATTTGCAAATTCAGCNTCTGCACCTGCACNGCACGGGGCGGTTAGAAACCGCCCTCCCATTCACTATGCCAGCTCATCCATTCTCTATGCCATCTCATTGGGATGGAATGAACCTTAGGGCATGCTTGGGTGTTTTAATGATGAAAGGATGAAGGAGGATTTTGATACCTGAAATACTCGACTCAGCAAAAGCAAAGTGGCTGCCGATATCCCCAAAGGCGCGAGGTCTTTCAGAAGATAAGGTGGCAGATTATAGAAATCCTTAAGGCGCTGGATCATAAGATCCAGCGCCTACTTTATCGCGGGCTGGGAAGCCCGCATTCCATAACAGGGCTCCATATTTAGAAGGGATAGCCGAGGGCGAGGTGGACTGCGAAGGCGTCTTTGAAGGCCACGTTGAAGTAGTGGGGTGTGCCGTTGGAATAGGGGGTGTGCAGGCCATAGCCGACATCGAGACGAATCACCATCATGCCAAGGTCATAGCGGATGCCGGCTCCCGTGCCAAGTGCGATATCTTTCAGGAATGTCTTACCTTCAAGTTTGCCACCGGGACGCAATGGGTCATTTTTCAACAGCCAGATATTTCCTGCATCTATAAAGGCNGCTCCATGCAGGTCGCCCGCAATCGGGAATCGGTATTCTGAATTTATCTCAAACTTAAACGTACCAGTCTGGTCGAAATAGCCATTCACGAGGTCTTTTGGCGCTCGGTAGCTNCCAGGACCGATGGAGCGGACAGTAAAAGCTCGGATAGAGTTGGCACCACCAATGTAGAACTGCTCAGAATAAGGCACCTCCTTGGCATTGCCGTAGGCATGGGCTGCTCCGAGAAGCACACGGGAAACAATCCATTGGTCTTGCTTCGGGAAAAGACGATGGTTCCAGACGAGCTGCACCTGACCTTTCACAAACTGGGAGAATGGAATACCGAAGAGTTTCTTCACGCCTTTCACACGGCAAAGCTCATAGATACCATCGAAAATATTACCGGCTTCTGTAAAGAGACCTGTGAAGGTGAGCTCATTGTTGTGCTCGCGTTCAAACCATTTATCGTATGTGTAAGTATAGCTTAACTGAGGGATAAAGCGGCTTTCGAAACTGAGGGCTACGGCGGGATTGAGAGCCATGACGGAATCAAATTCAGCCGTAGTGCGGATTAGCTTATTATAAGTCAGTTTGAAGGGAGTGAATGAGTTGGTAGCGTGCTGACTGACGCGCCAATCGTAGGTGATGCCCATATTATACTCAGCCATCATGAAGTATTTCGGACGATTGAGCACAGATCCGCCAAGCGAGATAGTGGTCCAGTTGAGGTCTCTTTTCGAGCGGCGAATAAAATTGGGGGCCAAAAGTCGAGGGAATGCCAGAGAAGTCTGCAGACCGAACTCGTAGGAATTGAAGACGCTCGACTTGTTGCGACCCGTCTGCCATTCATAATCGGCATTGAGCGACACCGAGAGTTTTTCGCCACCACCGAAGAGGTTGTTGTGGGTGAAGGATGCTACCAGTCCGGGGCCAATATATGAATTTGACTTAGAAGTTGCATTCACCTCTATCGACGCCTCCATCGGGCGATCGTAGCGGCAAGTGATGAAGACATCCATGAGTGGATCCTTGGCAGAAGTATCGGCTAAGACAGGCTGTATCTGGATATTAGAGAATATACCAAGGCGTGCAAGGCGAGTCTGAGTACGGTCCATGTCACGCACTGAGAACACCTTGTTTTTCCGGAAAGTGATGCAGCTTGGAATCAAATTCTTNCGCACTCTTTGNGGGCGCATTATGATAAGTTCGCCACGGTCAGTATCAAGGGTGTCGGGAGTACCTTGATTTTTATACACCTCATTGCGGAGAAGAAGAGTAGTGACATTTCCNGTGCGGTATTTGCGNAGCGCCACNTCNGGGATATTATCAGCTAAATCGAGGCGAATTGCCACTGCATGCGGAGTTATAAAAGTATCGGCGAGAAACTCCAGATANTCGGGACGGAAATAATAGTAACCCCGGTTGCGCAGATGNTTGGCNACCTCCACGCGCAATGCAGAGAGAGAATCGACACAGAATATTGACCCTTTCTGAAACCATACGCTCTTTTTGGCGAGAGAATCAATAAANGTCTTGACGCTATTCATCGGCTTATTGAAATATTCAATNGAATCAATNCGATAGGGCGACGAGACATCTATAGTGTAAGAAATAGCAGCCTTTTTGGGATTTTTCTTGTCGGGCACCTCCTCGAAAGTGGCAGTGGAACCGAAATATCCGTTGTCGGCAAGAATCTGCTCCACCATCTTGGTGCGCAGCGGGGCCCTGACATCCGACACAAGAACCGGCTGCTCCACNAGAGTGCGATATACCCACCCCAATACTCCTTTCAAAGAATCACTCCAATAATTATATACCCAAAGACCGTANGGAAATGGGTAGCGCACGTAGGGCACAATAAAAGGGAGCGCATTGTTGGGCTTNACAGAGACAGTNGTCTTGAGGTCAGACACCAAAGCGTCAGGAAGCTTTTCATCCCCANTAGGATTAATCTGAATCTTCTTNGTGCCTGTGTAAAGCACCTCATCCTCGCCNAGTCGCCGCGTTGTGCTGCAAGCACCGGCAAGCAACAAGCTGACAAAGAGGGCAGCGAGGAGAAAAGTAGCCCCACGGAAGGAACATATATGTCGGTTATTATTGTTGTGCATTATCATCTTCAATTATGAATACTATCATTCTGAACATTGGTTGTGTCGGCCGGAGCCGGGAGGAGGTTTTTCTTCTTGTGGCGGTCTTTCCAGAGCTTGCTTAAGCCGAAATGTGTAAGTTCGGTGAAATATGCGAGTCGTCGCCTCAGGGAAAGGCCTACGCCGGTTTCGGTGATTTCTCCTTCGAGCACACTCTCATAGCCTGTGTGTCGGAAGAGGCGGGCATTGAGGCTCATTGTATTGGTCTGCTTCAGGATATATTCAAATGCTATATCACTGATCAGATTCTGCTCGAAGTTTTCATCGGAAGAAGCATCCGTAGAGTAATTTCCTCCTACTATAATCTTAAACCTATTATTGATCAACGATTTCGACACTTGATAAGAGTATGAAGTGTTGGTGCTGGTGTTGCCATCTACACCCGTCTCATACTGGTTGACACCAAGATTGATGTCGACACCCTTCACATTGTCGGCGAGGAATGAATTGAGCTGCGAAGTGAGGAAACTATAGATCTGTCCTTCCCCGAAGCCGGAACCAACCGATTTAGAGTTTGGACCCTGATAAATGCCGGTCAGGAGAAGGCTCATAGCCTGCTGCTGACGCTGGTCGGCGGTCATCGACTGGAGCTCATTGCTGATGCTCAGGTCGTCGTCGGTAGAGAGGTCAAACACAACCGAAGGAGCTGAGAGCGTATTGCCGATATCGAGCGTCACGATGAAATTCACCAGACGAGTGTTGCCACTCGACTGTATGCTTGCCTTCACCTCGTCGGTAGCCTTTATGGAGAGNGCAGGATTCAGGATGTCGCCGCTCCAAGTGACGTGGCTATTCTGGTTGAAATTGAAATTTTTACGTCCGATCACCGGGATGTTATAATTTGCATATCCATTTCCGATGTAGAGCGTGCCATTCAACTTCATGTCGCCCACATAGTTTTGGAAATAATTGAGAGTCCCGGAAGGATTGCATTCCACCTTTCCGGAGCCACCAAGGTTGACCTGAACCTGAGTTCCTTGAGAAATGATAGCCTTGGCCGTGATGCGCATCCCCAATGAAGAAGTCAGTGAATCTGCCTTGGCTACTGCTGTGCTATCGGCAAAATTGACAAACTTCACTACATTGTCGGCCCCCGCACCTTGCGAGAGACCATCTGAGGTCATAGCCATATTATATGTCACGTCGGTGGCCGGAAGGATATTGACGGATGCATCAATATTCATCATCGACATCGGGCCTTTGACAGTGGCATCGAGGTCGGTGAAGAGTTTTCCGGTCACATCTGCACTGCTGCTTTTTCCTCCTACGAGCTGGATATTGGANGCCTTTGCGGAGAGGTCAAACTTCATGTCGCTCATCTTAGTGGCGTCGACTGTGCCACGGAGCATGAGAGGATTATTATTGACGGCATAGACATCAAACTCATGGAAATCGAGTATATTATCTGTGACGGTTATCGGGTTGCCACCGAAGCGGAAGCGAGTGCCGAGCATATTCATGAAGAGTCCTACCGAATCGCAAGAGATGCTTCCATTGAGCAGAGGAGCAGTGAAGCTGCCACTCAGGCTCATGTCGCCATTGAGTGCTCCCGAGAGTTTCATGGTCTCCGGAGGGAAGAACGGATTGGCAATGGCGAGTGGGAACTTGGTCAGGATGAGTTTCAGACGCTCAGCCACCATGCCACCCGAAGGATTGATGGAGTCTGGGGCCAATACGAATTGCACGGCGGCCGCCTCAGCACCATCAATCACGAGACCAACCTTACCGGCGCTCTTTCCCTTATTGCCCATTCCGGCAGCCATCGTGAAATTGAAATCCCCTACCCTCTTTCGTTCATAATAGAAATCGGATATATCAAGATTTCCTTTGCCCACGAGGGCACGCCCGGTGTAGCGCACATTGATGTCGGAATTCACCAGAGCCTTCACTGGCGGCGGATTGAGCATCATGTGGAGGAAGTCTTCCACCTTAATATTAGTCAAGTTAAGATGAAGGTTATCCTGGCCCTTCTCATTTTTCTCTGAGCGGAGAAGAATACTGCTCTGGTCGCTGCTTGCCTCAAGATTAGCCTGAAGTTTTTGGCTCAGTATATTANAATCCACGTAGTTGTCGAGGTTGAAAGTCCAAGGAAGATAGGCGATAGTGGCCTTCAGAGGAGTAAACCTGACTGAAAGGATTGAGTCGGCTACAGAAGCCGTGAAACCGAGACGATAGCCCATCTTCTTCNTTATATTATGCTGAACGAGANAAGCCGACAGACNGTTTTCGCCAAGATAACCGCTCANGCGGACATCAGCAAACTCATCGAATGTGCCCGGGCGATTGCCAAGATGCACAATATAGTCGAGCAGATTGCCACGCGATTTTAGGTCGAGCGTGATGGTATCAAGACGCATCGACTGCGTGCGCAGTGAATTGAGCACCACATCGCCGTTGATGATAGAGTCTTTGGCAAGACGCAGGGACAGATCCTTGAATCCCATATTCATCGGATTGAGGAAATCGGAAGCTATGCCTGAGCCATCTACATCAGCCGTAAGAGTGAACGGTGGGAGTTTTTGCTCAATGGCCTCTACATCAAGACGCTTATCCTCAATCATTTTAGGCATTAATGCCGATACGTTTGTAAACCCATCAAGCAATGGCTTCAGGCCCACCGAGGAGAGGAACTGAATTGAAGTGCCNCGNGCATCGATAAGGCAGCGAGTGTCGGCTGCAGTGGAGACAAACTTGAGATTGACACCTTCAGGGATATTCAGATCTTGGCTCTCGAGATGCCAATCGACGTTATCCGCCTGGAGGTCGACATTATAAAGCCAAGTGTGGGGGGAAGCTGTGCCATTGAGATGAAGCTGCGCTCCTCCAGAGTTGGGAGTTTCAGAGAATCCGAGTGCCTGCAGGTCGACATTCTTGATGTCGGCAGTGATGTCGGCCTGATAGTAATTGTCGGAAATCCGGCCGTTGCCCTGGATATTGAAAGAAAGGAGAGGATTTGGGGAATTTGCCTTCAAAGTGAAATCCTCATCGCGGAGAGTGGCGAAGAGAGTGATATCCTTGATGGCATGTCCATTGTAGATTGCACTTGCGAGGTCGAGACGTACATCAGTGTGCGCTCCTTTCTTCTCTGGATTGAAACCGGCACCATTAGCCGAAAGAGAAGCTGTGACGAGACCGATGGTCTTGTCGCCGATAAATGCACCTACATTAAGGCTATGCACAGCGGCCTTCACATCATAGCGCTCCGAGTTCATACCGACGTGTCCGTCGGCTGCGAGATTTCCGTGAGGAGTGGTCAGTTTGAAATCCGCAGCATAATTCTGATGATCAGCGGAGGCTTTTCCTACTATATTGAGAGTCGGAATTGAGATTCCATCAAGCTGGACAAACTTCTTTACAATCTCCGGNCGACGGAGTTCGCCNTCGAANGTGAGATTNGCCACAAGATTATTAATATCAAGAGCATTTTGAGCCTTACCCTTGGCGCGCANNGAGAGAGTGCCGGGGAGAGCCACGTCAAACTGCTCAATGTCGGCATNGCCCAACTCGCCATTAGCTCGTATCCGGGCATTGAGTGGGGTCAACGCAGGGACAGCCGATGTATAAGTCGACAAGTCNGGCATGAAATTATTNATNTCNGTCATCCCAAGACTTGCGTTCACATCGACGTCGAGAAGCGCAGCCGGTTGGAACTGGAGGAGGGCATTAGGTATGGCAGCTGTAGCCTCTATATGAGAAAACGGAGTGCGGATATCAAACTCCTTAAGCATCATTCCTGTGGAATCCATAGAGAATGTGCCTCGTCCTTCCGTGATGGTCAATCCGCATTGCTCTGTGCCTTTCAGATATGTGATAGGGAGGGAGATATTGGCAGCCTGATTATAGAAATTCTCAAGCTCTATGTCGAGACCGGAGACGCGGATATCGCTTGCATCAAATCCTTTNACNTTCGGGGCATCCTGCACTGCATAGCGTGCATTGAAATCAGTCAGCGTGATGCGGTCGGCCACTACGGTAGTAGGAGCCGAAGGGGCTGATGTAGTGTCGGGAGCGGGAGCAGGATGTGAATTCACGTATTCGAGCGAGGGCGCGAGCATAAGCGCATCGCCATGGGTGGCGGTGACGTCGCTCATACGAATGGAATTGGTGCGAAGGTCGACTATGCCCTCATCGAGCACGAGATGCTTGGTCTGGAACTTCAGAGTGTCGATTGTAGGGAGCATTGTCATCAAGAAAGTCATATTCTCGATGTCAAGGCGCTTTGCTGTAATATAAAAAGGAGTGGAGGTAGAGTCTTGTGGAGATGGCTTTTGCTTCCACACATCCATGCTTAGAGAAATCTCGCCGTCGCGGAGCTTTGCCTCGTTGAGTGAGATCTCGCTCTTCTTTATGTTGGCGCTCGACTTGTCGTCGACTTCCAAGAGTCCGGCCTTGATGGTCATGAGCATTGAGGAGTCAGGAGAGAGCATGCGGTAGTAGCCATCGCGTAGGCGAAGATTCTTTATTTGCACATCGAGGCCAAGAAGCGGTCGGAGTTTGACGTCGACAAGAGCTTCACGCGCCATCACCATAGTGTCGCCAGTGGCTTCGATCACACTCACTCCGGAGAGCGAAAGATTGACGGGGAATTTCAGTCGGAGTTTATCAATACCGATCTTCATACCAGTCTTGTCTGCAACCATTTTGGTGGCAGTCTTGACGGCAAAGTCTTGTACCGGAGGGATATAAAGAAGCACCGGGATCAGGAGAATAAGAATGATAAGGCATCCGAGCACCTTTAGGGGGCGACGGATCCAAGCGCTACGGATAAGATGATGCTTCGGTTTCTTTCCCGCAGATTTCTCCTGCTCGACATTCGGGTCGGCAGGGGGATTATTGTTGGGTGTATCTTGATGCATACGGATAGGCGTAGATATAGTCTATATTTATAAGTAACAATCCCCGATTTTCGATAGTTTAAAAAATGTCAATAAATTTTAAGGGATTTAACACTTTTAACTTGTATAGGTTCACGCAGAGAACGATGGGGAGCAGGATTTGAAGCATGCATCGAATCAAGAGTCATAAAGATCACGAAGCAGGATTATGACCGAATGATAGCAGAATCGCACGACTTCACAAGGTTTATGCTTGGCTTGGCAGATGCGCAGCAATACCATTTTGAAAGGAAATGCCGATTAGCCTTAGGTGATTCTAAGGAAAGGTATATCAAGATGATAGAGGATAATCCAACCTTTACTTTTGTGGACTCGCTTTTTTGGCGGGTCCTCCTTTTTTTGCCCCGCGGCTGCATCACGCAGAGTAATGGTGGAGCTGAGGGCACAGAGAATATGTTTTCGTTCGCTTTAAATATGTTTTATAACATATAAAAATATTTGGATATTAGGAAACGATGTTGTAATTTTACCGCCGAAAGGAAAAAGTGTAATTTTTACACTCATTTCTCACGCAAAGCTCGCAGAGGAGCTGAGGGCAGCAGAGGATATCTTTTGCTGCAGGATTAAATTTACCAAGCGGTCTCTGCTTCCCAGCGCTCTCTGCGTGAGCTATAATTGACAACTCTAACAACTATAATATCATGATTAAAGCGACTAAAACATTTATGGTGTGTGCAGGAGCGATGCTCGCGCTTTCCGCATGCCACTCCAAAGAGGAGGCCGTCAAGACCACTCTATCGGGTCTTGACCCTGAAAATTTCGTAAGTGAATATGAGGGAAAATCAACTGCTCTCTACACTCTCAAGAATGCCAACGGCATGGAGGTATGCGTGACCAACTTCGGCGGACGTATCGTGTCCATTATGGTGCCAGACCGCAATGGCGACTTCAAGGATGTAGTGCTCGGCATGGACAGCGTGCAGGCTTATTTCCCAGAGAACAACCAGACTGACTTCGGAGCTGCAATCGGCCGCTATGCCAACCGCATCAACCAGGGCAAGATAGTGATCGATGGGGAAACTATCCAACTTCCACAGAACAACTTCGGGCATTGCCTCCATGGAGGTCCTACAGGATGGCAATACAAGGTGTACGGGGCTAACCAGCTCAACGATTCCACTCTTGTGCTTACTATGGACAGCCCTGACGGCGACAACAACTTCCCCGGAAATGTGAAGGCAGAGGTGACATATACTCTCACTGCCGACAATGCCATCGACATCGCATATAAGGCTACCACCGACAAGCCGACCTATATCAATATGACCAACCATTCATATTTCAACCTGAATGGCGACCCTACTCAACCTATCACCAACAATATCCTGACAGTAAATGCTTCACGCTTTACTCCAGTAGACAGCACTTATATGACTACCGGCGAGATTCTCGACGTGAAGGGAACCCCGATGGACTTCACTTCAGCTAAAGAAGTGGGTGCGGAAATCGCGATGGTGGATTATGAACAGATTAAGTTTGGCAATGGTTATGACCACAACTGGGTGCTCGACACTGCTGGCGACGACAGCCAGGTGGCAGCTACCCTCTACTCCCCCACTACCGGAATCAAGCTTGAAGTGCTGACCAACGAACCTGGTATCCAGGTGTACACAGGCAACTTCCTCGATGGCACAGTGACCGGCAAGCATGGCATCGTCTACAACCAGCGCACCGGCATCTGCCTCGAAACTCAGAAATATCCCGACACCCCCAACAAGCCGGAATGGCCCTCAGCCCTCCTCAACCCGGGCGACACATACACGAGCCACTGCATCTTCCGCTTCTCAACGATCAACGATTAATCTCACGCAGAGATCTCAAAGAGGCAGAGCACGCTTGGGAATCTTTTAGCAGAAGAAAAATATTTCCCATGCGGCCTCTGCTACCCAGCGATCTCTGCGTGAGACAAAACTGACAACTTAACAACCTAACAACNNAAAAACAACTATGGCATTATTAGACTGGATTGTGGTCGCCATCTTTGCATTGGCTCTGATCGGCATCATCGTATGGGTGATGCGCCAGAAGCAGAACAATGCCGACGACTACTTCCTTGGTGGCAAAGACGCCACCTGGATCGCAATCGGCGCATCTATCTTTGCGTCAAACATCGGATCTGAACACCTTATCGGTCTCGCCGGCTCAGGCGCAGCTTCCGGTATGGCTATGGCCCACTGGGAAATCCAGGGCTGGATGATCCTTCTTCTTGGCTGGGTGTTCGTGCCCTTCTACAGCCGCTCAATGGTGATCACCATGCCGGAATTCCTCGAAAAACGCTACAACCCGGCATCGCGCACCATCCTCTCTGTGATNTCNCTNATCAGCTANGTNCTGACAAAGGTAGCCGTTACGGTTTACGCCGGTGGCCTCGTATTCCAGCAGGTATTCGGCATCGAGACCCTCTGGGGCATCGATTTCTTCTGGATTGCAGCAATCGGCCTTGTGGTGATCACTGCTCTCTATACTATCTTCGGCGGCATGAAATCAGTGCTCTANACATCNGTGCTCCAGACCCCNATCCTNCTTCTTGGCTCACTCATCATCCTCGTGCTTGGCCTTAAGGAACTCGGAGGCTGGGATCAAATGATGGCTATCTGCTCAGAGGTTAAGGTGAATGAATATGGCGACTCAATGGTAAACCTTATCCGCGACAACCGCGACCCGCAGTATCCTTGGCTCGGAGCACTTATCGGTTCGGCTGTTATCGGTTTCTGGTATTGGTGTACCGACCAGTTTATCGTGCAGCGCGTGCTTTCAGGCCGCGATGAGAAGCAAGCTCGCCGTGGTACTATCTTCGGTGCATACCTGAAACTTCTCCCCGTATTCCTTTTCCTTATCCCCGGTATGATTGCATTTGCACTTCATCAGCAGCTCGGAAGCTTCCTCCCCCTCACCCCAGAAGGACTCCCCAACTCTGACGCAGCATTCCCGACACTCGTCGCAAAACTTCTTCCAGCCGGCGTTAAGGGTCTTATCGTTTGCGGTATCCTTGCGGCCCTCATGTCTTCTCTTGCATCACTCTTCAACTCATCTGCAGCCCTCTTCACCATCGACTTCTACCAGCGCTTCAAGCCGAAGACTGACCCGAAGAAACTCGTGAAGATCGGCCAGGCAGCTACAGTNGTAATCGTNATCTTGGGTATCCTTTGGATTCCGGTNATGCGTTCAGTAGGCGATGTGCTCTATCTCTATCTGCAGGATGTGCAGTCGGTATTGGCTCCGGGCATTGCAGCAGCATTCTTGCTTGGCGTCACTTGGAAACGCGCCACTGCAAAGGGCGGTATGTGGGGTCTGATTGCAGGTCTTGCAATCGGCATCACACGTCTTGGTGCTAAAGTATATTACAGCAATATCGGTGCAACTCCTGATGGCGGCTCTTTCTTCCAGTGGCTCTTCTACGACACCAACTGGCTCTTCTTCTGCGGCTGGATGCTCG
>WFLX010311580.1_pt1 | contig 11636 bp, 9 predicted proteins | sample 4967041 | NCBI WGS metagenome assembly WFLX01 (sample SAMN12857096, study PRJNA449069) | gut metagenome | isolation source: stool from male and female vole | host: Microtus ochrogaster | place: USA:Florida | collected 2017 | reverse complement strand
AAAAAATCCCCAACCGAGAGCTATTTCGGCCGGGGATTCTCAAAAAAGTTGCTGCGTGAGCAGGTGAAGATTATTTCTTCCCGAACAGGCGGATTATCTCGCCGATCCAGAGCACCACAGAGGTGGAGCCGATGATGATGCACCAGTCGGAGAATTTGAGCGGCGTCACGCCGAAGAAGTTGCCTCCCAGCTCGACTATCACTATCTGACCGACAAGAATAAAGATGGCGATGGTGACAAAACCGCCGCAATCCTTGAAATGGAGTGCCGAACGACCGGTGGCAAAGGCACGGGCGTTAAACATGTTCCAGAACTGGAGGAAGACAAAAATCGTGAAGAAGAGCGAGAGTTCGTAGGGTGTGAGACCTGTATTGGCCTTGGAGATGGTGGCGCTGCAGATTTGGGTGAGCGAGGTGATGTCCGTGTGTTCGAAGAACCACAGCATGCCGAGCAGCAGGAAGAAGAAGATGCCGCCGACGCCGATGATGTTCCACCACATGGGACGGTTGATGATGAATGCCGAGCGCGAGCGGGGCATATCTTTCATCACTGCCTCGGAGGGTGGGAGGGATGCGAGTGCCATCGCGGCAAAGGTGTCCATGATGAGGTTGACCCACAGCATCTGTGTCACCGTGAGGGGCGACTCTGTGCCCATGAACGCACCGGCAAGCACGATGAGACATGCTGCCACGTTGACCGTCATCTGGAACAGGATGAAGCGCTGAATGTTCTGATACAGCGAACGTCCCCACATCACTGCGCGTCCTATCGAGGCAAACGAGTTGTCGACGATCGTTATATCGGACGCCTCCTTAGCCACCGAAGTACCGTCGCCCATCGAGAGACCCACATGGGCAGCCTTGAGGGCCGGGGCGTCGTTGGTGCCGTCTCCCGTCACGGCCACAACCTCGTTGTTGCCCTGAAGTGTCTCCACGAGGCGCTTCTTGTCCAGCGGACGTGCGCGGGCGATGATCTTCAGCTTGCCCACGCGCTCCTTTACATCCTTGTCTGAGAGAGCNTCAAACTCNGGGCCGGTGATGATGGCCTCGTCGCCGTCGCTATCCTTCCACAGACCNATCTGTCGGCCTATCTCCTTGGCTGTGCCCGGGGTGTCGCCTGTCACGATCTTGACGGCGATTCCGGCGTCAAGCACCTCNCTNACAGCGTCAGGCACATCCTGACGCACNGGGTCGGCTATAGCCACGATGCCGAGGAATGAAAGGTTGTCGGCCACCACGCGGTTGTTTTCGATGGTCTTGTCGCCGGGTTTGATCTCCTGTGCGGCAAAACCGAGCGTGCGCATGGCCTGATTCTGATATTCGAGGAGCTGTTTGTCCACCGTCTCCTTGTCAACTCCCTCGGGGAAGTTGCGGCACAGCCCGAAGATTATCTCGGGAGCACCCTTGACGTAGAGTATCTCTTTGCCGGAAGCATCCTTTATGACGGTGGCCATATATTTGCGTTCGGTCGAGAACGGCAGTTCCTCCACGAGTGTCGTCTTGTTCTTCAGTGCTTGGAAGTCGACCCCCTGAGAGTTGAGCCACAGCAGNAGAGCGCCCTCTGTGGGGTTGCCGAGAGCCGCGGGNTTTGAGGGATCGGCGAGATCGAGCTGGGCAGTGGAGTTGACTGCGATACCCTCCTCTATGAGGTGGCTCAGGGGATCGTTGCCGAGCTTCTGGTCGGGCAGGCCATAGAAGTTGGTCTTGTAGACCTGCATCTGATTCTGAGTGAGGGTGCCGGTCTTGTCAGTACAGATGACTGTCGTGGCTCCCATTGTCTCGCATGCGTGCATTTTGCGCACGAGATTGTTGGACTTGAGCATGCGGCGCATGGAGTANGCNAGCGAGAGGGTGACGGCCATCGGGAGGCCTTCGGGNACGGCNACCACCACGAGCGTCACGGCAATCATGAGGGTCTGCAGGAAGTAGCCGAGGAAGTGTACCCACTCGAACTCCATGCTGGTGAAGTACATGATGANACGCCCCACCACGNTGAGTGCGGCCACGGCATAACTGATCTTNGTGATCAGATCGCCCAGACCNTCGAGCTGCTCATTGAGAGGTGTCTTGACGCTGTCGTCGATCTGCGCGGCCTCAAATACCTTGCCGTTTTCAGTCTTGTCACCAACGGCGAGCACCTTCATTATGCCGTGTCCCTCCATCACCTTAGTGCCTCGCATGGCATGGTTGGAGGGGAAGGTGGCGTCCTTGTCAAACTCTGCCGGGTCTGTGGTCTTGTGGCACACAGGCTCGCCGGTGAGGGTCGACTCGTCGATATTTAGGGCTACGGCCTCGAGCAGTTCGCCGTCGGCCGGCACNTCCTCGCCTGTGTTGAGAATTACGATGTCGCCTACCACCACATCCTTCTTTGGTATCTGGACAGGGTTGCCGTTGCGGATCACCTGCACAGGCTCGTCGTCGTTTACCTGATTGAGCAGGGCAAACTCCTTGTCGGCCTTAAGTTCGAAGATGAACGCGAGCCCCGTGGCAAGGAGAATGGCTATAAATATTCCGATCGGCTCGAAAAACACCTCAAAACCCTCCCCGAGTCCAAAATACTCGTAGAAGGAGATGATAATGGACAGGGCTCCCGCCACAAGCAGGATGATGATGAGCGGATCCGAGAATTTCTCGAGGAAGCGTGCCCAGAGGGACTCTTTCTCNGNAGGCGTCAGTATGTTCACGCCANACTTGCTCCNGCTCTCGGCCACTNCGCGGTCGTTGAGACCGTTGAGNTGNTGATGCTGACTCATTAATAGTTTTGGTTTGATGGTTAATTTATTGATATTTGTTCTTTATTACATTGTGAGAGGCCGTCAGTTATTGACGAGCTGCACCACCACGAGGCGTCCTCCCGGCTTGCGGCTCAGCAATATCTGTCTTCCCTCGGTCAGTTCGACATATCCTCCTTCGGGCACGGGCCTGTCGGCAGTGACGTCATACATCTCCGGCAGCCGGCGGTTGATCAGGATCCACCGCCCGTTGTGGAAGTGGAAGTCTCCGACCGGCTTCTTATCCTCCGTCCGCGTCTTCTCGTTGGGTGTCACGTAGCTGTTGACATGCCACATGTAGAGGCTCTGTTTATCATACACCATCAGGCGGTAATTCTCGGGGCGGAATTTCCCGGGCGATGGAGAGTAATAGAAGTTGAGCACGGGCAACTGGCCGTGATACTCCGTGCCGCAGTGCGGACAGCGGGGACGCCGAGTGTTGTCAAACACAAACCATCCCGCCTCACAGTCTGGGTTCTGACACGGTTGCATCAGGTCGGTGGTCTTGACGAGTGCCGGCTCCGATTCGTCGGCCGAAGGGCGGCGTGACGGGTCGTGAAGGCCGTCGATAAAGGCCCGGTCGAAAAGCTCCTTGAGGTAAGGCCCGCAGATGGTGTAGGGGAGTTTGTTCACATCACCCTGCGGCAGTTCGGAGGGGTTGAGGTTTTCGATCCTCGGACGATTGCTGAGGTCCTTGGGGTGTTCGATGAACAGCGCTTTCTCGCCCATCGAGAGCTCCTCGTCGCGGGCGGCATCGAGGTCGTTCACCTTGCCGCCACGCAGCGGGTGGCGATAGAGGAGATACATGTATATCAGCACGGCGAGGGCATGGCGGTCAGTCTTGATGCTGGGAAGATTCTTTGCAGGGTCATCCGGAGCCAGACCACGTGTCATGAGCACTTCGGGGGCTATGAAATCAGGCGTCCCGACCACATCCGGGGGATACTTGCCAGGCACCACGAGTCCGTCGATATCTATCACAGCCGCTTTGCCCGTCTCGGGGTCGACGAGCACGTTCTTGTATGAGAGGTCAGAGTGGGCCAGACCCGCTGCGTGCAGTCGGCGCACGGCCCGCGCTATCTGCAGACACAGATGGAAGTGGCTGAGCCACGTGCCTTTCTGCTCGCGCTTCAGGAATTTGTTCCTGAGCTTGGCCGAGGCAAACCATTTGCCATCCTTCTCCTTGCCCTTGAACATGCCGTCCTTGAAGAAGAAGTGTGCTGGATAAGCCGGGCACACCACGCCCAGCAGGCCGTTCCACTCCACGAGCTTCTCGGGCCAGCAATAGAGGCTTTTCCAATAATCGCCCCCTTCCTGCTCGAATATGCTTTTGCGATAGCGGCCCACGATATTGTCGAGGCGATCGCGTGCGTTGGCGTCCTGCCTGTCGCGGTAGAATCCCACCACATAGCTTTTGTCGGGGCTGAAATAGACATCTTTCATAGCTCCCGACCCTATCACCTCGTCCACAAACTCCACGGGGGTACCGTCGAGGGCGGTCAGCCGGATTGTCTTTGCCATACTTTCGTGTCGTCGTTAATATAATATTGCTATCGTGCGGTCGTCGTGGTTGCCGGCGCTCCAGAAGTCGAGCCACCTCAGCAACTCTTGGGCTGTTTCAGGCCTGTTGCTCTCCAGCCTTACCCCGGGGATGTCGTCGGCCGGGAATCCCTCGCGCAGTTTGTCCCACAGCAGATCCCAATGCCGGGGATCGTTGAGATTTACTTCGGTCTCAAACATCGGGTCGCTGACACCGTCGGTCATTAATATCAGGGCGGTGAAGTCAGGATATATGCCGAATCTCAGCCTGTCCGCCACATCCTGAGGGGTGCGGAATATCGAGGGCATCGTNAGGAATCGGGTCTGACCCGAGTATTCACCCTCGTCAGGCACACCGAGCAGCTTGGCTATACCTCTATCCCTGTCATACAGGCAGATTGCACCGTCACCCACCCAGTAGCTCGCGATAAACCATCCGAACTCAAATCGCCGGCACACGGCAAACATCAGTGTGGTGGCGAAATCTTTTGGTGAGCTCCCTTCTACGGTCCCTGAGAATACGTTTATGGCCTTGTGGGCATGATAGGCAGCATTGCCCACAATCCCATATATCTGATGGAAAAGTTCCTTGCGCACCGCTTCGTCATCAGGGTGAGCATTGTAAGCCCTGACGGCTTCCTCAAGCCGGGTGTCAGTGCTGAGACTCGCGCGGCAATACTCTACTGCGGTGTCGCAGGCTATCTTGGAGCCTTGGCGCGAGAAGCGGGCCGATCCGGCNCCGTCGGCCACGGCCATGATATACCAGTCGGTGTCGGGACAGTGAAACAGACGGAAGTCATCGTCGCGCGGCGATCCGGCCTGTGCATGGCTGCGGCCTCGTCGGCTGGCTGCCACCATATCCTTGTGCGGAGTGCCGTCAGCGCCACTCTCCGTGTCCACATACGCGCTGTCGAGGTCGGGTTTGAGAAACGGTGTGTCTGCCGGTGCGGGATTGTCAACCCACAGCGACCTTGGATCGGGGTTGAATGCCACCGGAATGCGCACTTCGCTGAGCGAATCGCCTTCCATCCATCCCGGTGTCTTGAACAATAGATATGCGTCAACATCGCCGGNCCTNACNGGAGTGCCCTCCACAGTCACTATACGGTCCTCCTCAACGGTAGCGCGCAACCCGCAGTCGTCCGGGAGACGCAACTCCACATCGGCCACCAGTCCTGCGGGAAGGGTGAGGGTGCAGCTGTAGGGGCGTCCCACTGTGCCGTTGACGAGCCGCAGGCCCAGATCGCGCACTTGGTTTTCAGTCTGTATTCTTCTGTTCATAATGTCGTCGATATACTCGTCCCATAGCCGGACGGCAGTGCGGGAGGCAAAGTCGCGCAGACGTGCGTCGGTGGCATGACGCCCCGCTTCTTCGAGCAGGCGGCGCAGGTATGCTGTCACATCATCCATGCGTCATCTCAGGGATTAAGATACACTCTGCCGGGGCCTGTGAAAGCCAGCATGCTGAATCCCTCGCCGCCAAAGAGGCTGCGGGCCGACCAGCGGGCGTTTATGCGGTCCTGTGTCACGCCTGTGGAAGCCAAAAAGTGGTCTTCGTCTACCTGTATGGTCTGTCCGTAGGCGAGGTCTATGGTCACGGGGTCACCCACGCAGCAGAGAAAGACAGTGGCCCTCCCCGTGATGGTCTGAAACATGGCACCGGCGCCACCCATCAGCCCGGCAACGGAGAACTTTGACGATATGTCNACCGCAGCGCTCGAGGCCACAAAGGAGCCTCGCCTGCAAAACACNGTGTCACCCTCCAGCTTGACAGGGAGCANGGAGCCGTGACACCCAATGCCGAGACGCAGTGGCCTCCCCGTGGGATTGGAGAAACGCATTATCATCAGCCTCTCGCCCGAGAGAGTGGATCCTATCAGTTTGCCGAGCGTGTTGCCTGAGAGGCGGTTGTTCATCTCCAGACCATCCTCTATGTAGATCAACGCGCCTTTTTCGGCATAGAATTCCTCGCGGGGCATCAGCTCCACGGTGAGATGCTTTATGTATGACCCTACCAGTTTAATATTCATTATAGTTGCCTGAAAGTNAGACGGAAAGGAGATCAGCAGACGAGATTGACCTCGGGNGGTGGTGGCGGAAGGGTGNGATCGNNAGTAGCTCCGAAGNTGCGGTTGCCGANCTCGATGGTGTCTGATACCCACTCGAAAAACTGTTTGAAGGTGGTGCTGTCGAGCGTCTCGAGTCTATAAACCTTGTCCGTGAGGAGCAGAAGCGGTTCGGTCTTGGCATTCATGCCCGCGGCACATGCCACCACGCCACCCCATTTCATTGCTCTGACTTTTGTGGCCATTTCGTTATAGAGCTGGATGTCGGAGGGCTTACCGTCGGTCATGATGAAGAGCAGTGGTCGCCAGTCCCCCTTGCGGTCGGGAGTACCGCGGTTTACCTCGGTCTCCACCNTATGGCAAAGCAGTTCGAGGGCCTTCCCGGTATGTGTGGGACCGCTGTCCGGAGTGGTGATGTCCGGAAGCTGGAGNTCGTCGACAGGAGTGAGCGGGAGGATCTGTTTGACATCGCGGTCGAAGGTGATGATGCTTATGCTCACCGTCTCGAGCGCATAGGGGTTTTGCCTCAGACTCGACATCATGGCCTCGAGCCCCACCTTCACCGATTCGATCGGCTCGCCTTTCATGGAGCCTGATGTGTCGATGAGTATATATACCGGAAGACGTCGCATAGGGTAACTTTTATTTAAAAGACACGGGAGGAGACATCTGAGCATGTGCCGTGAGTCCCCTCCGTGNGGAGTCTTTATATGNCTATAATCAGTGACGAGGTCACAACACGATNTTCACCTCGGGAGGAGGCGGGGGGAGTTCGCTGAGGGTATTGGCCTCGCCGCCTGTCTCCTCAACCTTCTGACTCCCCGAGCTCACGGATGCCGATACCCACTTGAAGAACGCTTTGATAGTGGCGCTGTCGGCTGTGTCGAGTTGCACCACACACTCCGTGATCTTCTTGAGGGTGTCTGTGTTGGCATTGGGGCCGGCGGCGCATGCCACCACCATGCCAAACTTGCGCTTCTTCATATCCTCTATGCCTTTGCGCAGGTCATCGGTTGGCTCGCCGTCGGTCATGATGAATACGAGCGGCTTCCAGTCGCCCTTCTTCATAGGAGTGGTCTTGGTGACTTCCTGATCCACGCGCTCCGAGAGGAGCGAGAGAGCTTCGCCGAGTGCCGTGCAGCCGGTGGCTGTCAGACGCGGCTCCTGAAACTGAGCCAACTCCGTCAGAGGCACTGTCTGCCGGGCCGAGTTGTCGAAGGTGATGACGCTGAGATAGGCGGTCTCGAGTGCATAGGGGTCAGACCTCAGGGTTGACACAAGCACTTTAAGGCCGTTTTCGACGGCTTGGATTGGCTCGCCAAACATTGAGCCCGAAGTGTCGATAAGGAGATATACGGGGAGTCGTCTCATAGTGAAGATTCTTGTGTGTAGAGTATAATGAGGTGAGAGGTGGGTTATTTGGCGTAGTTGAAGGCTATGCGGCGGATGGTCTCGCAGATATTTGCGTCGGGATATGCGTCGCCGATGGCTGAGAATCTCCACTCGCCTCCACGGCGATAGAGTTTGCCCATTATCAGTGCGGTCATCCCCTTGTAGCGGGGCTCGGCTGCCACGTCATACTGTGCGAATACCTCCTTGACTCTCGTCGGAGTACCCTCGAACATGCGTATCGAGGCATAGGGGATCTCGGAGAAATCTTCCTTGCCGCAGTTGTTGAGGAAGAAGAATATCTGATTCACACCCGGGCTGACGCGGGCGAGGTCTACGACGACGATCTCATTATCGAGGCCGTCGTCACCCCCCTGATCACCTTTGAGGTCGTCGCCACTGTGATGGAGCGCACCGTCGCGCGAGTCCACCTTGCCGGGAGGCATGCCGTAGCGGCTGAGGAAGTCAGGACGGTAGAGCGGTGAGTAGATGTGGTCGGTTATCTCTCCTTTCTCGTCAAACATGAGCACGCTGAGATCNAGATCCACATCGTCTATCCGTTTGCCCAGTCCGAGAAACCCCTTGCTCCGGACTATAGCGCCCCAGTTGCAGCCGACGCAAAACTGCGACAGCTTGGAGCCGTTAGCTTTCTCAAGATTTATCCTTTGTCCTTTTTCGAGACGTATCGCCATGATATTCGGTCGGNTGGNGTGTGAATGAAAATGGAGCCGGTCAGCTCACATACTTGNCTACGAGATACTGCAGTCCACCCTTGAATCCGTTGCCAAGGGCCTCGAACCGCCATGCGCCGTTGCGTTTGTAGAGGCGGCCGAACTCTACGGCAGTCTCTATCGAAAAATCCTCGTCGAGGTCATACTTGGCTATTTCCTCGCCGGTGTCGACATTATAGATGCGTATGTATGAGTTGTGCACCTGTCCGAAGTTCTGACGGCGTGCCTCGGCATCGTGGATGGTGGCGGTGAACAGTATCTCGGTGATGCGGGGATCCACCTTGTCGAGTTCTACGCTGAGGGTCTCGTCGTCACCGCCATCACTGCTGCCTCCCGTGAGGTCGTCGCCCGACGACTGGACGGCGCCGTCAGGCGAGACGGGGTTATTGTAGAAAACGAAAAACTCGTCTTCGGGGAGCTTCTTGTTCTCGCCGAGCATGAATGCCGACGCGTCGAGGTCAAAGTCGGGTCCGTTGCCTCGGTTGGGGTCCCAACCGAGGCCTATCCCTACGTTTTTCAGGCCCACGTCAATACGCTGTCCCTTCTGTAGATTGATTGCCATAATATGCTTTTCAGGTGTTAATAATACTGACGGTGGGTTACTGCTCGTCAAAAGTCATTTCGTCAAAACCCGCCGAGTCAAACTCATCTTCGTTGAACTCGGTCGAGCCATAGAAGTCGTCGTCGAGATCGGTGGTGGTCTGCGCTGCGGCTTTCGCATCAATCTTGGCATCGAAATCATCCATGTCCACAAACTGTGAGGGCGCTTCCCCCATGGCTATGGAACAAAGCGGATCCTTGAGATGCTTGCCGGGTACCGAGCGTTTCATTTCTATAAAGAAAGACCGCTCCGTCAGATAGTCGAATACCCACACCAGACGCTGGCCTTCGTCCTCGATGAAGTCTATCAGCGGAGTGTCCTCCATCAGATACACGTCTTGCGACGAGTCGGTGCCCATGTCCTCGAGCGATATTTCCTGTTCGCGTTCCCAATGGTCGTCGCAGATGAAAAACGAGCTCAGCTGCGTTTTGTCATAGCCGACACTCTCGCAGATGGCATTCCTGAGATCGAGAAATGTGGCATCTGCGTCAATCTGAATCTCGCGCTTGAAATTGTCTGCTTCGTCCGAAACGATACGGAAGTTATAGATCATATTCTGAAGTTTGTTGATTGCATAATTAAAGGGATGTCCTGAGGCTCTCTCCGTGCCTCGGGGAGGCTTCGGGATAGCTACTGCGAAAGTAGTAACTTTTCTCTGAAAAGAAAAAAAATTCCCGCACTTTTTTTGTGACTGTATTCATTTGCGTCTTTGTAGGGTCAAAACACAAAACGGGCGGGAAAAGTTCTTTCCCCGCCCGTGTGCGCAGGCCGCTCAAGAGCAGCCTTTATGCCATTATGGCTGTCATCTGATGATCTTGGTGACGCTGTCGCCGATGCGACGGATGTAGACTCCCTTGCCGGGAGCGGACACGCGGCGTCCGGTCAGATCGAAGTATTCAGCCTCGCCGTCGGTGATATTGATCTCATTCAACGAGGTCTCACCGCTCTGCACGAGGGTTAGAGTCATGGAAGTGGCGCCGTCGGTGAGCGTGATGTGACCTGTGCGCTGTGCCACACCGGCAGGTTTGGCGTCATACTCAACGGTGATAGTGTCGACAGTCATGCCGTTGGGCTCGCCCGTGACGCGAAGCCAAGGAGCATCTGTAGCCACGGGGGTGTCATAGCCACGCACAGAGAATATTTCAAACTCGGCAATCCCGGCATCAGCACCCACATTGACCGTGCCATCGCTCCCTACGGGGAGTGGCGACATCACCGAGTGGCACAGGGAGGGGTAGATCATATATGACGTGTGGTGGCCGGCACCGAAATATTCCGGCACCGACATCCATTGGCCATCCTTGAGCATATAGGCTGTGTTGTCGCCGTCGCGGAATCCTGCCATTGCGAAGCTCACGCAGCAGCCTTCGTTGAACTCGGGAAGACCGTCTACCACGATAAAGAACTCGCTGTCCACAACGGGGCATGAGGTGAAGGGGAATGCTGTGCCTATGAGGCTGCCGTCGCCCGACAGGTCGAGCTCGTAGGCACACCACCACCACGACTCGATGCGGGTGCCGGGCAGACCGTTTTCGCTGGTGTAGAGATGGACTCCTATGTTGGAGAGCTGCTCCACAAGCTCAGTCGTCTGTGCCTTGGTGAAGTAGACATATACACCGTCCAGCACCGCGGGAACTGACGGAGCGGAAAACCGCTCGGCGTAGGCTGTGATCTTGCGGGTGTTAGAGCCGGGGAATACACCCCAGTCCTCCATATCGAACACCGCGGGGGTGTCCTCGGGGTGCATGTTGTTGATGATGCCGCTATACTCCACGCTCACCTCGCACAGGTCTGTTGAAGATCCGTAGGAATTGCTTACGCTCAGACCCACTGCCTGATCGTGCAAGAAGCTATAGCTCACCGCCGGGGTCTCTTCAGTCGAAGTGAAGATGCCGTTGGGCTCAGGGTCAACCCCTGTGAAAGTCCAGTCCCACGAGTCAGGGAAGTTGGTCGAGGCATCGGCATATGTGATTTTGGCAAGCGGAGCTACGAGCGGTTTGCGGGTGGACGAGAGGCGGAATGTGGCTGGCGGAAGAATCTTGGCCACAGGGGCATCTCCGGTCACTGTGACGAAAGCCGCCCTTGTTTTCTCAGATGTATTCCCTTCGGCATCTGTGACAAGCAGGGTGATGTCATAAGTGCCATCCTTGGTGTAATAAATCACGGGGGCCTGTTCGGTGGACGTGGAGGGAACAGCTCCCGGCATTGTCCACCGCCACGAAGACACCGGACCTGTCGAGAGGTCGGCGAGTGAGATAGTCTCGCCCGTCTTCACGTCGATATGGTCCACTGTGGAGATGGTGGAGATGGAGAAGTTGTCGATGGCAAAGTCGCCCATGTAGCCGCCGGTGTTGAAGTTGTCTTTGCCGCCGGGACCGTAGGTAAACTTGAATGACACCGTCCGGCCTGTGTAGCTGTCGAGCGGGAGCTCGATCAGTCGCCACGCCCAAGGCTTCTCGCCGGGAGCTTCCGAACTGTTCCATATTTCGGTCTCATCGTCCCCCTCCACGGCATATAGGAAGAGGCGACACTCATCGTCG
>WFLX010030506.1_pt1 | contig 11636 bp, 7 predicted proteins | sample 4967041 | NCBI WGS metagenome assembly WFLX01 (sample SAMN12857096, study PRJNA449069) | gut metagenome | isolation source: stool from male and female vole | host: Microtus ochrogaster | place: USA:Florida | collected 2017 | reverse complement strand
GAAGTAAGAAAACCAATTCTAAACTCCACGCTTATCATCATTGCATCATTTCTTCCGNTATNCTTTCTCAGTGGCATAGAGGGACGCTTGCTGAAACNNCTCGGCATAGCATTTATAATAGNTCTTGCTGCATCTACAATAGTGGCACTTACACTGACTCCAGTGCTTTGCAGCTATCTTCTTGCAAGCGACNGTAAGAAAGAACAGAATGAACTTGAGAAGGAACCAAAGACAGCTATGTGGCTACGACAAAAGTATTCAGNGATGCTCGAGAGGATTCTTATCAAACCTCNTCNATGGATTTACGGAGTTGCCGCTTTAGGAATTGCTTCGATCGNTGTGTTCTTTANTCTCGGAAGANGCTTCCTTCCCGGATTCAATGAAGGAAGTTTCACAATCAATGTCAGCGCAATGCCCGGAATATCATTGGAACAGAGCGACTGTATTGGAATGGCAGCCGAAAGGATAATACTCTCAGTTCCGGAAATAAAAAACGTTGCAAGAAAAACGGGTCGAGCAGAACTTGATGAGCATGCTTTAGGNGTTAACACTTCTGAAATGGAAGTACCCTATAAATTGGATAAAGGTAGAAAGAAGAAAGAAGTTGCCAAGGAACTTAGAGAAAAACTATCTGAAATTCCGGGAGTCAATGTTGAGATAGGGCAGCCAATATCACACAGGATCGATGCTATGCTAAGCGGCTCGCAGTCACAGATAGCAGTCAAGATTTTTGGAGATGACCTTGACAAACTCTATTCGATAGGTCAGCAGATTGGAGCTGAGATGAAAGAAATAGATGGTATCGTAGATGTTAACATCGAACAACAGATTTCCAGACCACAAATAGACATAACTCCTCGCAGGGAGATGCTTGCGAAATATGGCATAACTATTCCGGAGTTCAGCAAGTATGTGCAAATGGCAATAGGAGGGGAAGTGGTCAGTCAGGTCTTTATAGGCAACATGCCCTATGATCTAACGGTGAAAGTTGAGGATGCAAAGCGAGATACGCGTGAACGAATTGAAGATCTTATGATCGACAGCAATGAGGGAATGATTCCGCTCTNNTATGTTGCAGATATAAAANCAGGAANCNGACCAAANACCATAAACCGAGANNACGTCAGCCGGCTGCTTACAGNATCGGCAAATGTTGAAGGANGCNACCTGAAAGGAGCTGTCGACCAAATTAAAAACAGCATATCAGAACATGTAGAGATTCCTGAAGGCTACTTTGTGATATATGGCGGACAGTTTGAGAACGAAGAAGCAGCCTCTCGAATGCTCGCCCTTACATCTNTATTGGCTATTGTTATCATTTTCTTCTTAATCTNTACAGAATTCAAGAANGTTGCAGAATCTTTAACAATTCTTATAAATATGCNTCTTGCTCTAATAGGAGGTATCTTGATATTAAGATTCACCACCGGCGAACTCAATATTCCTGCAATAATCGGATTTATATCGCTCATGGGAATCTCCACAAGGAATGGTATGCTGCTTCTATCTCGATATGACAGGCTTAAATCTGAAGGAATGGGATTAGAGGAGAGAATTCGCAAGGGATCGTCAGACAGATTGCTGCCAATTATAATGACAGCATTGACATCTGCACTTGCACTCGTGCCTATTGCTGTTAGAGGTGGCGAACCGGGAAACGAGATTCAGTCGCCACTCGCCATAGTGATTTTGGGAGGACTAATCAGCTCTACTCTTTTAAACATTTTTATTGTCCCGGTGTTTTACCGAAAGACACAACAAAGAAAATAACTCCCTATATAACTGTAAATGACATGAGACTAAGTTATATATCGACGGCCATATTGCTTGGTTTAGCAACGACGGATGCCTATGCCATCACTGCACAAGAAGCAGCAAATGCCATTCTGAACCGTAATGGCGACCGTCTGCAGATAGTTAATGAGCAAAATGCAAAGGACCTTGATACAAAAACAATTGCCAATGCGCCTGACCCAACTCTTGAAGGAGACTATATGGTGCTTCCTAAAGGCGTTGACAACAGATGGAATATCGCAGTCAATTATGAAATGGAATGGCCCGGAGTATATAAATCGCGCCGGGACCTTAGCAGGGCAATGCAAGGAGCTAATGCAGCTGAAGCAGATGCTGGAGTATACGAAAAATATATCGAAATACTTCAAGAGATCGGTACATACATATATGCAGAACGCCGTATTGAGTTAATGAAAAAAATTGGTATAGCTACCGATTCACTCTATAACGCAGCTGTGCGCGCCACAAAAGGAGGACAAATGTCTCGCCTTGACTTATCAAAGATAACTCTTGAACAAGGAAGAATCAATGCCTTGATAGCAAATCTTGAAGCAGAAAAAAGCGGCAGCGAAGGTACACTAAAGACACTCAATGGCGGCACGGATTGTACACATCTTCTTCAAAGTATTGACAAGGAATGGGTGATGACGCCCACTCATTCGTTGGAAGAATACATAGCAGAGGCAAAGACAAATCCTCAATTATTGAAGGTAATTGCGGACTATGAAGTAGCAAAGAACAATGTGTCTGTTGCAAAAGCAGAGGGATTACCGAATCTATCAGTTGGTTATCACCATGATTTTGAAGATGGTATGCATTTCAATGGTGCAACCCTTGGGATCTCAATTCCTCTTTTCTCTAACAGAGGAAAAGTAAAGGCTGCCAAAGCAGCTCAAGCTGTAGCCGAATATCAAGTAAATGTCACCACAGATCGCGTTGAGTCTGAGATAACGGCTCTTTATGATGAAGTTCAACTGATAGACCTTGCTTTGAAAGCTCCTATGGAAGTGTTTGGCACAACAGACTACAATACACTTCTTATGAAAGCATATAAAGGAGGAGAACTATCGCTAACAGATTATCTTCAGGAACGCACATGGTTTAACGAAGCACACATGGATTTTCTTGAGCTTCAATTTCAAAGGGAACAAAAAATGTGNCTTCTATCGCTTCTCTGCAAATGATGTTCAGGTTCGGTCTTTAAAATATCGATATACGGATTGAACCTTACGGACAAAATTGACAGTCTCCTTTCCACGGAAATAACCATTCTTCACAACAGGATCACGATAATAGGCTGGCTTGGATTTCATGATAGCCGCCTGCTCAACATTACCATCCCATTTTTGCGGATCCATACCATATTTGCCAGCGAGTGCTATGGCATCAAGAATATGGCCTGGTCCGGAATTATACGACGCCAAAATAAAGCTTTCTCGTTCTTTCGGATCTTTTACCTTCTTAGCCAACAGAACATCAAGGTCAGAAAGTGCCTTTACAGCAACATCGACACATTTAACCGGATTCATCATTTCCTCCGGTGTGTAGCCGTGCGACCTTGCTGTGCGAGGCATCACCTGCATTATTCCCAAAGCACCAGCCCAGCTATTGGCATCAGCCTTAAAATGAGATTCAACATAAGCAATTGCCGCTATTAATCGCCAGTCCAAACCTGTCTTAGCAGCTGCTGCTTTGAAAATTGCATCATAAGAAGATATCTGTCCGTTAGCGAAGGTCATTGCCTTAATATCCTCGAAACCCTCCTGAAGTGAATCAAAGAATTCAAGTTTCGAAAGACGATAGTACTTGCTGAAGACTTCAGAGATATCGTCTTTCTCGTCGGCAAACCAACGGTCGAGTGCCTTGGCGATTCCTACCGACTTTTTAGCGACGGCCCATCTGGAATATTGTTCGAGACTTATTTTGACTGAGATATCAAGACNGGGATAGTAGGAGAGGGCTGCCTCCGCCACGTCAGAATCCACAACCGTCATGGGGATCTCACCTTTCCAGACCATGTTGAGCAGGTCATCGTCGCTAATAGTGTCTTTCGCAAGAGTCTTAATATTTATACCACCTCCAATCTCCTCGTTGAGATTCTGCATACGATATAGATATTTGGAATCTTCCTGCACAAAGACTTCTCGCCCGACGAGATCAGTGACGTCTTGCACTACAGAATCGGATATCTCCCTTTGTACAAGCACCTGATAACTAACATTTCTCGGGCCACATAGCAAGACACGGTCTTGAAATTCTGCGGTAGCAGGAACAGGACTTGCAAGGATATCAATCTTTCCTTTGTCGAGCCATTCTATCATTTCAGAAATAGTTCCTCCAACCACTACCTTAAACTGCAGACCATAGAATTTAGTAAACCGATCCATAAGTTCATAGTCGTAGCCCATCGGGGTACCACGATAGTCGAAATATGTAGTGGGGGAGTTGATCATTCCAACAAGCAATGTATCCGGCAATTGCACGTGCATTCCGTCCAGGTCTATTTCATGAACTTTCTTCTTGCCGCAACCGTATAAAACGACACACGCTAACAAAAGTAAACAGAATGACATTGCCAGCCATCTACCCATAAAAGAGAACTTTCCTAAATTATATACTTGCTTCATATATTTCAAATTTTATGCTGATGGTTTAACACAAACCTTGCATAACACACTGCATTTCTTCTTCAAATGCGGCCACACACCAAATTCATCAACTGAAATGATCAGCCATGAAAAAATGACCTAAAATAGTCCTTTCTGATCAGAAATTAAGAATAAAAATGCAGACCCGTTGGCAACGCCAAGCAGCGTTGTTTGTCATTACAAAAATTCTATAGTTATAACAATAAAATGACAAGAAATGTTAGGTAATGACTTCAACCAGGGTCCTTTATTTCTTTGGAGCTTGGAAACTACTTGAGTAGCCATCGTTGTGTCCTGGGTGTCCTTGGGTGATCTGTGAGGCAAGCTTAAGCACAGGTGTACCCGGGNCAATATTAATTTTGTCAATGGCATTCATAAGGTGTCGTCGAGATCTATTATCATCTATGGCTTCTTGAGAATCAAACAGTGAAGGAGTGACTGAAATAGAAGGCACTATATCACCAAGCCATACACCGGCACGTTTAAAAGCTATATCCGGAATAAAGATATCATCAAGAATTTCTATTGCAGCATTACAAATCANCANTGTATCGCTCGTGGGATCATGAAATCTAACAGAACCTTCCGGACGAGCTATACCTCGTTCGGTGTGAAATCGGTTAGTCTGAAGCATGACTCCCAATGTGCGACAAGCTCCACCCATAGCACGCAATTTCTTGCAGCAATCAGAAGCATATATTGCAATTCTTGCTCTGATATAGTCATAGTCATCAACATCTTCAGGAAAAGTGCGGCTTTCACTGACAGAATCCTGAATCTGCAGCTGCACATGGCTAAGTTCTATGCAGTTCTCACCGTGAAGTTCACGCCAGGATCGCTCGCCATTGATGCCAAGCGAAGCCCTGATCCATGAAAGATCTTTGTCGGCAAAGTCTGCGATTGTATATATACCTGAGGTATACAATCTTTTTGAAAGTCTTCTTCCAATTCCCCAAAGATCTGAAATAGACATCTTCTGCATCACAGGTCGTGCGTCTTCTGCTTTTAGCAGAACCCCAACACGTTTTCCTCGTTTCTTACAGCTTTCTGACACAATTTTGGCAAGAGTCTTACTTGGTGCGAAACCGATAGTGACAGGAATATGGAGTTCATCCCAACAATTCCTTGCAATAGCCTCACCGATTGATCTCAATTGAGAATCGGGAATTCCATCCATTATCAGGAATGCCTCGTCAACACTGTAATCAAGAGTCTTTGGGGCATATCGACGAAAAATATCGTGAACCTTGATACTAATATCGCGATATAGCAAGTGATTACCGCTAATAGCAATAATCTCACCGCTTCTTAAGCGGTCTTTTATCTGAAAGGCAGGTTGACCCATTTTAACACCGGCTTTCTTGGCCTCATTGCTACGGGCCACAACACAACCGTCGTTATTGCTTAGAACAACGACAGGTCGATTTTCAAGGTCANGATTAAGAGTTCGCTCACAACTGACAAAGAAATTATTACAATCAGCCAGTCCTACCATTTATGATCCATTATTGCGTATACTCACGCAGTTTATAAACCAGATGATCTTCCACGGCAAATCCCTCATCCACAAGGAACCGAAGTGCATCGCCTGCAAGACGGTCATCGGGAGTGAAATTACGTTCAAGAATAGATTGGGTCACACCTGCCGGATGCATCTGCATGAACTTCCACACACGTTGAATCATAAGTTCTTTGGAAACGTGCACTTCAGATTTTTTCTTACTCCTGCAAATATCACACTTTCCACATTCACATGGATCTTCCTCCCCAAAATATGCCAACATCCTGCTTACCCTACATCCATCATCGCAATAGGCATAATCAATCATAGCCTCCACTCTTTTCGACATCACCTCGAATCTATCTTCATAAATTGATCTTCCGATGGAAACGTAGCGGCTTTCTTCCCTTGAAGTGGGGACAAAAACAAAAGGAGTGCGACGCCGAGGCACATAGACAAGTATATTTCTCTTGTTTAGCTCGAGCAACGCCTTATATACCGTCTCTTGATCAAATCCGCATTCCCGACTGATCTTGTTCTCATTAATACCAACAAAGTCGGCAAACAGACCGGGATATTGCCTAAGAATGCACTGCAATGTGCGGTCAGCTTCAGGGGAGGCTCCCAATTGATATAGCTCTTCACGATCAACCGTTATCATAACCCTGGAGTTATTCTCAGTCTCTTCTATATAGTCAAGATAACCTGCCTGAGAAAGAAGATGGAAAGCAGAAAGTGTCTTGCTGCGCTCAAGATGGAATGTTTCGCAAAATAGATCAAAATCGAACTCTATGAGGCGGTCATAACCTTCTCCAATCGCAAGATGCATGAAATTACATGCCCGTTCATATATCAACCTTATATCATCGCGCGAGGGAAAAGATAGCTTTAATTTGCGTCTCAGAGTTGCTTTATCATTTTTGGACACAAGTAGAACTGCATACGATTTTTTGCCATCGCGACCGGCACGCCCGGCTTCCTGATAATATTCCTCCAAGGAAGGTGGGAAATCAGAGTGAACAACAATCCTTACATCCGGTTTGTCAATTCCCATACCAAATGCATTTGTAGCCACCATAATCCTTACAGCTCCATGTTGCCATGCATTCTGACGTTCTGTCTTCGTCTCCTAGGATAGTCCTGCATGCTAATAATCTGCCGAAATACCGGATGATGATAAAAATTCCGCTATCTCTCGAGTCTTACGTCTGCTTCTTACATATACAATGCCGCATCCCTCGGTTCGAGAAAGAATATGGAAAATATCGTAGAATTTATTCTCAGAAGATCTTACGAGATATGAAATATTATCACGAACAAAACTCATTTTGAATTTTCGCGCATCGCGCCTAAATTCAAGGCGTGACATGATGTCGTCTGCCACTATTGGAGTGGCAGTAGCAGTAAGAGCAAGAACCGGGACATTAGGATGGAGTTTTCTAAGTTCTGCTATTTTTAGATAGGAAGGACGGAAGTCATAGCCCCATTGGGAGATACAGTGTGCCTCGTCTACCACTATAAGCTTCACTTCCAAACGTCTAAGTTCACCCAGAAAGAAGGTGTTTCTTAACTTCTCAGGAGATATGTAAAGAAAACGTGCACGGCCATTTGTAAGTCGCTCCCAAGCAACTCTTGTTTCTCTTACTGACATTCCGCTATTCAACATAACAGCTTTAATTCCCCTTCGTTTCAAGTTATCAACCTGATCTTTCATCAAAGAAATAAGGGGAGTGACAACCACAGTCAGACCAGACTCAAAAGCCATTCCCGGAATTTGGAAAGTCAATGATTTACCTCCACCCGTAGGCATCAGACCAAGAGTATCATACCCAGCCATGACACTTTCAATTATATCACGTTGAAGAGGACGGAAACTGTCGTAACCCCAGTATTTTTTAAGAATTTGTTCTAATTCCATACTCGGATGAGGCGGAAAATAAGTATAGGCAGAGTTAATCAAGTTCTGACTTGGATACTCTGATATCTTTTATCATCAATTGGATGGACTCAGTATTATGATGCTTGTTCTGTTCTATTGTATAGCAAATATCTATAGGCTTATGAGCATGTATGTGCTCAAAATAAGGAGCCATATTGAAAGCAATAGCCGAAATCACACGACTTGTGGAATTGTCTTCAAGTTCGAGCTTTATATGCTCCATATTTTTACCGACAAGCTTGGATGTTCCAAAATCAAAAACATTGCGTGTACGGAACACAGGTTTTTGATTGCCCGGACCAAATGGATTGAATTTCTTTAACCACGCCACGAGTTCGGGAGTAATATCAGCAAAAGAAATGTCTGCATCAATATCAAGCTGAGGGGAAAGTTGATTTGGCTGTATATGTGTAGCAACATATTCCTCAAACAACCTGCTGAACTCAGGAATATTCTCTTCTTTAAGCGATAGTCCGACTGCGTAAGTATGACCACCGAAATTTTCAAGCAGATGCCTTGTTGAGTTTACAGCAGAATATATATCGAATCCTTGAACCGAACGGCTGCTGCCAGTCGCCATACCATTGGCATAAGTCAATACAACAGACGGTTTATAGTATAATTCCGTAAGTCGCGAAGCAACAATACCTATTATACCCTTATGCCAATTCTTGTTGTAAATTACTATCGAACGCTTTCCATGAACAATATTTACATTATTCCCAATAAGTTCATTGGCTTCCTCCGTAATTTTCTTGTCAAGTTCTTTTCTATCCTTATTATACTGATCAATTTCAGCACCTCGTTGGTATGCATCGTGAAGATCACGGGTCACCAACAAACCAACAGCCTCCATACCACTTTGCATTCTTCCGGACGCATTGATGCGGGGACCTATCTTGAAAATCACGTCAGAAATCGTGATATCCTTATTTGTGAGCTTACACAACCTTATAATGCTTCTAAGTCCAAGATTGGGATTTGAGTTAAGGCGACGCAGCCCATGATATGCCATTATTCGGTTTTCTCCAATAATTGGAACGATATCGGCAGCTATACTAACGGCAACAAGGTCAAGAAGAGAATCAAGTTCATTGTGATTGCCGAGTCCATTGCTCTTTGCAAATCCTTGCATAAATTTAAAGCCAACTCCACAACCACTTAGATGCGGACATGGATAAGGAGACCCAGGCATCTTGGGATTAAGGATAGCTACAGCCGGAGGAAGTTCCTCATCGGGCACATGATGATCACAAATTATGAAGTCTATTCCGAGTGTCTTTGCATAAGCAATCTCATCTATAGCCTTAATGCCGCAATCGAGCACAACAACCAGCTTAACATCATTTTCAGCGGCATACTCTATGCTTTTGCGTGAAATACCATAACCCTCCTCATATCTGGTTGGGATATAGTATTCTATGTTGCTATAGTAGTTCTGAAGATATTTGTAGACAAGGGCAACTGCTGTAGTACCGTCTACATCATAATCACCATAGATCATAATTCTCTCCTTTGCCCCCATAGCACGGTTAAGCCTGTTGACCGCCTTGTCCATATCTGGCATAAGGAAAGGATCGTGCAAATCATCAAGGGAAGGGGAGAAGAAGCCCACAGCTTCATCCGGAGTGCTCACACCACGACGCAATAGCAACTCAGGCACCGGATGGATGCCTCCACATACCGGAAGGAGAGCTTCGGCTGCCTCCTACTCCTTGTTCGTAAGTGGTTGATAGTCCCAGTTATTGCTCATGGTGAAGTGCTGTTTATGACAGATAGCTAAAGCCACATTCTGTCTCATATTGCAAAATTAATCAAAAAAAATCAAATTTGCAATAAAAACATGGCTGTTTTAAGCACCTACCATGACTCTTTATTCTTTTTTAACATTGCACCCTCCAATGCTGGTTGGGCATAAGGAGGGTGCAACAATAATATTTCATGTAAATTTCAGGCCTTTATTTAGCCTTAATGAATGCAACTATAGCTTTTGGAGTGAGTGATGAACCTCGCAGCAACATGGAGGATGCATATATTTTTCCACCTATGACTATCGAACCATAAGCGCACACATAAAGGACTATCAGAGAGAGGATACTGCACCATACCGGAACTTCTCCCGTAATAGCATTGACAGCACCTACAGTTGGCGACGTCAATGGGAAATATGCACACACCTGCGCAAGAATAGAAGTTGGATGATCCACGGCATACATACCTATGTACATTGATGCGAGAACAAACATCATCAGGATTGTAAGATACTGCTGGTTCTCGTTGTTACTGTCGGTCAAAGCACCACAAGCGGCAAACAAGGAACTGAACATCATGAATCCACCGACAAAATAGAGCAACGACCAAATCAATGTTTTCCATAGGAGAGGATGGAGAAGATAATGCCATGGAATTGTCACGTCGAAAACAATAATAAATCCTATTCCAAACAATATAAAGCATCCTGCCCAAAGAAGCACTTGAGTAAGACATATCAACGCAACACTGATAATCTTTGCTGTAAGCATGGTGCGCCCTGTGACGCATGTGGCAAGAAATTCCATTATGCGGTTTGTCTTCTCCTGACGAACCATCTGCATTATCTGGCTACCGCATACGAGCATAGCCATTGTCAGGATCACACCCACCATCATTGAGACAGCCTTGGCAGCTGTCATGGTTTCTTCCTCAGGAGTGATTCCGGTCTTATCGTTGATTGAATCCATGATAGACATAGTGGAAGAAGAGTCGCTCATAAGAAATCCCATGACAATACCGAACGCCAGCATAAGCAAAGGAAATATAAATGTCATTATCCAGAACGACTTTCGTCCTACAGCAGTCTTATATTCATTTATTATAATGAGTTTGAGCTTATTCATATCTAATAGGAGTCTATGTATTATTCTTTCGATGTATTTTCAGACTTCGGCTGCATGTTTTTAGCAACATTAGCAGTCTCGGATGTATATGAGATAAAAATATCCTTAAGAGATGGAAGCGCCTCTTCAAAATGAAGTATCTGGCTCTGCATGGCAACAGAATCAAGCACATCATTGTTGGTGCTACCGGCATTTCTTCTCAGACGATATGCAAATCCACGCCGCCAGTTTAGATTCTCGACACGTTCTATATCTGTTATGGCACCTCCCGAGAGCAGCAACGGTTGTGACAGTTCAGTTGAAGTAGTAAGAAGAATTGTATTGTCCTTATGCAATTCCTTAACATTTGTCATAGAATCGGCCACGAGAATATGCCCATGGTCAACAAGAACGATATCGCTGCACATTTCTTCAATTGCAGGCATATTATGTGAACTTAGGATGATTGTGGTTCCTTTTTCACGTAGGCGCTCAAGAATTTGCTGTAGAATCTGTCCGTTAAGTGGATCAAAGCCACTGAATGGCTCATCAAGGATAACAAGTTTTGGTTCGTGCACAAGGGTGCATATAATCTGCACTTTCTGCTGGTTGCCTTTAGAAAGTTCCTTCAACCTACGGCGTTCCTGACCTTTAAGATTGAAAAGTTCGAGATACTCGTTCATCACAGTGCGCAGTCTTTTGGGATCTCCACCTTTCAATTGTCCAAAATACATAATCTGGTCGGCCATTTTCATAGTATCGTAAAGACCTCGTTCCTCAGGCATATATCCTATATTACGAGAAGCATTTATGGAGGCCTCCTCACCAAGAATGCGTACACTTCCGGCATCGATTGTCAAGATTCCGTTTATAATTCTCAGTAGAGTGGTCTTACCGGC
>WFLX010006647.1_pt1 | contig 11637 bp, 9 predicted proteins | sample 4967041 | NCBI WGS metagenome assembly WFLX01 (sample SAMN12857096, study PRJNA449069) | gut metagenome | isolation source: stool from male and female vole | host: Microtus ochrogaster | place: USA:Florida | collected 2017 | reverse complement strand
GGACTTCGACAACTCTTGCTCAATGACACTCTCAATCCGTCTAGACGACGCCGAAAGCCTCCACTCCCGCCTTAATGGAGTTTCCGGCCTAACCTTTGATAATTAATAGCGTCATAAAAGTAGCAAGCATGCTCCGCATGCGTCCCGCACCGTCAAAAGCTAACTATTTAAGTATATCTACGACATCTATAAGCTTACTTACTCTCCCTACGAAAAGCTCTGAATCGGAATCAAATACTTTCGACTTCCAATCAAAATAGAGTGCCCTCCATCCCGCATCTAATGCTCCTTGGATGTCATTGGCAGGATTATCGCCTATCATTACTATATTTTTAGAGGTTGCTCCTGTCGCTTGTTCCGCATATCGGAAAAGTCTCGGATCCGGCTTCTGAATCCCGATTTCGTCACTTATTACCATGCGCTGGATATATCGATGAAGCCCCGTAGATCGCAGTTTCCGGTACTGCACTTCCGTGAAGCCATTGGTCAGAACCCCTATAAGATATTTTCCGGATAGCTCTTCGAGCAATTCCTTNGCTCCTTCCATTGGAGTATTACATTCTCCAAGGAGCCAGAGATAACGATCGTTGACCGTCCGCATCTTTTTAACCGTTTCCTCATCATAGTGGTAAGGATTTATGGTCAGTCGGAAACGTTCAGGCTTCAGGAAATCAGCGGTGATTTGTCCCCTTTCATGAAGTTCCCACATTCGCTTGTTGTGGATGTGATACTCATCGATGAAAGCTTCAGCTGTATTAAATCTACTCCGTATTTCCGGCATTTCTTCCCATAGTCGTCGGAGCGATATCAACGAGGAGCATGAGAAGTCGAAGAGCGTGTCGTCAAGGTCAAAAAATATCCATTTAGTGGTCATAATCCGTCTTTTTCTGCAAAGATAACACTAATTTTGCATATAAATCGTATTTTTTGGCTCCTAAATAGTGATTAATTCAAAAAAAATAACGATATTTGCAGTCGCAAATCAAGAGTGTCTTTTTCGGAGGATCCTTGAGACGTAAAAATTAGAAGATTTTTCATTAAAAACATACCATCAAAATATTATTTATTATGCCCAGCGGAAAGAAAAGAAAAGGCCATAAGATGGCTACGCACAAGCGTAAAAAAAGACTGAGAAAGAATCGTCATAAGAAGAAATAATCCGGATAAATCCGGAGCGTCTTCACCGACACACTCAGCAAGCCGCTCTCCACTCATGGAGCGGACAAAGCCTCATGAACAAGCCGGATGGATGGGATGTTGATTCATACCATGTACCCGCTTGTTCTTTATTTTAGTTTAACCATTTAAGCAAATAAACAAATTAACTGCATTCTATCATAATCGTATTTCTATTTAATGTCAGCGACAAGGAACTTTAAGTTTGAGCGCAGCTAATTATGAATTATGCATTATGAATTATGCATTATTATCCTGAAATGGACACAATGAAAAGCGAACTCTTCGTCGACGTGCAGCCTAAAGACATCTCTATAGCGCTGCTCGAGGACTCGCGTCTTGTATCCCTGCAGAAGGAGAGTAGGAATGTCGTCTATTCAGTAGGCGATTTCTATCTTGCGAAGGTCAAAAAACTGATGCCGGGACTCAACGCAGCCTTTGTCGACGTTGGCTATGAAAAGGACGCTTTTCTTCATTATCTGGATTTAGGACCTCAGTTCAATACTTATAGTGCCTTTCTCAACGAGGCTTTTGAACATCCTGAGACAGTTCCGGAAATCTCCAGCATAGCAGCGCAACCTGAAATCCCTAAGCAGGGACGAATTTCAGATTTGCTTCAACCGGGACAAAAGCTCTTAGTGCAAATTGCCAAAGAGCCGATTTCCACAAAGGGTCCAAGACTAACTACAGAGTTAACTCTGACTGGTCGGTTTATGGTGCTGATCCCTTTCGGAAGCAAGATTTCAATTTCTCAAAAGATAAAGTCTACCGAGGAAAAGATCCGTCTGCGTCAGATCATCAGCAGTATAAAACCTCAAGGGTTCGGTGTAATAGTACGCACATCGGCTGAGGGAAAAAAGGTAGCAGAGCTTATCAACGAACTTCAAACCCTTGTAGAGACTTGGAAGAACTCCATTGCTAAAATGCAGAGGAGCGTGCCTCCATCGCTCATCTATGAAGAGGAATCAAGGGCGGTCGGAATCATCCGAGACATCTTCAATCCCTCGTTTGAGAGCGTCTATGTGAACGACGCTGAGATTTTTGAGCAAATTCAAAACTATGTTGCTTTGATTGCTCCAGATAGGAAAGAGACAGTAAAATTATACGCAAAAGACATACCTATCTTTGATAGCTTCAACATAACGAGGCAGATCAAATCTGCCTTCGGTAAAACAGTTTCTTTCAAATCCGGAGCTTACCTTATTATCGAGCATACCGAGGCTTTGCATGTGATAGATGTCAATTCAGGCAACCGCAGCAAGGCCTCCCAGGACCAGGAGACGAATGCTCTGGAAGTGAATCTGAGGGCTGCCGATGAGATAGCCCGGCAGTTGAGACTCCGGGATATGGGGGGCATCATTGTGGTGGATTTTATTGACATGGCAAAGTCGGAGCATCGTCAACAACTTTTGGACCACATGCGCGACAATATGTCGAATGACCGCGCTCGCCACAACATATTGCCTCTGTCGAAGTTTGGACTTATGCAGATCACTCGACAAAGAGTGCGCCCTGCACTTGACATCACTACGGAGGAAACCTGTCCTTCTTGCTTCGGAAAGGGAGAGGTGCAACCATCATTGCTCTTTACCGACAAACTGGAGGAAAAACTGGATTATTTGACTCAACACTTAGAAGTCAAGAAGTTTATCCTTTATGTTCATCCATTTGTGGAAGCATATATAAAGAAAGGGGTATTCTCACTTTATGGAAAGTGGAAACGCCGTTTCGGTAGAGGAGTAAAAGTAGTGGCCGACGAGTCTCTCGCCTATCTGCAATATCGCGTCATCGACAGCACGGGTATGGAGGTGTTCCTCCACGAAGAAAGCGACATGAACTCTGCCCAGTCAAAAAATAAGACACGCTCTGAACGCCTTTTGGAAGAAGAACCCCCACACTCGGATAATTCCAAGAAGGAATCCAAACCGGAATCAAAAAAAGAAACCAAATTAGAGTCAAAAAAGGAATCTAAATCCGAATCCAACAAAGAATCTAAGACTGAGTCAAAGAATGATTCAGAGTCTGAATAGACTCTGTGTCGACTAATGAAGAAAAGCTATCGGGCAGCATCCTGAGAAGGAAACTGCCCGTTTTTTCATTTGAATGAATGGCTATGCCAGATAGTCTGCAACTATAAAGGTGCTTCCTCCGATATAGATTATGTCTTGGGGCGACGCACTGTTTAGGGCAGCTTTTACAGCTTCCTTCGGATTTGCGAATGTCTCTCCTTCGATTCCGTGTTCATGGAATTTGGATTTCAAGTCGTTCGCCGGTAAGGCTCGGGGAATAGCGGCATTTGTCAGATAGTAGGTAGCATCTTTTGGAAGTAGACCTATGATATCATCAATGGCTTTGTCTGCCACGAACCCTATCACAAGATGTTTCTTACCTCCTCTCTCTCCGGCAGTCCTCTCAAGTTGCTCCATCGTGTATCTGATGCCCGCTTCATTATGTCCGGTGTCGCAGACGGTAAGAGGGTTGTCTGCCACTTTCATCCATCGTCCTGCCAAACCGGTCAGGTCGCATACATTCGCCATTCCTTTCTGTATTGATTGGTCGTCAATTTCGATACCGATACGTCTCATCTCATAAAGCGCTGTCAAGACAGTATTGATGTTCTTCTTCTGATAGTCTCCTACAAGCTGGCAATGGAACTCTCCACAAATTGGACTGCAGCAGTCAAANCCACCCACAGCGCAAGGTTCGCACTTCTGCAATGGACGAAGAGTGTCGGCAAATAAGATNGTGGTGCCAACCTCACTCGCTTTTTCCTCAAATACCTCACGAATCTCTCCTTCGGCTTCGCCTATCACACATGGAACGCCTTCTTTTATGATGCCAGCCTTCTCTCGGGCTATCTCTGGAAGAGTCTTTCCCAAGAATTGCGTGTGGTCTTTGGAGATATTGGTGATGATTGCCAATTCTGGAGTGATGATGTTGGTAGAATCAAGTCGTCCTCCCATTCCTACCTCAATGACGGCATAGTCAACTCGCTGCTGAGCAAACCAATCGAAAGCCATCATCATGGTGAGTTCAAAGAAACTCGGTCGCCCTTCATATCCGCTTTCTCGGAACTTCTTGACAAAATCAACGACGGCATCCTTATCGATCATCTTACCATCAATTCTTATACGTTCGCGGAAGTCAACAAGGTGAGGGGAGGTGTAAAGCCCTGTCTTATAACCTTGGCTTTGCAAAATAGCTGCTAACATGTGGCTGGTGCTTCCTTTTCCATTAGTTCCACCCACATGGATGCTTTTGAATTTTCTATGAGGATGGCCAAAATAGGAATCAAGGTCAAGGCTGGTCTGAAGACCAGGTTTATAGGCGGCAGCCCCAGTACGCGAAAACATCGGCAACTGAGCATATAGCCATTCAAGTGTCTTATCGTAATCCATACTTGAAATAATAGTAGTATAATATCCAATACGCATTGATGATTGAATGCCGAGGCAAACAATTATGCATTATGCATTATGACTTGCTTTAGCTTGAGCGTAGCTAATTATGAATTAGTTAATAATATAGGAGGAAACCAGCAAGCCCCATGATGCANATTACAAGGATGGGATGCATGCCGATTTTCTTTCCTTTATAGGGAAGTTTGAAATATACAAGACAGAATGAGACGGCACAAATCGCAATGCTGCATATCAATGTGCGTGTATCATGATCCGGTGAGAAGTTTGCCCAGTTCATCAGCATGATGGCTGCCGATGCTATCAATCCGACAACTACCGGACGAAGACCGGCAAATATTGCCTTTATTACACCGCTTTCATTATGCTTCCGTATGAAATGGGATGCCTTGATTACGAGGATGAATGATGGGATAGTAACTGCAAGAGTGCAAAGGATACTCCCCAAGAGGCCCCAAATTGGAGATGCAAGTTCTCCACCTGTGACATGCCCGGGTGCTACATAGCCTATATAAGTGGCAGAATTGATACCGATTGGTCCTGGAGTCATTTGTGAAATAGCCACAATATCGGTAAACATCTGTTCCGAAATCCATCCCGGTCCGACTACGGAGCGCTCAACGAGTGAAAGCATCGCATAGCCTCCACCAAATCCGAAAATACCTATCTTCAGATAGGCCCATATCATTTTTAAATATATGCTCATATTTTTTTAATTGAGAATTTAGAATAATTGAGAATTGAGAATTGAGAATTAAGAATTGAGAATTGAGAATATTCACTTTTCACTATTCACTTTCACTATTCACTATTCACTGTTCACTATTCACTATTCACTGTTCACTATTCACTATTCACTGTTCACTATTAACTATTCACTTTTTAACTTCTTACTTGTGTATTTCCAATGGGCGTACCCGCCTATGGCTCCCAAGGCGATCCAAGTGATAGGGTTTGAGATGATGCCCATATCAAGGGAAATCACTAAAGCTGCAACTGCTGGAATCCAAATGGTGGTTAATTTGAGCTTGGCGGCTTTTGCCGTCGTGATGACTGGGGCAATAATTAAAGCTACCACCGCCGGGCGAATCCCCATGAAGATACTACTCAGCACATGGCTGTTTTTGATGGTCTCGGGTGTTAAGAATATGGCGATNGCAAGAATTATTAGGAAGGAGGGGAGGATAGTGCCAGCTGCAGCCACTATGCCACCTTTCATTCCTTTGAGTCGGTCTCCGATTGAAGTTGCAATGTTGACAGCCAAGATGCCCGGCAAAGACTGGGCTATGGCAAGAAGATCAAGAAATTCTTCTCGTTCTATCCAGTGATGTTTGTCGACTATTTCCTTCTCAATAATAGAAATCATAGCCCACCCACCGCCGAAAGTGAAGGCTCCGATTTTCATGAATGTTGTAAAAAGTTGTCCGTATATTCCCATATTCGTAATTTAAGTTCGCAAGCTCTTTCACCTTTCGCCTGCGAAAGGTGAATTTATAATTTGAGACTGCAAAATTAAAATTTCTTAAATAATTTGCCAAGGATTTTAACGGTTTTCTCAAAAATTATTGCTAACTTTGCAGTTGCCCACAAAATGTGGAGTAAAACCAACCTAAAATAATAAGTAATGGCACTCTGGTTTGAAACCAAAATTAGATACGACCGCATGCAAGAGAATGGGGCTGTAAAGAAAGTCACAGAACCCTATCTTGTAGATGCTTTGACATTTACAGATGCGGAGGCCCGCATCATAGAGAAGATCACTCCTTATATATCAGGAGAGTTTACTGTTTCGGCTGTAAAGAAGACCAAGATCTCAGAGATTTTCTTCGATGAGTCTGACTATGCTGACAAGTATTATATGGTGAAGGTGAATTTCATCACACTCGACGAAAAGAGTGGCAAAGAAAAGAAGTCGGCAAGCTTTATCCTCGTGCAGGCAGGCGACTTTGAAAACGCACTCGGCCGCTTCCAAGACGGAATGAAAGGCACTATGGCAGACTATCAGATAGCCTCAATCACTGAGACTCCACTCATGGATGTCTACCCNTACGAATACGACACTCCGGAAAAGCCAGCTTCCCCAACCTAACCCCGACAACTTGACAACCTGACAACCTGACAACCCGCCAACCCGTCAACCTGACAACCTGACAACCCGACAACCAACTATGATAGCTGAAGAGATTAAAAAGATTCATTCCGAACTTCCAGAAGGAGTCGAGCTTTGTGCAGTGAGCAAATTTCACCCTGCGGAAGCTGTGAAAGAGGCTTACGATGCTGGCCAACGGATTTTTGGAGAAAGCCGTGTCCAGGAATTGCTTGAAAAGATTAAAGTTCTTCCTACGGATATTAAATGGCATTTCATCGGTCATCTGCAGACCAACAAGGTGCGTCAGCTTATAGGTAAGACTTTTCTCATTGAGAGTGTAGATTCTACTCGTCTTCTTGATTTGATAGATAAGGAATCAGAGAAGGCTGGAGTGGTAACCCGGGTGCTTATGCAGCTTCATGTGGCGAAGGAAGAAACGAAATTCGGTTTTTATCCGGAAGAACTCTTGGAGTATTTTCAAAATCGCGAGTTTGAAAATCTAAAAGCTACACATATCTGTGGAGTGATGGGGATGGCTTCTAATACGGATGACATGGATCGCGTTAGGGAAGACTTCCGTACGATTTCAAAAACACACAAGCAGATTCTTGAGATAGCTCCGGATTTGCGAGGATTCGACACTGTCTCGATGGGAATGTCAGGCGATTGGCCGATAGCGGTGGAAGAAGGCGCCAATCTTGTCAGAATCGGAACTGCAATTTTTGGATCAAGAAATTACTAAAAGACAATTCTATGTATATGTTTAAATTATTAGCGGTAATTAATTATGCATTATGCATTCGAACTTAACAATCTAAATAATAACTAAAGTAAAATCAACCATGAGTAATTCTAAAGCAGCATCAGCGCCCCAGTCAGGACGTACGGTTGCAATCGTCACGATGTTCTTTATCTTCGCGATGATCTCTTTTGTGACCAACATGGCAGCCCCATTTGGCAATATCTGGGGTTTCCGTTATGAATGGGCCGGAATGGCAGGTAACCTTATGAACTTTACCGCATACCTCTTTATGGGTATTCCGGCAGGCAACATGCTTATAAAGTACGGATATAAGAAAACAGCTCTAATCGCTCTTGCAGTTGGCGCAATAGGTCTTACTATCCAGCTTCTTTCAAGTTACGTAGGAGATAGCGTCGTCGTTTATGGCGAAGGACCAACAGCAACCACGCTCAACCTCTTCATTTATCTTCTTGGTGCACTCGTCTGCGGTTTCTGTGTATGTATGCTCAACACAGTGGTAAATCCTATGCTTAACCTTCTTGGTGGCGGTGGAAACAAGGGTAATCAGCTTGTTCAGATGGGTGGTTCTCTTAACTCTCTTTCCGGCACACTTACTCCTATGCTTGTTGGTGTTCTCGTTGGAACTCTAACGAAAGAGACATCAATGGCAACTGTAGCTCCACTCGTGATCACAGGTATTGTTATCTTTGTGGCTGCGTTCATCGTAATTTCCTTCATAAAGATTGAAGAGCCTCAGAAAAATCTTAGCAATGCGACATACGAACATAGCCCATTCTCTTTCCGCCACTGTACTCTCGGCGTAGTAGCTATCTTCTTCTATGTAGGTGTAGAAATCGGTATTCCGGGCGAAATGAACGCATGGATTAGTCGCGAACCATTTGAAGGGGCTGCCGCCGTAGCCGGTTCTCTTGCCGCTCTCTATTGGTTGTTGATGCTTGTAGGTCGTATCGTCAGTTCAGCAATCAGCGGAAAGGTGTCTACTCGCCTTCAGCTTATCGTTGTGTCAACAATAGCTTTAGCCTTTCTTTTGGTTGCCATTCTTCTTCCGAAAGAAGTCACTTTCAATTCTCCAAGCATCCCCGCTCTTAATATCACCAGTGGTTTAGTTCCGATGAAGTGTTTGTTCCTCTTCCTCTGTGGTCTTTGTACTTCTGTAATGTGGGGTGGTATCTTCAACCTTGCAACAGAGGGCCTTGGCAAATATACAGCAAAGGCTTCAGGTCTGTTCATGACAATGGTAGTCGGAGGTGGTATCATGCCATTTATCCAGGACTGGATCGCTCGTTCAACAGGAGATTACGTAAGCAGCTACTGGCTCGTATTCGCTATGGTGGCATATATCTTCTTCTACGCTGTAGTAGGTAGNAAGAANGTCAATACTGATATTCCAGTCGATGAAATCGATGAAAANCANGTTCTCGATGCCGGTTAATTAACATAAATATCAATCAATAANAGAGATCNGTAATATATTATTAATTAGCATATTTCCTAAAAGCATTTCGATTAATTGTCGCTGTCAATTAATTATGCATTATGAATTATGCATTATGAATTAACAATAAAAACCATGACCTTAGATCCAAACCTTCTTACACGTGGCGCAGACAACATGCGTGTCCTCATCGCCGAAATGGTTGAAAAAGCAAAATCCGGTCACCCCGGTGGCGCTATGGGTGGCGCTGACTTCATCAACGTACTCTACTCTTCTTTCCTCAACTATGACCCCGAAGATCCAAACTGGTTTGCACGCGACCGTTTCTTCCTTGATCCAGGCCACATGAGCACTATGCTCTATTCAGTCTTGGCTCTGGCTGGTAAGTTCACTATCGAAGAACTTCAAGGTTTCCGTCAGTGGGGTACTGCTACTCCGGGACATCCGGAGCTTGAAGTGGAACGTGGCATTGAAAACAGTTCCGGTCCTCTTGGTCAAGGACACGTATATGCAGTAGGTTGCGCTATCGCAGAGCGTTTCCTCGCTGCACGCTTTGGCGAGGTGGTTGAACACAAGACCTACGCGTTCATTTCTGACGGTGGTATTCAGGAAGAAATTTCACAAGGTGCTGGCCGTATCGCCGGAAATCTTGGACTTCACAATCTTATCATGTTCTATGATAGCAATGAGGTTCAGCTTTCAACCAAAGTTAAAGAAGTTACTTCTGAAGATACAGCGGCAAAATATCGCGCCTGGAACTGGAATGTGCTTGAAGTAGACGGAACTGACCCTCTCGCAATCGCAGGTGCTATTGAGACTGCGCGCGAAGAGAAAGAGCGTCCCACTCTCATCATCGGTCATACAGTGATGGCTCGTAAGACTGTTGCTGCCGACGGTTCAAGCCTTGAAGGACATGTAGCTACCCATGGGCAGCCACTTTCTGCAGCCGGAGCTGATATGGATAAGACAGTCGCTAACCTCGGTGGTGACCCGAAGAATCCATGGCAAATTTGGGACGACGTCAAGAAACTTTATGCCGACCGTCGCGAACAACTTATTGCTTACGCAAAAGAACGCAAAGCTAAATATGCTGAATGGGCAGAGAAGAATCCGGATGAGGCAAAGACTCTTCAGGATTGGATCGACGGCAAACTTCCTAACCTTGACTGGACAAAGGTTGCTCTTAAACCAAATATGGCTTCCCGTGCTTCTTCAGCAGCTGTCCTTTCNTTCCTNGCNGACCATGTNCANAATATGATTGTNAGTTCTGCTGACCTCGCTANCTCNGACAAGACAGANGGCTTCTTGAANAAGACTCATGCTTTGGTAAAGGGTGATTTCTCCGGAGCATTCCTTCAGAGTGGCGTAGCTGAGTTGACAATGGCTTGCATCTGCAACGGTATNGCNCTCCATGGCGGTTGCATCGCNGCTTGCGGAACATTCTTCGTATTCTCTGACTATATGAAGCCNGCTATCCGTATGGCAGCTCTTATGGANCTTCCCGTTAAGTTCATCTTCACTCACGATGCATTCCGTGTAGGTGAGGATGGTCCTACACACGAACCGGTTGAGCAGGAAGCTCAGATCCGTCTTCTCGAACAGATGGANAACCTTTCCGGACACCAGGGAGCTCTTGTGCTCCGTCCTTGCGACAGCGCAGAGACTGTTGAAAGCTATCGTTTAGCTCTTGAAAACAAGAAGTCTCCTACAGTTCTCGTTCTTTCTCGCCAGAATCTTGAAGATATCCCGACAGAGAATCGTGCTGCCCAAGCCGCTAAGACTGGAATGGGTGGCTATGTAGTATATGACGCTCCTGATACAAAGGTTGTGCTTGTGGCCAATGGTTCTGAAGTTGCACTTGCCTATCACGTAGCTGAAAAGCTCGGTGAAGAGGGAATCGGTGCTCGCGTTGTGTCAGTTCCTTCTGTAGGTCTCTTCTGCCGTCAACCTAAGGAATACAAGAACGAAGTTATTCCTAACGGAGTTAAGGTATTCGGTATCACAGCCGGTCTTCCTGCATCTCTCTATCCAGTGATGAAGGGAGATTGGGAAATCTTCGGTATGGAACGTTTCGGTGCCTCTGCTCCTGCTAAGGTTCTTGACGAAAAGTTCGGCTACACAGTCGACAATGTTCTCGGCAAAGTAAAGGCTTTCCTCGCAGAATAATCCACCTCGGAGAGCTGATATTATGACGAAACACCAGGCTTCAGCCTGGGGGACTTAAAAATGATCAGTAGCCTCGGAGAGGCGATTTATAACAATAAATCTTAAAAAGACGTNAATTTCACGTCTTTTTTTGTTNTTTTTATGGATATTTTTTATTAATTTTGCAAATTGTAACAGAAATGTTGTTTTTGACCTATAATCAACTAACTAAGGATAATCAAACATCTATAAATAATTTTATCAAAACGATCAGAATATGAGCAATGAAAAGAAGTTTCTGACCTGTGATGGTAATCAGGCTGCAGCACATGTGAGCTATATGTTCACTGAAGTAGCTGCCATTTACCCGATTACGCCGTCATCTACAATGGCAGAGTATGTAGACGACTGGAGCGCAGCAGGCAGAAAAAACATCTTCGGAGAAACTGTACTCGTTCAGGAAATGCAGTCAGAGGCTGGTGCAGCCGGTGCTGTACACGGTTCTCTTCAGGCTGGTGCCTTGACTTCCACTTACACTGCATCTCAGGGCCTTCTCCTGATGATTCCTAACATGTATAAGATTGCCGGTGAACTTCTTCCCTGTGTCTTC
>WFLX010372302.1_pt1 | contig 11638 bp, 5 predicted proteins | sample 4967041 | NCBI WGS metagenome assembly WFLX01 (sample SAMN12857096, study PRJNA449069) | gut metagenome | isolation source: stool from male and female vole | host: Microtus ochrogaster | place: USA:Florida | collected 2017 | reverse complement strand
GTTTTGTGCCGGGTCGCAGAATAATACTTGCCCAAATAAACCGAGAGCGAAAAAGCGAGGAGTCACAACCTCTTTGCCATCAATTATCGTAATTATGTTGTTCCAGCCTAATGAATATGCTTCGTTGTCTAATGAAGCATGGGTTGAACGCTCGATCCATTCTTTACTGACAATTTGCTTATTGTCGTAAACACCACCGTTGAGGTATAGACGCCCGATTTTAGCCAGGTCCCTGACATTCGTAACAAGTCCACCGTATGCTTTAGCCTGTCGATGCTTGCTGTCATCAAGACTGATAAAAGCTTCTGTTTCCATATTGAGCGGTTTCCAGACTTTTTCCTGTAAATATTTTGAAAAGGGCGCTCCTGCAGCTCTCTCGATCGCCACGCCTAAAAGGGCGGTCGCTATTGAATTATAATAGTGATCAGTACCGGGTCTCGACTTAAAGTGTAGTTTTTTGAATTGATTTACCACATCCTTTCCATAATATAATTTAGCCATTTTTGAAAATGGGTTCCATCGATAACTTTCCTCAAAATCAAGCCCTGTTCTCATATCGAGGAGGTGTTCGATTGTGAGTTCCTTAAATAGAGGGTCCGCGTTATTTAGTTCGGGGATGTATTTGGTGACAAGGTCATCCATGGAGATAACCCCTTCATCTACAGCAATACCGCACAATAAGGCGGTAACAGCTTTAGAAATTGAGAATATGTTTGAGGGTGACAATTGCGAGAAATCACCATAATACTGTTCAAGTAGAATGGTGTCATTACGAACAATGAGTAATGCTCCATCGCCTCTTACACGAGAAAAATATTCTCCTATGGTTTCGTTATTAAAACGTCCTCCTGAAAATTTTGAGTCCTCAAAATACCTATCGTGGGAGTCTGAGTAAATCAATACATTATTCTTGTCACTGTTTGTGCGGATAGTGTCCACTGCGAAATGGCGATATGTGTCTGTTGAAGGACTACCGCATCTGATGGACTTGAAAGTAGAACAACCAGTCAAAAGCACAGTAGATAATAGGAGGATAAGATATGACTTCTTCATCATGCAAAGATACGCATTTTCAGCGAGGTATCAAGTTATTCACTTGATCTAATTATTTTTGAACTGTTAATCAGAATGTTGAGATATTCATCCATTTAAGACACTTACAACAAGCGGTCTTTTATCAAAAAATTTGGGACTTGTCGCCTATAAAATACTACCATTTCAGAAGCTACAACGCGATTTAAATGAAGGAGCCGTAGATTCGCTTTGAGCCATCTTCATTATTTAGGGTCATTTTTTTTGATCCATAGGTCAAAAATGTTAGAATAATATCCGACTTTGATCATTAATATGGCTATTTGGTCGTAATATCGCGAGTTCGGGATAAGGATAGACTAAAAAGATGAATCGGCAGCTTGAAAAAGTTTTTTATGAGATTTGGAAACGAGACGCATCTTTTTACCTATAAATCGTGTCTAAGTCACATACGTCACGCTTCCAAATCTAATGTTTTTACACCACATTTGGAAGCGTGACGGCGGGTTTGGATAGAATGAATATGAAATAATTTGACTGGATGCCTGACTTGGTACATAGGTATCCAGTTATTCAGAATACTTCTTCTCTTCATAGTCGGTTTGGTTGAGACCTTATCTGCTAATGTCGGCATAGTTGAGCCTCAGAGCAACATAGATTTGAGCTTGATGGCAACGTAATGCTGACGGGTCTGTTGTAATTTTGCATCAGATATATCGAAGCCTACAAAATGATAATTACAAATTTGATGTCACCTTCATTATTAACCAGTTGGATTCTTTATGATCTATTTTTTCCTCTTTCCTCGTAAATAATTTCGAAATTCCGGTTGAATGCTTGAGTAGTATCAGAAGCGGTATTGNATNGANGCGAGGATGTTGCGGGGGCGGATTTGGAATGAGTGCTCCGAGCGGGAGAGNGTGCCGTAAGTGACGTATTGATAGTGGCGTTTGTCAAGGAGGTTATCGGCTGTAAGCGACAGGCGTACTTTGCTGCTTACATGCCAGANGGCTGATGCGTCAAGAAGGACGAGGTTATCGGTNTTCCCATCTGGAAATCTGGTGAGAAAGTGCTCCGCGCCTGTNGTAAATTGCCAACGGTCATGAGGCATAATGGTGGCATAAAGTTTCTGATTGAAAGAGTGGGTGCTATTGTCAGTGCTACCGATTTTCAACTGCGTGAATACGTAGTTTGCGTCATAGTTCACAGAAAACCACTTACTCAGGCTCCCCTTGAAATATGGTTTTAAGCCAAGGGTCTGCTGGCTGTAACCTTCCACAATGTTGTCGCGCATCGATGCCGCCGAGCTCGTGGAGGCATTCACATCCATGCCGATTACCATGCGGCTATGGCCGAGTCCTTTGCTGAGACCGCCGCTTATGTTCCATAAATGACTTCCCGAGAGCCTGTCAGCGTACGTTGAAACGATGAAATCATCAATGAACAATTGGTTTGACATAAATGAGCTGCGGCTATAATTGTAGGTCAGTGAGGCGTTAGCAAAAAAAGATGAGAGGGGATTGCGGTATTTGTAGCTCGCTGTCGCGGCAATATTCTGCGAATACTTGTCAATGTCGTTGGCGATGAAAATATTGCGGTAATCTGACATTACGGGTACATCGATATTCATATAAGCTTGAGGCGAACTGAGCTGATATGAAATGGAGGCGNAAANCTCACTTNTCGACGATGTTTTCTTACGTATATATACTCTTGGGNATAGATTAATGTAGTTGTNCCGGCTGTCTATGCTATGATTCAGCCATTTCGCCNGTATCTTGGTTGACAGAAGCCAGCCATTACGCTCGTAGTCGAGTTGAGGAGTGGCGTACAAATTTGAAAGGAAAGTGTTGGAATACCGCGAATTGTCGAAACTGCCCATTCCAGACAGTAATAGATCCAGACGATGATAATTAAAATCAACACCACCGTTGATATAGAATTTCCAGAAACGGCCCAGCTTACCCCAACGAGTTTCAGTGGTGCTACGAAAATCAGTGGTACTGACGTTTTGTATAACATTCTCCTCTCCAAATACAGCCAGTCTGTCGGGACGATGCACGAACGTATTTCGAGAAGTCAGTTCAAAAAGTTTCTTTTCGTTGCGCTTCACCAGTTTCAGATCATTTTCGGCCGAGATGTTGCGTCGACGGATACGCTGGTCAAGCTCAAAAGACCCGGTTATGGCAGAGTGCGAATTATCCCATACTCCATCAATCGTAAGTTTGTCTTTCAGGAAATAACCACGTTTGTTAATCTGCATGTTGAACTGTGCCGAGATATCATGACTTTGAGTACGTATGGTATTGTTCTTGATAAACTCCGGAATTGACTGGCTGAAATAATCAGTCCGCAATCCGGAATTATAATCGAGTCTGTTGCCTACATAATTCAGCTTGATCCGTATCGAGGTGTCACCACGCTTCCATGCCGTGATTGAGTTGGCAAGCCACGACAGATTATCGCGGGTTCGCTTCTCATTGAGCGGCGCGTTGACAATATCAGCAGCTATGTACTCAGGCCATAACGACTCAGAATAACCTGTGAATGACATGTCGCTGAAGTCATGTTCGGTAATCTGCACGTCAGGATTCCATCCTGTGTTGCCGCCGCGAACGGTCAGGATACTCTGAATCTTCGGAGCAATACGCATGGCGTATAGCGAGCCGTCGTATAACATCGGTTGCACGCCGGTCCCGGCTTTGGCTACGCCCACCCATTTGCCTTTTGCACCTTCGTTGAGCTTGATATTGATACCTGCCTCTTCGGGAAACTCAATGCCTTCAAGAGCCTTTACAGGCTGGTGATTCTCCATCACCTCCACCGACTTTACATCCTTATGTGAAATATTATTGGTGGCTAATCCATATTGTCCTCCCAGGAAATCATCTCCGTCGATATAGAACTTGTTGATAGGCCTGCCCTGATACTTTATCGTACCGTCTTCCTCGACCTTAATGCCGGGTAAACGCTTGATTACATCGATTATGGCATTGTCGGTGGCATTGGCATATCGCGAGACATTGAATACCAGAGTGTCGCCCTTTGCGTAGATGTCGGGAGCCTGCACAATCACATTTCTCAATTGTGTTGTCTTCGGCCACATTTCCACACCTTTGGCGAAGTCATGGTCTTTTGATATCTTGAGAGACTCATATCCCATGCATCGGATAGAAATGGAATCTGTGGAGTCTGATATCTTTATCTTGAAAATGCCGTCAGTATTCGACGAAGCAAATGCAATGGCTTTTCCTTGCCTGTTGAGCGCTTGCACAACTGCACCGTTGACAGGCTGCCGGGTTTCTGCGTCAACGATAGTTCCGGAAACCGTTTCCGGGACTGCTGCCGATGCCGACAGCAGTCCGAGGAAAAGGCATAGTATAGAAAAGCTGTATCTCTCCATTATCTCCAGTCACGCTCTATATAATCAAAAGGTAGCTCGATAGGGTCGTAGGCATTGAGCATAGGATTGCCATTCTCGTCGGANACAGTGATATGCCCGTGGCCGCCGGCTTCATAGTAGGCGTAGGGATTCACATCATAGCGGTGTTTCGTGTCATAGTATTTAGCTCGCGAAGTGGAGTTGTAAGGTACTTTGTATATCGTTATGGGTCTGTCGGCNTTTGAATTGATNCCTATACATTCAAAGAGATAGTCTCCGTCTCGATCCGTGGCCTTCATTATCAGCCCGGGTAGCCCGTGCAGTTTCCAAGGTCCTTCCATAATTGGTATATCCTCAGAATAGAAGACTGTCCATTCACGACCACGGAAATTACAGATAGCGGAGCGACATTCATAGCCGAGCACATCTGTCACGCTGTCGGTCTGTGTCCAATCGATCAGCGGCGTATCCTCCTCATAGCGTATCCAGTCCATGCATATCTTTTCGGTATGGGTGAGTCTGCCTTCAGGATAATTCTTGAAGATTGTCATGAACTCACCGTTGGATAACTTTCCNTCCAGAGCNGCTTCGGCAACCTGTTCNTGTGTAATGTTCATGAGCAGTGAATCCACTGTGAGATTCTTGTAGCTGGAGAATTTTGACAGANCGTCAGNACCNATCTGCAGNANCATNCGGTCGGTAGTGTGGTTGTCATCGAGCTGGCCGGTCGTGTCATTGCACCATGAGTAGTGGTAGACAAACTCCATTTTCTCGGGTGCGATAGTCTCGGTCTCGGGTACCGTGCCCTGGAATATGCCGAGGGTGCGGCGCATCACTTTAGCGGATACGGACATCGCCATAGTCATGATGGCCATAAGGATGATTGTTGTTTCCTTCATTTCGTGGTAGTTTTGTTTCACGATGCAAAGTTATCATGTTCCTCTCCCATGAGACGAAAATAATCATTACTCAAACATTATGGAATTATTACTAAATTATTACTGTCGGAAAAATTGCGGTCAACATCAATGTGTTGTCGTGATTTTATGATTAATTTTGTGACATGGAAAGGAAGATTAAGATTCTGTATATGCTCTCAATCGTAGCAATACTTGCCTTTCTGGGTATGCAATGCTATTGGTTGTATGGCCGCTATGAATTTTCGTTGCGGGAGTATGAGGACGTGACAGGGGATAAGATCACTGCTGCCATCAAGGAATATGATGAGGTAAGGGCACGCACCTCCACCGTCACTAAGGAGACTACGAAAATACAGTCGGTGTTCAACATGAATACTGATGTAGATTCCGTCGGCAACCGCAAACGCACCGTCACGGTTACCACCCGTGAGCTGGATGGTAAGAAGCTGCTGGGAATCACCGAAAAACGAAAGCTTACACCGGAGGAGATGGAGAGGCTGCAGAAGCTGGTCATCGACTCGCTGGAGATGGTCGATGCCAAGGTGGCTACAGTGGATGCCTCAACTGCACCTTCTGACGGCACCGCCTGGAATGCCATGAGAAATTTTGAGAACGAGATACAGTCTCCCTTTACTGTGGTGGGGATTGACTCGTTGCTGAGAAAGCACGGACTCGATGCCGAGATCTCTCTTGTCGTGATGGATAGCGTCACATGGTATCCTGTCACCGTGCCACATTCATCCGTGCTGTCTCCATCTATCAAGGTCATCTCTCCTTATTCCGAGCTTGAAAGAAAAGCCGTGGTGATACGGTGTAAGATACCTATATCGGATGTGCTCCGCTCGATGGGATGGACACTGATATTAGCCTTGATCCTGTCAATATTGCTGATATTATGCCTGGTGTGGCAGATAAAGACCATAGCTACGCTGACACGGCTTGACAAGATGCGCAACTCGTTTATATCCACGATGATTCATGAATTGAAACGTCCGATTTCGACATTGAAAATGTGCGTATCCGGTATCGACAATGATAAACTGATGGAAGATGACCAACTGCGGCATGAGCTCACCGGAGAGACACGCATTGCGCTCGACAACCTTTCGGCATATTTCTCCAAGCTGCGCGACATAACATTCAATAACGTAGAGCAGATTCCGCTCAATGTAACCTCATTCAACCTGGCTGCACTCGTTGATGGAGTTATCAATTCCGTCACATTGCCCAGTGCTAAGGAGGTGGTGCTTGAAAATACTGTTGCGGCAGATTATGAGATTTATGCCGACCGCTCGCATCTCATGAATATACTCACGAATCTGATTGAGAACGCGATAAAATATTCTGGCGATGAAGTGACGATAAAGATAAAAGCCGTGAGGACTCCAGATGGTTGCCAGATTACTGTCGAAGACAATGGCAACGGTATCCCCGCCGCTGATATAAGCAGGATTTTCAACCGTTTCTATCGTGGCAAAGCATCATCGACCGACATTCCAGGGATGGGGCTCGGCCTCGCGTACGTCAAACTGCTGACTGATGCCCATGGCGGCGATATATCGGTGGAGAGCGCCGAGGGCATCGGCTCAACATTCCATATACAGTTACCGCAATGAAAAAGATACTGCTCGTGGATGATGACCTGAAGAACTCAATGCTGCTCAAGCGCTTCATTGAGGCCGAGGGATATGAGGTGACATACGCTCCAGACGGCAGGGTAGGGATAGAGCTATACCGCGCGACGCACCCTGACCTGATTCTCCTCGATATTAATATGCCGGAGATGAACGGCTTTGAGGTCGCGCAGACTATCCGTGAAACTGATAGACGTGTGATAATCTTCTTTCTCACTGACCGTACCGACAAGGTTGACCGCCTGTATGGCTTCAAACTTAAGGGAAACGACTATATACCCAAACCATTCTATCCCGAAGAACTGATAGCCAAGATTAATGAAAGGTTTGAGAGCGATATTACCGCGCAGGATGTGGAGTATCAATTGGGCGACACGTTGTTCCGGCCCAATCTCGCATCATTGACATATAATGGCGAGACACACTCCCTTTCAGTGCGCCAGACAGAGATCTTATCTATACTCGCTCAGAATCTGGGCAAAGTTGTTGACCGGGAGGTAATCCTCAATGCCGTGTGGGGTGACAGCAGTTATGCAAACTCTCTTGCACTCAACGTACAGATAAGCTATATCCGCAAACTCCTTGCCGACCCCGCGATAACGATAACCTCTCTGAAAAAGAAAGGGCTGATGCTGATGATTCAATAGTGGTGCGAAACAATCGGACACAATATTTGTGTAAGGAAAAAACCGACACAATGTCTTCTGACTGCCGGATAATTCTTATCTTTGCATCCGGGGCGTTGCAGAGGTGTTGCCTGAGCCGCTTCTGACATCTCATGTGACGAGAAGAAGACTTGGGTAAAAACACCATCTGTTGACGGTGCCTGAACGTTATAATAAAAAGGAATTTATCATGCGACAGATAATACAACATTTCACTGACGATGACCTGTATAAGTTTACGATGTGCTGCGCGGTTATTGAATGTTTTCCACGNACNCAGGTCAAATATANGTTCAANGACCGTGACAATACAGTCTANCCTCCCGGATTCGCCGNCCTNGTCACTGAGCAGATCNTCATGNTGGAGAATCTCAGGATCACCGATGAGGAAATNGCCTTCNTGCGTAGNAAATGCNACTTNATCCCCGCNTGGTTCATGAGCTANCTNCGNGGNTTCCGCTANGACCGCNANTGGGTNANAGTGAGCCAGGACAGCGAGGGACATCTGCATATAGAGATAGAAGGCTGCTGGAGCGACACGATCCTGCTTGAGGTCAAGATCCTGGCGATAGTATCCGAGCTGTATTACATGGTCACAGGCGAAAACAGGCTGTTTGACTACCTGGAATACTACCGGCGGTCGTATGATAAAGGCCGCCGGCTTATCGATGCCGGATGTATGTTCAGCGACTTCGGCACACGCCGGCGTGCCTCGTTCGAGGCCCAGGATACCACCGTCCGCGCCATGTCCGACTGTCAGGAGGCGATGCACGGCCCCGGACGGTTTACCGGCACCAGCAACGTGTATCTGGCGATGAAATACGATCTCACTCCGATAGGCACAATGGCACACGAATTTGTATGCGCCATAGCCGGCATGTACGGACCGCTGATGGCCAACCATATAGCGATGACCAAATGGGCGCATACATATCGCGGGGCCTTGGGTACATTTCTCTACGACACCTACGGATGGCAGATATTCAGCCTGAATTTCTCGACCGATTATGCCAATATGTTCAAGGGGCTGAGAGTAGACAGCGGCGACAACCGCGAGCAGCTTGACCTTATAATCGACAAATACCGCTCTCTGAATATCGATCCGCGTACCAAACAGATTGTGTTCAGCAACGCGCTCAACGTAGACCGTGCGATTGAGATACAGAAATACGCCGCCGACAAATGCCTCCCGTCGTATGGCATAGGCACACACTTCACAAATGATTTCGAAGGCGTCAAGCCCATGAATATCGTGATAAAACTCACCGACGTGAAGATCACCGAGTCGTGGCCGTTCTATTCCCAGACCTGCAAGCTCAGCGAAGACAAGGGCAAATACTCGGGCGATAAGGCCACGGTAGACCGATTTCTGGCTACCCTTAATCTGACATATCGCTGACACGGATATGCCGCAACAATCCTAAAGGGAATCCGGAATATGGCTTACCGCACAAGCCGTAGTCGCAGAGACACGTGATCTTATTGCTGTTCCCATATGATTTCCTTACAGTGAGGACAGACAGTGGTCTGTGGGGTGACGGGTTTGCCACAGACCGGGCATACATCATAAGCCGAAGCAGTGTCATATACCGGCGCGGGATTATTACCGCCGACATCATAATTCAGCACACTGTGAGCATGTTGAGTGCCGAGCATATTGATCATGTCGAGCTCGGCGCGACATTCCTCAATTCCCATTCGCGCACCTTGTATGACCACTTGCATATATCGGTCGGTCTCACCATTGTCTTTATGGTACTGCCAGATGGTATATACAGCCGGTCCGTAACCATGGTTGGCGGCTTTGTAGAGCCAGTGCAAGCCATTTTCCGGATCCGGCTCAGCGCCCTTGCCATTAAGATACATATAGCCGACATTGCTCTCGGCAAATGAGTTACCCTGCATCGCGGCGCGTTCAAAAAGTTTTATGGCCCGGCTTTCATCCTGCTCGACACCGTCGCCCTCGGCATATCTGATACCAAGATTGCAGAGTGCGTACATATTACCGCCGACAGCCGCGCATTTGAAGAGCTTGACAGCGAGTTCAGGATGTCTTTCATCGCCGTATTTCTCCAATATCCCAAGCATTACCAATCCATCGGGATCTCCGGCCAATGCCCCTTTCATGGCGGAATCAAAGGCGAGGTTATAGCGTTTCTGACTGATATACAATTCGGCCATTCTGCTATTCGCATGAGGCGAGCCGTCATCAGCCGCGTCTGAAATAGCAGACCAGTTGTCTTCATTTACCATCGTTTCCAGAAAACGATAATACTCTTGTATCTCAGCCTTGAATTTCTCCTCATCCTCAGGATTGGTATTTGTGATGCGCCCGTTTTCATCTTTAAACGGTATTGTGGCTACAAGACCATAATCAAATTTTTGACCATGCTCCAACGACTCGAATATCTCCCACATCCGATGCCTGAACCATTCCTGATAATAGATCGTGTCTATCTCTTCATCGGTCGGAACAGTGAGATGAAGCTGTCCGTGATCGGAATCGATCACCAGATGTTCTTTTCCGTCATCCTCGTTTGTCTCATCCCCGGAATTTTCTTCCGTTTGCTCTTGCCGACCCCACAATTCAAGGAAGCCGGTATCCGGAAGCTCCTTATCAAGCAGCGTATTGATAATTACCATCTTAGCCGCATGGGCCAGATTGTCGTGAACTCGCATTATCCAATCCGTTACTGCAAATATATGGTTGACGTCATTACTGTTTATTCCATTGAAGAAAGAGCGGGGCGCATCAAGAAAGCCGATGATATGCTCATGTTCCTCTTTGGTCATAAAGGGCAAGATCTTACGGTATTCAATAGTGTTGAGCACATCTTTAAGAGCTGTTTCGTATGAACCGAGCCACCCTATAAGATTTTTTAAATCCTCATCACCTGTAATATTCGCATCATTCAGCTCTTTGATTATGTCTTGCTTTACGGGTAAGAAATCGTTTGAGATACGATGCGTGATGGTCTGCGCATAATATATCGCCGAGTATGCGGCCTCGATCAACTCAGTATTTCCAGCCTTTGATAACGCCGACGCCCTCATGGCGCCATCAATCTCCTTGACTCGCGCTGTCAGTGATTCAAGATACTGACGATGCTCATCTATCGGTACATTATCTACCTCATATTCTCTATTATTGTAAATGAAATACTTGACCGGAACTTTCCCTTTGGATAATGCGTCAAGCGTAGCCATATCACTGATGGCTTGAATATATTCAAGAATAATCCTTCGGTTGATGTCATTGATAGGGTGTGCATCCGCAGCTGCTGCATCAGCATCAGAGACATCAAGTATGCTTCGATTAAAGAACGGCTCGACCTCTTTGGGGTAGATGGACCATTCGATTTTCTTATCAAGTATTTCCTTAAAATTGTCCCAGGTCAGTTCCTGGACAGAGGGATTACCCTCTCTCGCTTGATTCAATAAAGCTTCAGATACTTGAGCCTTTAGAGTATCAGACACCAGATCCCAAGCAGGGATGGATTCCTTGGTATGCTGCCCCTCAATATCAGGCGCGTGGCCGATCCTTTTCTCTATAGATGGATGGGATTCCCATATCTCCTCTATAGAGACACGACTGCGCATATCCTCATCATCATGATATGTCTCGGCCAGATCGTAAGTGGATATATGCAAATCCATGGATTTCATCACAGGCACAGTCAGATTGTATCCTTTCCAATAATCCGTTACAATCTGATCCTGATTATGAAAATTAGCAAGTACGCGATTATAAAAGTCAAATGCTTTGGAATTTTGCTGTATCTTGCATAACGCGGATGTGAATGTTTCTTTTCCTACCAGACGGCAAGCGACAGCATCGGCATCGTATTCCATTTGTCTTGAAAGCTTCATGAAATTCCTCTGCTCACTGCGATACAGCACATCAAGGACACTACGAATCATTATGACCACGGAGTGAGTGACCCAACCCCCGAAACCCCAGATTCCATCTTCACGACAGCAGCGCAACATCAATGTATCCAGTCT
>WFLX010066375.1_pt1 | contig 11639 bp, 5 predicted proteins | sample 4967041 | NCBI WGS metagenome assembly WFLX01 (sample SAMN12857096, study PRJNA449069) | gut metagenome | isolation source: stool from male and female vole | host: Microtus ochrogaster | place: USA:Florida | collected 2017 | reverse complement strand
TTATCTCAATCAGGACAATCGCATAGAACAAGAATTGACGACNNATACTGGNGAGCGAAATAAACTNTAATACCTTTTTCAAAANCAGGGAATTCAACATTCTGATTNTGACAGGAAGTTGCAGCCACCGACATCACCAAAGAGAGTCCGGCTATGATACTATTTCTGAATATTTTCATTTTGTTTGAATTAATAGGTTAATTACCATCCTGCATTCTGTTCGAGATTGCTGAATTTCAGGACATCTTCGTAAGGAAGCGGACCGTAGATCATATATGGTTTGAAATCACGCTTTTCCACTTCAAGATTACTATTGTAGGTGTTACCGCTGATTCTCATACCACGTGCGGTTTCAGTGAGATCGGCATTCCAACGGCGGAGATCCCAGAAGCGCTTGTTTTCGAAACAAAGCTCGATNCGACGCTCGTTACGAATAAGCTNACGCANAGACTCNTTAGANGAAGCACNCTNGTNGANNTATGAAGTATCAGTGATACCGGCACGACTACGGATAGCCTTAATCACGTCGTAGGCAGAGAAACCATTGCCATTATCGCTCTTCGGGCCCCAAGCCTCGTTAGCTGCCTCAGCATAAGCCAGAAAGATTTCAGTATATCGGATACGAGTTGTATAGTGAGGTTTCTCAACTTTGTTTGTGGAATTTGGATCCACATCGCTACGGAGGAGTTTACGCATATAGTATCCCGTACGAGTAGAGATGCCAGCTTCTTTATCAATTCCATCCTTATTTTCTGAATCAGCGGTAGTGTTGATGACATCATTGTTCACACCGAGAGTGCTCCCATTGACTACTATGTATGCATCAAGACGAGGATCACGGCCTACGTAAGGATTTGCAGCATCATATCCTGAGCGTGAATCTGTGATAGGATAACCGTTGAGCATCGGAAAAGCATCCACAAGGTTCTGAGTAGGATTGACACGTCCATTTCCATAAAGCGAAGGGGGAAAATTGTTTGCCTCACGTGAGCTGTTGGTTTCAGCATTACCACGCCATATTACTTCATCATGGTTCTCAGCTTTGGTGACATTATCACCAATTTCCTTGGCAGTGTACCAGAGATGACCAGTACGTGACATTCCTGCTACTCCACCAATACGCTTGAGAAGCGCTGCTGAACGATTGGCTGCATCTGCCCAAGTTACACCTGACTGGTCAGAGAAAGCAGGGCTTGCAGCAAGAAGAGTTGCTTGAGCCACAATCGCCTCTACCATTCTTCCTGACAAGCGAAGAGCCGTATTACTACCGTTCACGCGATTGTAAGTAGCTGCAGCTATTCCCATATTTTTGTACTTGGCAGGCAACTGCGAATCTGTGAGATCCACGTAATCTGTAGGAAGAAGTTCAATAGCTGCATCTGCGTCAGCCATAAGCTGAGCCATACAAGCCTGGAACGAATCTCTATTTACATTCAGATCTGAAGTAGCGCTGAAAGAACTTGTCCTGATGGGCACACCGAGAAGCTCCCCGGCACTGTTCTGTCCTGCATAGTTCTGTAGTAGGTAATACATGTTAAGCGCACGGAGGCCATAAGCCTCACCTTTCAAACGTTCGTAGAACATCTGCTGAACAGCTTCATTAGCAGCAAATGTTACGTTGTCGAGGTGTTCTAGTAAGATATTGCAATACTGTATTGAAGCATTACGGTCGCGCCAGTTGTTGACAGAGACTCCGGTTCGGGATGTCCAGCCACCTTCAGCCATTGTCTTGTAAGCATTATTAATGTCATTTGAAACGGCATCATCTGTAGCCACATCATTTTCCGGATCTCCGGGATATGGCATGAGAATATAAGCGCTTCTAAGAATTTCGTCTGCATAGTTAGCCTGTGTATCAATCGTGTTCTCGTCCTTAATATTTTCTATTGCCGGCTCGAAGAGGTCATCACAAGATGTGAATCCCAAAACGACTGAAGCTACTGCGATATATCTAACAATTTTTTTCATCTTGGTTAGTTTAGAAAGTTACTTGTGCACCTATGTTATAGAAACGAGACTGAGGAGCACTTCCTACATTTCTTTCGAGTATTTCACGGTTCTTGCTGAATGTCACGAGATTGTCAGCACCGAAATAGAGTTGGAGTCCATGAATTATCGGACCGTGGAAAAGAGTTTTTGGGAAGTCATAAGTTAGCTGTATCTTACTGATGTCGAATCGGTCAGTGCTATACATCCAGAAGTCAGAAGCAACATAATTATTGGCTCCGTTTCCGGTTGTAAGACGAGGAAGAACAGCATTTGCATCTGCAGCCGGTACCCAACCATCAATAGGTGAGCTCCACGCATTTCGTGCAGCTGCGGTGTACTTATTCTCACCTACCATCTTGTAGTAAGAATTGTCATTAAGCATCGCGTTGCCGCCAAAGCTTCCAAGACCATGAACAAAGAGAGTAAATCCTTTCCAAGAAAGCTGAAGATTGACACCCATAAAGAACGGACTGCCATACCAGCCACCTTTTCCGAGGTATTCCTGGTCGTTGGCATCAACTTTGCCATCACCATTAATATCTTTATACTTGATGTCACCGGCTTTCAGCGTACCGCCACCGAGAGCAGTCTGATCCCATGCTGCTGCTTCCTCATCAGTATTGAAGAAACCATCCATACGGTAACCCCAGATTGCATCAAGTGGTTTACCTTCGCGATACTGGTATTGGTTTTCCCAGATTTCATCACGCTTAAGTGCCTTAGTGTCGTAGTAAGTACCTGTAACACCAACCTTGAAAGCGAAATCACCAAAATCCTTCTTCACATTGACANCAAAGTCANAGCCANTACGCTTNNTATCGTTCATGTTTGTGTAAGGAATAAATGAAGCCTCCGGATAGTATGTAGAGAAGAACGTTGGGAACTTGGTAGAGGTGTTTCCGAGAAGACCCTCAGTCTTATACATGAAATACATCGCGTTGAAATCAATCAGACGATTCAGGAGCTCGCCACGAAGACCAACGGTGAATTCTTTACGCTTGATAAAAGTGAGGCCGTCGTTAGGACCACGCTTAGGATAAGCAGCTTTTTCACCACCGGAAGCCCATTCAAACCAACCACCTTCGGTATAGTTAGCTGCATACATGTAGTAGTCAGAGATATCTATATCCTCATTTAAATTTGCCACCGAAGCAGAAAGAGTTAGGTTATTTACTGCATCATTATCAGCAAGGAATGCCTCGTTAGCGATATTCCATCCTATAGTGGCAGATGGAGACCAACCCTGACGGTGTCCGGGAGCAAGCTTGGAAGAATGAACTCCGGTAAGAGCGAGGTCAACATAGTAGCGGTGTGCATAGTTGTAGTCAACTTCGAAACCGATATTCACACTGCTTGTTTTGTGATACTGTCCAGCACGTGTGCGCTGCCACCCTGCACCTACAACAAGAGCATGAAGATTGTGAACGTCATTGAATGAGCGAACATAGTCAAATTGGCCGGACCAATACATGGTCTGACGGTTTGAAGAGCCCGAGATATTCTGTGAACCAGAATGCTCATCCTTTCCTTCGATGGTGATAGCTGTCACATCGTCAGTACCATTAAATTCACCCCATACCGGAACGAAAGTAGCATAGGAATTATTATAGCTTGTATTGTAGGAAGTAGCGTAGTCGACGGCATATTTAGTAGTGAAGGTCAAACCTTTAGTAACCATACCGAGATCAACATTTAAACCAGCATCAAACTGGAACTGACGGCTTGTGAATTTAGAGTATCCTTTTGCGAGCATATCAGCAAAGATATTTGTCTTATCTTGCTGTGTTCCCGCAAGGAAGCATCCGTTATATATATTTGAAGTCGTACCCAAAAGTTCAAGCGCACTGGTAGCATTTGAATTGATGAGACTTAAAGGGATAAGTGGATTAATACGGTTTGGACGAGTATAATCCTTTGTAGCACTCTCCCAATAGTTAAAAGTATCATCACCAACAGAGTGGCCATGATTCGAACGGCTTCCATAGAAAGTAGCGCTTGTATTCACGTATGCGCTGAGCCAATCTGTGATATCTACATCTATATTACCGCGAACACTGAAACGATCGGTATAATTGTTCTTACCTTCACCGAACTTCAGATAATCCCCGTGGCGAAAATAATTTATGTTAGTATAGAAACGCGCACGTTCATTACCACCGGATATTTCCGCAGATGCATCAGTGCGATTGTATACTCGACCGACATAGTCGGAGGAATACATGTCGATGTTCGGATAGCGGTAGGGATTCTTGCCTGAAGCGTAGTTGTAGATATNCTGTTGGCTATANATTGGATTCTTGCCATNATTAATGAGNGNCTGATTGTAGAGATCNATGTATTCAGCAGACCCGNGATATTCNGGGAAGGACTTCGCAACATGCCATCCTGTATTAGCTCTTACATTTACTGTGAGGGGGGCATTCTTACCACGTTTAGTAGAAATGTATATCACACCCTTTGCCGCACGCGCACCATACAGCACTGTAGCAGCAGCACCTTTCATGAAAGTGATGGTCTCAACTTCGGTAGAAATAATGTTGTTCATATCGCGTACAACACCATCTATAAGCACAAGGTAGCCGTCGTTGTCAGCGTCCATACCCCAAAGGGAATTACCATTGAAACCGCTTACATATCCTGAGATAGTACCGTTGTTGATGTCATTGATATAATTGACCTCCATCAACTTTGCAAAGTCAAGCACTTCAACTCCACCGAGCATATCGCCACGATCGGCAACTCGGTAAGCCAACTGCACCTGATTGTCAGTAACGGAATCCACATTTTCAGCAGCCATTATGCTTGGAGCGCAGAGAGCAGCTGCAGTGACAATCGGGAGAATTTTATAATATTTTGTTGTCATATCTTTAATAGAAAGGTTAGTATTAGATCCTTACCATCCCGGGTTCTGTTCGAATTCAGCATATATATATGTGTCTTCACGAAGGAACGGGAACCAATAGTGCTTAGCCTCAAAGTCACGAGTCAGAATAGGCTCTTCATGGAATTCTGCCACCTCAGCCTCTGCGGGATTATTATCAGCATAGAAAGTCTCGTCAACACCAGAAACTCGCATGAATTCCTGAGAAGTCTTCTCAATGTAGCCCGGTTCGGTGAGGAGAAGCCAACGCTGAAGGTCGTTGAAACGGAAGCCTTCAAATGCAAGCTCGACAGCACGTTCACGACGGACCTCATCCATATAAGCATTACCCACAAACTTGGGAGAGACATGTCCTGCACCGCAACGATCTCGGAGCACATTGAGAGCCTCGATAGAAGTCTTTGAGCAATCGGAAGATTTTCCAGCAGGACCTCCAATAACTGCAGTTGCCTCAGCATACATCAGATATATGTCTGCAAGACGCATGTAAGGAATGTATGCATGTGGATTGGGACCATAGTCGTCGGATGTACCTGCATCAACCTTTTGGCACGTATGAGGAACAAGTTTCTGATAAAAATAACCTGAACGGCTCGCGTTTGTCACATCACGCATTGAGCCTCCAGTGGCAAGACCGGCATACTTCATCGGACGATCTGCCTCATATTTTGGATCGGAAAGATCTCCATTAATATACTGAACACCGTCAAATATAATATCATGATAGAAACGTGGATCACGATCCTTGAAAGGATGTTTCGGATCCCATCCTGATTCGGGGTCATCGAGTGGGAGACCGTTTGCCATACCATAGTTCTTCACGTAATTAGCTGTCGGCTGGTGGATATGGTTATCCTGAGCACAAAGCTGGTTTGGACCGAATGTACGCGAGTAATTGTAGCGGGTGAAAGACCAACCTTCAGATGGTCCTCTCATAATAGCCTCCTTGCCACCAGGCTGCAGCCAGTTACGTCCGGTTGTAAAAAACAGTTCGCTGTAACTTGTATCAACACCTTTTGTTTTCTTGTGATCGTAGATATTCTCAAAGTCAAAAGAAGCAAACGCATACTGAGTATCGCCACTTTCAAAAAGATTGATAACTTTGCCAAGCATCTCAGCAGCTTTCTTTGCATAATCGCTGTCGTAGTCATAAGTCTTGCCGTTTTTGGAAGCACCGGTCTGAGCGCCATTCTTCATAAGAGGACTCGCAGCCCAGAGATAATTCTTACCGGCATAAGCAAGCGCTGTGATCTTGTTGATACGAAGATCATTCTTACCTAAGGTCTTCCTACCTGTGGATGTATTGTCCCAGTTAACAGGAAGCAGGGAGGCTGCTTTTTCGAAGTCTGCACCAGCCTTGTCGGCAGTCTCAGCGAAGGAAAGACGCGGGATACGCAACTGCTCTGACGGTCCTAATACCTTATCAACGTAAGGAAGACCTCCGAGGAACTGCATCATCTCGAAATGCCACCAAGCACGGAAGAAATATAGCTGGCCAAGAAGAAGACTCCTTTCTTCTTTTGTGCCGACAAATCCGGTGTCCTCTTTCTCAAGTTCCTCGATACCCTTATTGCACTTTGCGATGCAATACCAAGCGTGACCTACGAGACGATGGTCGAAAGCGCTGCCTGAAGTAGGATTACAGTCGCCTTTAGCTGAAAACCAGAACTGATTATTGTATTGCCAAGCATAATAGTTACCGAGATCAATCTGAGTCTGGATAAGACCATCAATCTCAGCCTGAGGATTCATAATCTCATCATCCCCGAGATTCCAAGATGTAGTCCAATGGCATTGAGCCTTGTTTGGGATACAGTTGTAGATTTCCTCAATGAAACCCTGGGTATTTGTGAAATTCTTAAACGCAGTCTCGGGGTTAACATCGGATGCAGGCTCCTTGTCAAGATAGTCTTCACAAGATGACAACCCGGTAGTCAATGCCAATCCGAAGGCGATTGCGCCAAGAGTTTTAACTAATTTGTTCATATCTAAATTGCGTAATGTTAGAAGTTGAATTTAAGACCAAGGTTGAAGCGGCGCATTGTAGGATAAGCACCCTGACCACCACCACCTGAGAAGTTAGACTCACGGTCGTCAGGCATCTTCGACCAGAGGAAGAGGTTGTTTCCGTTGAGGTAGACCTTAAGGCTATTCATGCCAAGCTTTTTAATCCAGCCTCCAGTCCATGTGTAAGCTATCTCCATATTCTTCAGACGACAGTAAGAAGCATCGTAAAGAAACTGTGTACCATCACTGTAGGAACTAACCTGAGAATACCAGCGTGGGAGAAGGACATCACCATCAAGATCTGTACCATTCCACCAATCACCGATCAGATATACATTATGAGTATTATGAGTAAATGAACGGAGATTAACATCACGTGTTACATTGTTAACACCATAGAACTGAACGAAGAAGCTAAGACCTTTCCATTCGCAACCAAGAGTAGCATTATAAGTATTCTGTGGAGTCCCAGTGTAGCCATAGGGAGCGGAGTCCTCAACATCGACCTTACCATCGCCATTGAAATCAACAATATAGTAATCACCGGGAAGACGGTTGTTGTCGTTCACATCGTGTGCAGGGGAGCCATAAAGTTCGTCAAGAGAATTCAGGAACCCGCCGTTGATGTGTGAGTGGGTCTGACCGATTGCATAGCCGGCCTGCTTCTGATAGTCGGGCTTAAGCTCAGGGTCATCGCGGAGTTTAATCTTGTTAATTGCATGAGTCATATTAAGATTAGCCCAAAGACGAACGGGACCAAATGTCTTGTTTAGACGGAGTTCAAACTCATAACCTGTTGACTGCGCTTTACCAAGGTTAACAGTTGGAGGAGTGGCACCGAAGTAGGAAGGCATCGCACGATCAGAACCACTGATAAGAATGTCATCACGTTTATCTTTGAATATTTCGACAGTACCAGAAATCAAGCTATTAAGAAAAGAGAAGTCAATACCGAGGTTCATCTTCTTCACTTTCTCCCAATGAGCATCGGGATTACCAATAACAGACTGACGATACCACTGATAGATACTGTTGGCGGCAGTCGGGTCGATCTTTGTGCTACCACCATAAGCCCACTGGTCCATATACATGAAACGTTCGCCGGTATCGTCACCGATTTCACCATATGAAGCACGTATCTTCAACTCCTGCCACCATTTGTCAAGACCTGCAGCTGTCCAGAATTTTTCTTGTGAAGGACGCCAACCGATAGCGCCAGAATTGAAGAAACCGAAGCGGAAACCCTTACCGAATTTCTCAGAGCCGTTGTAGGCACCATTATATTCGAAGAAGTAACGATCATCAAAGTTGTAAGTAGCACGGAACACCCAGTCCTCACGATGGATAGGAATCATGCTACCCCAAGCCGACTCTTGACGAGTCCAAACTGCAGTTGCGCCAACATTGTTCTTACCAAATTCACGATTATAGTTCAACTGTACTTGATAATTCATATTGCGTGTTGTGCTATAGTCCTGAACACTACCGCCTTGAGTAGTCCATTCGTTACCTTTATTATAATCAAAGTACGTTAAATTATCAATCGGCTCAGTTGTCTGTTCAACACCGGTAGCAGGATCAATCCATTTGTTCTGAGGGTAATGGTAAAGGTCATTAATACCATGGCCTGTATCGAGGAAGCGGTTGTCCCATGAAATCATGGCATGGAGTCCGAGACCCGGAGTGATAAACTTCAGATCCTGATCAAGTACGAAGTCTGTCGTGATGGATGTAGTATTAGAATGATAGAGACCACCCAATACAAGAGTAGAAACGGAGTTTACAACCTGTGCCTTAAAAAACGGATAATAACCGAAAGAGCCATCGGAATAGATGGGCATGAAAGCATCGGGAGCGATGTTATAAACACCAGACCATATCTGAGCATTATTCCAGTTACCTTGGTCAAAAGTGTTGCCACTGTTAGGAGTGGTTGATGTGCGCTGAGCTGTAGAACCTGCAAGATTCACCTTGAAGGTAGTGGTTGGGGTCAGCGAGAAGTCGAGGTTGGAGCGGACGTTGATACGGTTGTAGCCGAAACCGGTGGGATAGCTACGACCATTGTCGATATCCTTAAAAAGGTCACCTTCACTCACGAAATCGACAACTGCGAAATAACGNACGAATTTAGTACCNCCGCTNACAGANACGTTNGCATTGTAAGACATNGCATGNTCNTTGAAAAGCNNATCNTGCCAGTCNACGTTGGGATATCGCTCTGATTCTGCAAGATCGGCAGGATAGCGGTATTTATTTGCGATTGCAAGCGGAGTCATATATTTCCAAGAAGATTCCAGAAGTGGAAGTTCATGCATCACGGCTTTGTTTGTCCAAAGAAGAGCGTCATACGAATCACATTTGTCAGGAAGCTTAGACACAGTCTTCATTGTAGCTGTGAAGCCCACATCGATTTTGGCGCGACCTTCCTGACCACGCTTGGTAGTGATGAGGATTACACCATTTGCACCTTTCACACCATAGACTGCTGTTGCAGACGCATCCTTAAGAACTGAGATAGACTTAACTGAACTAACGTCGACACTGTTCATATCACGTTCGATACCATCGACAAGCACGAGAGGGTCGCTGTTGTTCCAAGATGAAGCACCACGGATGGTGATNTTAGCNCTTTCGTCGCCNGGCATACCTGAAGACTGAACAGTNANGACNCCNGGNAGGTTACCGGTNAGNGCNGCACTGATGTCNTGNACACCGGCAGCACGCTCNAGCACCTCNCCNGTAGTCTGGGTGATAGCACCGACCACAGAGGCTTTNTTCTGCTGGCCGTAGCCCACAACCACGACTTCATCAAGAAGGTCGGAGTCTTCTTTCATGGTTACGTTAATGACCTTGCGACCATTGACGTGTTCCTTCACTTCAGCCATACCGACATAAGAGAAGACGAGCACGTCTTTCTTCATGTTAGGGACATTGATAGTGTAATTACCATCAANGTCGGTAGCNGTACCAATNGAGGNGCCGCTTACCATGACTGTNACGCCGATGAGGGGCTCNCCCGACTCATCGACTACGTTACCTTTGACTGTATCCGCCCANGCTGATATNGAGCCNGANAGGATCATNACCATCAGTAACGCAATGTAANGAAATGGTTTCTTTACATTTTTCATTGCTATTAAATATTAAAGTATAATGGAAAGTATTGTTTTAGTCTTTAGTTTTTAGTCTTCAGTCTTCAGATTAGTCGAGAGACTCGGCGTTGGAGGCGTAGAGACCGACGACCGTTCCGGTAAATCCACCTGCTTCGGCTGTAGATGTGAAGCCCGCATCGACATTGTCGGCAAGCATTTCCCATTTATTGCCACCATCCGTAGAATACTGAAATCCATATTTCAGTCCGTTGCCGGAGATCTTGAAATCAATTGCCGAAAGAGTCGCATCGACCGGAAGTTCCGCTATGGTGTGACTANCATCCTCATCAATTTTTCTCACCTCTATCTTNTGNTTGTCGCCTTGCTTTGTGCGNGCNATGNGANATNGANGNGTNTCATCCTTAAGGAGGAGCATTCCGGCGAGCTGGGNGTCGCTCTCAGGAATGAATGTCATATGTGTACTTGCACAGAAGTTGTGATGACAGAGACGGCGACATACATATGGAAGAACAGCTTTCTCACTCGACTTGACATCGGCACATTTCACAGTGAGATGTCCGGGATTGTCTGACAACGAATAATATTCAGCTGCGGGACCGCGGAGTGTCATCCAATCATTGTCGAGAGTCGAATCGTTGAACTCGTCTCGGCGACTATAGTTGCCGAATGTCAACTTATCGCCTCTCTTCACCCCTGACTTACTGCCCATCAATGGAACCTCAGAACCATTTTCCACGAAACGTGGCCAACCATCGGCTGTCCAATTGACAGGAAGGAGGAATGTCTCACGCCCAAGGTTTTCCTTATCGCCGTCGACCGGACGACACGCGAGGAAGACACCCCACCAGTCGCCTTCCGGAGTCTTGACCATGTCGGCGTGTCCGGCGCATGTGATTGGATTCTCACGAGCGGAATCAAGTGTGCGCTGCGTAAGAATAGGATTTGCATCCCAAGGAGTGAAAGGACCAAATGGAGTGGGACCTTTATAGATTACCTCACTGTGGTTGACACTTGTTCCGCCTTCAGCTGTCATCAAATAATAGTTGCCTCCCTCCTTATATATATGAGGGCCTTCACACCATATGGGTTTTTCTTCCGGACGGCAACCCTTGTTGACAACGATGCGGCGTTCACCAATACACTTGTCGGTAGCGGTGTCGAATTCCACTACGCGTACAGTACGGTGTCCGTCATATTCAGGCTTTCCTTCAGGAGCGTCATCATTGTTGACGATGTATGCCTTTCCATCCTCATCGAAGAAGAATGCCGGATCAATGCCTGCCACTTCGGGAAGCATTATTGGATCGCTCCATTCGCCGTAAGGATCTTTGGTCTTCACAAAGAAGTTGCCGGCACCTACATTAGTGGTGACCATGTAGTAGGTTTCGTTTGCAGGATTGTATGCAATGTCAGGAGCAAAAATTCCGCCACTGACGTGCTGCTTCTCCATGTTAACGAGCTGCGACTCGCGAGTGAGCACATGTCCTATCTGCTCCCAGTTGACGAGGTCGCGGCTGTGGAAAATGGGGACACCAGGGAAGAATGTGAAAGTTGACGTCACAAGGAAATAGTCGCCCTTGCCATTTGTGCAAAGCGACGGATCCGAATACCATCCGGCGAGGACCGGATTGTAGTAGGAACTTTCATCT
>WFLX010280622.1_pt1 | contig 11643 bp, 16 predicted proteins | sample 4967041 | NCBI WGS metagenome assembly WFLX01 (sample SAMN12857096, study PRJNA449069) | gut metagenome | isolation source: stool from male and female vole | host: Microtus ochrogaster | place: USA:Florida | collected 2017 | reverse complement strand
GTTTCACTGTTATGTGTAGTGTTAGGCGCCATGTCGGCGAGTGCAATATCACCTCATTACAAAGGTTATATAGAAACTTATGCCGGTTATGATCTTCCAGTTGATGTAGAAACAGGTGGTGCAACATTTGGTCTGAGCACTTCTCATGGTGTAGAATTAATCAAAGGTTTGTTTCTCGGAGCCGGTTTAGATGTTTCATGCATCACATATAAGATAGCAAACTCCAGTTATTCAAGTTCCGATTACTTGTATTATTATAATCCGGATGTGGAATATAATGTTTGTGCTGCCGGCTTCTTTGAAGCGCGCTACAACTTCCTTCGTAATAAAAAAGTATCTCCTTTTGTAGGGACTCGTTTTGGTGGCGGATATAATGGTTGGGCAGAGTCAAGTGCTTTCTATTTCAGTCCGGCAGTAGGTTGTACCTTCAATTTTACGGAGAGATTTGGTCTTGACTTAAGCTTAGGTTATAGTCTCTATACAGGTAATAAGACTGAAAACGAATATTATAGTTATGGACACTATAATTATACTTTAGAATTAGTAGAAAACCGTAATGTTCATAATATTACTTTTAGATTAGGTTTACATTTCTAATTTTAAGAAATATCAAACTACTATGCATGTGTTGTTGAATATTCCGGCAACACATGCATATAAAAAAACGATTGAGATGAAAAAAATTGGTTTTGCAATATTACTTACTATCTTCACTTGTTTGAATGGACTTGCGGCTGACAATCCACTTAGATTAAAGAGTGGGACTCTCGCTCCATTAAAGGCAAGTGGAGGAAAAATTTTATGTTCAATCGATTTTAATAAGACAAAAGGAAATCGTAAACCATTGGCTCAATATTTAGCTGAGGATTTTGACAGTAATGTGGAAACATTTAAACGATATGAACCGGAAATGCTTGAGTGGTTTTGCGATAGATGGGATGATGATATCGAGGGTGGTCCACGCGCTGTAAAAACCGGTGAAGCAAACTTCCGTCTAAATATTATCGTCAAAACTTTACAAATGGGCGCAAAATCAGGATATGGAGGAGCCTCTATAAGTGGATATGCTGAATTTTACCGTTTGGGAGAAGATGAACCATTTGCTACAGTAGAAATTCTTAAAATGAATGGTACAGTGATGGGAGGGGCAATGTATGGTTATGTCGGCTTAAAACAAATTTTCAGTGATTTGGGAGAATACTTGTGCGATTTAATATATCATTATTAATTATAATAAATATGAGTTATTAAAAATTTTAGCAATGAAAAAGCATCTATTACTTCTTTTTGTAGCGATGGTATCGCTGAAAGCATTGGCTAATGCTGACATCAAGGGTGGAAGCCGGCGGGATCTAAAAAATTCAGATGTTCGTGTACTTGTGACATGGGACTATGAAAAAATGCTCATTGAAGATAAGACTCCGGCTGAGTTCCTCAAAGAAAAAGGTTCGGATTGGGAAAAAGATTATCCTGCTGAAGTAGCAGCAAGCGAAGCAGCTTTCGATGTCCTTTTTAACAAGAAAGATAAAAAGTATGCGCTCATAACAGATGATGAGGACGCTGCACAATACGAGTTTGTTATTCATGTAAACCAATTCCATTATGGCTCAATAGGCGCTGCAATTGTTTTTGGAGGTTTTGCACGCGGAGCTCATATAGAAGGAACTATCGATGTTATAAAACTAACCGACAAGACTATTGTTGCAACAATTGAGTTTGATTGCGCCGGCAAAGCTACATACAGCAATGAAGCTCGCCGAATTCTTGCATATCAAGATCTTGCCCAGGATATTGCAAAACTTATTGGAAAATCTAAATAAAATTTTACATAACATCCTGTTGCGATAGTGAACCCATTATCGTAACAGGAGATAAACAAAAAATAAATTAGGCACTTTACCTTAATGCATATTTATGTTGTTCCTTTATAATTGATAGTTATAAGTATAGGAATAATACTAAAAATACTTGCATCGGACTTTTTGATTTTTTCTGAATCTTTTAATATTGCCTAAACAAAGGACAAATGTCCGATAATTTAATTCAAGATGAACTTATTTCCGGAATTAGAGAAAAAATATTGTCACGAGAATATCAGTGCTCGGGAAGCCCAGCGTCAAGCAGAATTTATCGCATTCGGACCGGTGATTTTTCAGACAGCCAGAATTATGGTAAAATTCGGCATTCTCGAAATGCTTCGCAATAGCAAAGACGGAATGACAGAAGAAGAGGTTGCCGGCGCGTGTAAAATTTCACTGTATGCTTCCAAATGTTTGCTCGAAGCCTCATTATGCATTGGTATAGTTTTGCTTGATAAGGAAACGGATAAGTTCAAATTATCAAAAACAGGATGGTTTCTTATTAATGATCCCGCAACTCGCGTTAACATCAATTTCAATCATGATGTCAACTATTTGGGATGGTTTAAACTTGAAGAATCCTTACTTAACGGCAAGCCGGAAGGCTTAAAATATTTAGGAGATTGGCCTACAGTTTATGAAGGTCTCTCATCGTTGCCTGAACATATCAGTAAAAGTTGGTTTGATTTCGATCACTTTTATTCCGACAATTCTTTCGACCGGGCACTTGAGATTGTATTTCAAAATAATCCAAAAACTCTGTTGGATGTAGGTGGTAACACAGGAAGATGGGCGTTACGATGTGTTGAGTTTGACAAGGAAGTGAAAGTAACTATCCTTGATTTGCCTCAACAAATCGGATTGATGATGGAGAATATAAAGGGGAAGAATGGCTCGTCCCGCATTGAAGGGCTTGGAGTTAATTTATTAGATGAATCTTCTGAAATTCCTGCTAATCAAAAGTTTGATGCGGTTTGGATGAGTCAATTTTTGGATTGCTTCAGTGAGGAGCAAATTGTAAGTATTCTCAGGAGAGCAAGCAAGGTTATGAATCAGCACTCCAGACTATATATTATGGAAACTTTGTGGGACAGACAACGTTTTGAGCCTGCAGCCCTTTGCTTGACACTAACAAGTTTATACTTCACGGCAATCGCTAATGGAAACAGTAAAATGTATCATTCTGCAGACATGTGCCGCATGATTGCTGAAGCGAATCTTGAAATAGAAAATATTTATGACCATCTTGGTCAAGGACATAGCATTATAGTTTGTAAACATAAATAATAAATATTGATGGAAAGAACAGAGATAGAAAGCAAAGTACGCGATTTTCTTATTGAAGATTTGGAAGTTGATGAAGAAAAGATTTTTCCTGAAGCCCGATTGAAAGACGACGTTGGCATTGACAGTCTTGATTTCGTAGACATCGTGGTGATAGTGGAAAAGAACTTCGGCTTCAAAATCAAACCTGAGGAAATGGCGGGAGTAGTTACACTGAACGATTTTTATAATTATATAGAAAAGAAAGTCGGCGAAAAATAAATGTCATAATTAAGTGAGTGAATTAAAGCACGAAAATTGGGTCGGCACAACATACGGGAATAAATGGATGCATCGCACACTTGTAAGCGCTTTGAAAGTTCTTGACATCCGTTTATTATACCTTTTTGCTTATATATTTGTTGTTCCCCCGACAATGATAATCAATTCATCAGCGCGGAAAGTCACATACGATTTTTATAGGAAAAGATTTAAATTCGGAAAACTTAGATCTTTATGGATGACCTATAAAAATCATTGTGCATTTTCTGAGGTGGTGATTGATAAATTTTCCATGTATGCAGGAAAAAAATTTCAAATCACGATTGATGGATATGAAAAGTTTAAAACATTGTCAAAATCTTCTGCCGGTTTCGTACAATTAAGTTCACACATTGGAAATTATGAAATTGCCGGATATTCACTTATTGCCGAAGATAAAAGATTCAATGCACTCGTTTTCGGAGGAGAGAAGGAGAGTGTGATGAAAAATCGCAACAAATTATTTAGCGACAATAATATCAGAATGATTCCGGTCAAAGATGATATGTCTCACTTATTTGTTATTGATTCGGCAATCAATAACGGGGAAATTATGAGCATGCCTGCTGATAGAATATTCGGTTCTCAAAAGAATTTTAACATTAAATTCCTTGGTAGTGAAGCAAAATTTCCACAAGGTCCGTTTGTATTAGCCGCTGTCAAAGATGTGCCGATTTTATTTGTCGCTGTGATGAAAAGCGGATTAAAACATTATCATATAATTATCAGAGACCTTATTATATCCAAGTCTGCCTCACCACGTAAAAATGCCGAACTGTATTCAAAAGAATATGTCAGAAATCTTGAGGAGATAGTTAGTAACTATCCGGCTCAATGGTATAATTATTTTGATTTTTGGACTAAATAATGAACTTTACGGATATAGACATACATACACTCCTTCCGCAGCAGGAACCATTTGTAATGGTAGGTAAGTTGCTTCATTTTGATATGGAAACGACTGTAACTTCACTTGAAGTTTCAGAATCAAATATTTTCGTGGATAACGGATATTTTATGCCGTCGGGTATCATAGAAAATATTGCTCAGTCGTGTGCTGCAAGAATTGGTTATGTAAATAAGTATATCTTGAAGAAAAGTGTACAATTGGGCTTTATCGGGGCAATAAGAAATTTAAACATCTTCAGAACCCCTAAAGTCGGAGAAACAATTGAAACGACAATATTCACAATTGAAGAAATTTTCGGTATGACTTTGGTTAAAGCCGTTTTAAAAAGCGGAGATGAGATTATAGCAGAATCGGAAATGAAAATTGCCCTAAGTGAAATAGAATCCAAGTCTTGATGATATGAAAACATTGTCGGCATCCAAGAAATTGAATATACGATTTAGTGAAGTTGATTCCATGAACATTGTGTGGCATGGGTCATATCCTTTGTATTTCGAAGATGCTCGTGAGAAATTTGGCGAAAAGTTCGATTTGGGATACATGACAATATTTTCAAATGGATATTATGCTCCTCTGGTGGAATTGAGTTTCAAATACAAGAAACCTTTATCATACGGATGTAAACCCACAATAGTTATTACTTACGTTCCGACTGAATCAGCCAAAATAGTTTTTGAATATCAAATAATAGATGAGCTGAATGGTACTGTTTTTGCCACGGGAAGAAGTGTTCAGGTTTTCATGGATTTGAATTATCAGTTGATGTGGGATAATCCTCCCTTTTATAAGCAATGGAAAGAGAGGTGGGATGTTTTATGATAAGAATAATTGCGGATAATATCATTTCTCCGCTCGGGTTTTCCACTGATGAAAACTTTGAGTCAGTGATGCGTTGTGAATCAAAGATTAAGCTCCACAAAGGTATATTTGATTTGCCTGAAGATTTTTGTGGTTCGCTATTCGACCGCGATGAATTAAGAGAAATATTTCACAATGAAATAGGGACTTCGAAAGATCTGTCTTTCATGGAGAGCATCTCAATAATGTCAGTTCTTAAAGCAGTGAAATCTGCCGGAGTGGATCCTTCAGGAAAAGATGTAATATTTGTTATTTCTTCCACAAAAGGGAATGTTGAATATCTTTCATCGGATTTGAAAGACAAAAGATGTTATCTGGCTTCTTCAGGTAATAAAATAACAGATTTTTTTGGAAATAAGGTTACTCCTATAATAGTCTCCAATGCCTGTATTTCAGGAGTATGCGCTCAAATAGCGGGAGTACGCCAACTTCTGACCGGGAAATACAAATATGCAATAATAGTTGGTTGCGATGTATTATCTGAATTCATTATATCCGGATTCCAGTCTTTTAAAGCATTAAGCTCCAAACCCTGCAAACCGTTTGATAAAAATCGTTGCGGATTAAATCTCGGAGAGGCGGCTGGCACGATTATTTTGGAACGTACCGACATTATAGATGAGGATTCATGGTATTTTGTGGCTGGTTCAATCCATAATGATGCCAACCATATTTCAGGTCCTTCTCGCACGGGTGAAGGTTCTTTTAGAGTTTTGACCGACCTTTTGAGAAATGTGGATAAAAACTCATTGGCTTTTATAAATGTCCATGGCACTTCGACACTTTATAATGACGAAATGGAGTCGATAGCGTTGACGCGTGCCGGACTTGAAGATATACCTGTCAGTGCATTAAAAGGATTCTATGGGCACACATTGGGGGCTGCGGGAATAATCGAAACAATACTTTCCGTGAAAGCTGCTGANCGCGGNTGTGTACTTCCGGTTNGAGGTTATTCAGAGCAAGGCACAACATGTAAACTCAATGTTTCAGAACTGATAAAGCCGACAACAGGCAGAAGTTTCATAAAGATTCTATCAGGTTTTGGCGGCACAAATGCCGGAATTGCATATAAGAAGGGGGGTATGAAATGAAAACTGTTTCTTCTGTTAAAATAATTCCGGGGTTTGTAATTCATAATGACAAAGTGATATCCACAAAAGGCATAACGGAATTGTATAGAGAATTTGTTGGGGATTATCCGAAGTTTTTCAAAATGGATTCCTTATCCAAATTGGGTTTTATCGCTTCTGAGATATTATTGAAAAATATTCAAATAAGGAATAAGGAAGATTGGGCGGTTATATTATTTAATAGGAGTGGTTCGCTTGTTACAGACAGAAACTATGAGCAGACCATCAATGATAAAGAGAATTATTTTCCAAGTCCCTCACTCTTTGTCTACACATTAGCAAATATTGTTACCGGAGAAATAGCCATAAGACATAAGATATATGGTGAAACTTCATTTTATGTGGCTGAAGAATATGATGAAGAATATATAGAGAATATTATTCTAACCACATTTTTAACATCATCTCCTTCTCACATTTTATACGGGTGGGTNGAGTATGCAGACGAAAAAGATTACTTGGCAAATTTAAAATTGATAGAAAACACTACTTTTAACAACTTTTGATAAAATGGAGAATTTAATTGACCAACTTAAGAAACAGATTATCGAGGTGTTAAATCTCGAAGAAATGACGGTTGCAGATATTCAGACAGATGCACCTCTTTTTGGAGAGGGTCTTGGACTTGACTCAATAGACGCGCTGGAATTAATAGTTCTTCTTGAACGTGAATATGGAATAAAACTTTCTAACCCTGCAGAGGGGAAAGAGATATTCCATTCAGTAAAGACAATCGCTGATTACGTTACTGAGCATCGCACAAAATAAGAGATGAATAAGAGAATAGTGGTGACAGGTTGCGGGATAATTTCGGCAATCGGAATAGGAATTGAGAAGACTTGTCTGTCATTGCTAAATGAGGAAAGCGGATTGTCTCGTATATCCTATTTGGATTCGGAGAGAGATGAATTTCCGGTAGGTGAAGTCAAAATGTCTAATGAAGAATTAGCATCCATTGCCCGCTCCGGCTATCCCGAATCGGAACTCAGGTCTGTATTGTTAGGTATCATTGCCGGAAAGGAAGCTATAAATTCGGCATGTCTGCCGGAAAAATTAATTCAAAAGGGGGCTTTTATCAATGGCACAACTGTAGGAGGGATGGATAAAACGGAACGTCATTTTGAATCTATTTATAATTCCGATGCCCAATGTTCCGACACCTCAGAGATAAAATATAATCATTGTGGATACTCCACAGAACTGATTGCAAGGAGATTGGGAAATTTTCAATTTGTTACGACGACATCCACAGCTTGTTCATCAGCTGCAAATGCCATTATTTTAGGTGCGAATTTAATAAAAGCCGGAATAGTTGACATTGCAGTGGCAGGAGGCGCGGAATCCTTGACACGCTTCCATTTAAACGGATTTAATTCTCTGATGATATTGGATAAAGAGAATTGCCGTCCGTTTGATAAAGATCGCGCCGGAATCAATCTTGGGGAAGGTGCCGGTTATATTGTGCTTGAAAGTGAGACCTCGGCAAGAGAACGAGGTGTAGATATCATTGCTGAACTGTCCGGTTATGCCAACACTTGTGATGCCTTTCATCAAACGGCTTCATCCGACAACGGCGAAGGTGCTTATCTGGCAATGAAGAAGGCATTGGAGATGGCTTCTGTTCGTCCGGAAGAAGTGGATTATATTAATGCGCATGGCACCGGCACGCCCAATAATGATAATTCAGAACTTGCTGCAATGGAGAGGATATGGGGCAATAAATTGCCTGATTTTTCATCCACTAAATCTTTCACAGGACACACGACGAGCGCTTCCGGAAGCATTGAGACAATAATCAGTCTCTTGAGTATGACACACAATTTTATCCCTCGAAATATGGGTATGGTTTTCCCATTGAAGGAGGGGATAAACCCGGTAAATAAAACAAAAAAGGGAGTGGTGATAAGAAATGTGATTTGCAATTCCTTTGCTTTCGGAGGAAATGATTCAACATTAATCTTCTCAAAGTATAATGATTAATATGAATAATCAGTGTTATGTAAAAAGTGTGTCTTTAATCTCTTGTCAGGAAACCCGTTCCGACAAGTGGATGAATTCACCTCACATATACGAACAGGATTATGTAAGAGCAATTGAGCCCGATTCTAAAGGTGTATTAAGTCCGGTAGAGTCACGTCGGTTGAATAAAATTTTAAAACGAGCTATTATCTCGGCAAAAGATGTATTAAAGGATTCAAACATTATATGTCCCGATGCAATAATCACCGGCACAGGGAAAGGATGCATGGAAAATTCAGAAAAATTTTTGATTGACATGATTAAATTTGGAGAAAATTCCTTGAAGCCGAGTCTCTTTATGCAGTCTACCCATAACACTGTCAGTTCAACGATAGCCATAATGTTGCAATGTCATGGATATAACAACACCTATTCTCACGGGAGTCTGTCATTTGTATCGGCACTCCTTGATGCATACGTTCAAATTCATCTCGGATTTGTCAATAATGTTTTAATAGGGTCTCATGATGAAGTGACACCATTAATGGCAAAAGTGATAAGGAAAACACATCCGGAATATAATTTGATTTCTGAAACCTCAATGTCCTCATTGCTATCGAATGACAAAGAAGGCTCCACCTGCGAAATTGAAGAAGTCAAAATTATGCGTAATCCGGATTTGAAGGAAGTGGCGAAATTATTAAAAGAATCTGACTCGGTTTTAATGACCGGAATGAATGACAATTCATTCAATGATGAAGAATATCAAAAATTATTCACTCTTTTAAATTATTCGCCGTTTCGCTTAAAATATAAGCATCTTTTTGGAGATAATTTTTCATCCGTAGCAGCCGGATTCTTCACTTCCGTGAAAATTCTGGAGACGGGAGTGATTCCGGAATGTTTACTTTGTGATTCCTCCTGCGTCAAGCCTGAAAATATTGATAGGATTACTATGGTGGACTATTCCAAACCTTCCGTATGGTCTATAATTAAAATTAAGCGTATTTGATTATGTGGCAATTATTATCTCTTTCCGTTCTGCAAAGTATAATGCTTGCCACTGCCCAACTTGCATTGAAGTTGGCATTGGCGCGTATGCCTCGTTTTGAATGGAAAGCGGCATTTTGGCTCGATATGCTGACCAATTGGTGGTTTCTGCTCTGTGGCATTCTCTTCACCGGTGCTTCAGTATTATGGATGTATATTTTGAAACATTATCCTCTTAGCAAAGCATATCCGATGGCGAGTATGGGATATGTTTTTGCATTGATATTTGCCGTGATTTTTTTACACGAGACTGTAGCTTTGAATAGATGGGTTGGAGTCGCATTAATAATGATAGGATGTGTATTTGTTGCTAAATAAAAAATAATATGAAAAGAATTTTAATATACCTTTCAATTGCTATTTCGAGTTTTTGTGCCAATGCCGAATCCGCACTTCCAGCCACTCAGGCGCGGGAAGTGATTGGAAAGATAAATGAAGTGACTTCAAAATTGAAGTCAATGAAGTGCAATTTCACGCAGACAAAATATATTTCACTTTTGAATGACAAGATGGTATCATCAGGTCAGATGTATTATAATCAACCCAACAAATTGCGTTGGGAATACACCTCACCCTATAATTATCTTTTTGTATTCAACGGCACGAAAGTATATGTTGGAAACAAAACAAAAAAAGATGTAATAAACACAGATTCGAATAAAATTTTTAAGGAGATAGCCCGAATAATGATGAATACAGTAACGGGCAAGGCTTTATCTAACTCCACGGATTTTTCATCTATCGTTGTTTCCACACAAAAAGATTGGAATGTCACTTTAGTGCCCAAGAAGAAGGAATTAAAGCAGATGTTTGCTAAAATTGAATTGGTGTTTCATAAATCCAATTTGATGATAAGTGAAATAAATATTATTGAGAAAAATAACGATAAGACCAATATTAAACTTAACAACGTCAGAGTTAATGAAACGATTAGAGAGTCTCTTTTTAATATTCCTTAGCATCGTTTACGGCAGTTTGACAACTGAAGCAGAAAATTATGATGTTCATATAAATGAAGATTCTCTAAAGAGAGTTCTTATTGATATGTCATTCGGCAAGGGACACCTTTCCGGCATTATGATTTTAAAAGCTGAGGGTGACATTGTAAAAGGGAGCGTTATAAATGAATTTGGAATATCCGCTCTCCAGATGACATATAATAGCAAAACAGGCAAAATGTCATTTCAATACTTGATGGGGATGTTGAATAAATGGTATATCAAAAGAACGCTGAAAAAAGATTTGGCATTTATCATTCATACACTTTATGAAATTCCTTGCAAGGGGAAAAATCGATATGAAGTGACTCGTAAAGCTGATGAAATTATAATATTAAATCCGGGTGGAAAAGTAGTCTACAATTTGAAATTTTTAGAAAATTCTCTAAATTCTGAAGAAGGTCATGGAGTTGATTAATAATTTATATGAAATAAAGGAACAAAATGGAGATGAATTTAAATTGAAATTAAATTCAGAGAATGTCATCTATAAAGCTCATTTCCCCGAGCGAGCCGTGACTCCCGGAGTTTGTGTGATTCAAATTGCTGAAGAGCTCCTGGAAGTCTATGTCGGTCTTAACTTGACTTTGGAGGAGGTGAAAAACGCAAAATTTCTGGTAGTTATTGACCCGCATGTAAATCCTGNGATTTCATATTCCATTACCAAAATCTCAAAAGATNAGCAATCCCANTCTTTAAAAGNCTTCTTTGTGATANCAGCCGANGATACAATCTTCNCGAAATNATCATTAAAATTTAAAATTAATGTCTGAGAATTTAATTAAAGGGATAAAAGGAATAATTAAAACTCACAAAATCTGTGTAGTAATGCCGACATATAACAATGCCGGTACGCTTCGTTCCGTCCTCTCAGACATTTTGCGATACACATCGGATGTAATAGTGGTAAATGACGGGAGCACGGATTCAACATTGGAGATTCTAAAAGAATTCGGGTCGCGAATTGAATTGGTGACATATACTAAAAACAGGGGTAAGGGATATGCTCTTAAGAAAGGGATGAAATATGCTCGGGAACTGGGGTATAAATACGCAATTACTATAGACTCCGACGGTCAGCATTATGCTGATGACATACCCTCTTTTGTCAGGGCTATTGCCGAAAATCCGGAATCAATTATTATCGGCGAGAGAGATTTATCCAATGTAGATATAAATCAAAAAAGTTCTTTTGCCAACAAATTTTNCAATTTCTGGTTTCGTCTCCAAACGGGNGTGAANTTAAANGNNACCCAGANAGGATTTNGCTNCTATCNCNTGGATAANTTNAA
>WFLX010126547.1_pt1 | contig 11646 bp, 11 predicted proteins | sample 4967041 | NCBI WGS metagenome assembly WFLX01 (sample SAMN12857096, study PRJNA449069) | gut metagenome | isolation source: stool from male and female vole | host: Microtus ochrogaster | place: USA:Florida | collected 2017 | reverse complement strand
AAATGCGCGCTTCGTTTTTGTCGCGCTCACATCCACACAACCCCACATCTCCAACAATATCAACAACTTAACGAGCCGACCGACCATTCAACCGTTGCTCGCTTCGTTTTTATGCCCATAAATCGGTCGTAAGGACGTCGCTTTGCGACGTTTCCTTGAATAACAATAAGCTATTATTCGGCTATACAAAAGGTTACATTAGGTTCTTCCTGGAAACGTCGCCAAGCGACGTCCCTACGACCATTGTTAAAAATTTGCATAAAATTTTCTTAAGTCAACAGCATTGTGGAGCGTCTTGCAGAACTTTCTTTAAAACCAATTTTTCACTTCCCCTTATAACTTATAACTCTGACCTATGACTTAAAAATTTCGCGAGGCCGGGCGATGATGACCCGGCCTCGCGATATGAGGTATGGACGATGACAATGAATTACTTCTTGCGGCGGTTGCCGTAGCGGCTCATGAACTTGTCTACACGACCTGCGGTGTCGACGAGCTTCTGCTTGCCGGTGAAGAAGGGGTGAGACGAGCTGGTGATTTCAAGCTTAACCAGAGGATAGGTTACGCCGTCAACTTCAATTTCCTCGCGGGTAGCAACAGTAGAACGAGTGATGAAGATCTCGTCGTTGGACATGTCTTTAAAAACTACTTCGCGATAGTTGCTGGGATGAATATCTTTTTTCATTGTCGTTGAAGATTTTAAATATCAATTTTATTATTAGAAAACCGCGCTGGTAAGACGCACTTTCTCGTAATGGCGGTGCAAAGATAGCTATTATTCTTTAACCCACAAAACTTTACCGGAATTTTCTTTCCGTTACGGAGTAATTTTTTCTCTCGCTTATGCCTTTTACCGCCTTTTTCTTGCTATTACCGCGACCCTGTTTTGAAAACTCGGGAAAGATACTCCACCCTTATTTACCGTGGCTTCCAGGCCTGAATACAATTCCTCTACCTCATCACCGTCGGCGAAAAAGCACCCGAGATTGATCTTGCGCCCGGCCACGGGAGCTACTTGAATCACCACGGTATCGCCGCGGGCGGTGCGGGCGCAGGTGTGCACGTCGATAGTCTTCTGCCGCCCAAGGCCTATGGCAGGATGCGCCTTGCGAATATTGCCCAACCGGNGGTAATGGTCGAGGCGNGTGGAGTCGATACTGTCCCAATTCATATCGGAGCGAAATGCCTGAGCGCTGTCAACATTATATTGCGCGTCGCTCAGCNCGCGNCCNGTCTCGTCNCCGTANAANACCTGCGCCACACCCGGCGCGAGGAGCAGNGTCGTNCCGCANTCTATCATATTGTCGGGGTCAGCNTCGCGGTANTAGGAATTATTNAGATANCTGAANGGATGCCATGACGGATGNGCGGCAATACTGTCNGAATACGNTTGCCACACTCTCACTATCCCGTCGAGATCGCCACGCTTCGGGAAGAAGAAATTGACCATACTCTTNAATCCGGCAGCGGCATAGTCGGGCTTATAGTCAATGTCGGCCTTATCGAAATCTCCGGTCATGTAGAAGGGCTCTGTGCTGTCAGCCATCGGCTCCCCCTTATGCTTCTCGCGCCAGCGGGATAGAGCGGCATTGCAAGCTGCATACAGCTCGGCCCAGCGGTTAATATGTACATTTTCAACAATATCACAACGAAATCCGTCGATACCGAATTCCTCCACCCACGCGGCAATCCATGCTATGATATATTGCGACGGACTCCACTCACGATCGCGGCGCAGGTCGAGCGACGAGGGGTTGACCCATGCATCATTGGTCCTCCCCTCGCGCTCCCACTTGCGATGAAGAAATGCAGGAATATTCACGGCNTCGTCTGACTCATCCTTATAGTCAGGCATACCGTAAAGTGTGGCTTCAAGAGGATTGGATTCATCCCACTCCTCGTCGGGCATNCGTATCCACCCGCGGTCATACCACCCGTNCCAGCCAAGGCGNGTCTCGTAAAACTTGTCAAAGCTCCAGTCTTTGATATGCCGTGCAGCTTGCTCGGGAGTAAGGCCGGTCTCGGCAAATCCATATTCCACCGCATCGGCAAGCGTGGGGTAGCCGGGATCATTGAGATTAGCGCCGAGCATCACTCTTATACCCTGGGCATGAAGGGTATCGACCAGTGCACGAAATTCCGCTATGGTGCCATAATTCTTGTCAATCTGCGTATAGTCGAGCGGATAATAGCCATGGTAACCGTAGTGGGGAAAATCATTTACTGCCCCGCTGCCCGACATCCATCCGTGGATCTGCTCATACACATCGGTCATCCACACTACATCCACTCCCAAGTCCTTGAAATATCCCTCGCGCGCCTTGGAAAGAAGTCCGGAGAAATCGCCGCCGTGAAATGTGGCAGCGTTGAGCCGCTCACTTCCGTGGTCGATGATACGGCCATAGTTGGCATCGTTGGTCGTATCGCCGTTGCAGAATCNGTCAGTTATCACAAAATACACCGTGGCTTTNCCCCAGTCAAATCCGTCGGTNCCGGCCTTCGTGACCGACATTGCACCGACGATGCTCAATAAAATAAGTAAAACAGTCTTTTTCATTANGAATCAATTTTCGNCAAATTTACTTACCTCCGGCGATTCGTGAAATACTNNNTTATAANCNTCACTTATAGTATATTCATAGCNGCNGCGGCGGTCACGGCCTCTACNGAATTGCCCACACTGAGTTTTTCGAGAATATTCTGGCGGTGACGGTTGACGGTGTGGATGCTGATACCGAGAGCTGCCGCTATCTGCTTGCTCGCATAGCCATTGCGTATGAGGCTCAGTATCTCCTTCTCCCGAGGCGTGAGGATATGCAAGCGCTTTTCTTCCAGCGCAATANCCCTCACTTCGCCCGTAAGTTCGCTCATAATNCGCGGGCTGATACCGTGCTCTTCCTTCTGAACGGGCGAGAGCGCATAGCTGCAAAGTATGAGCNACATCTTCCCNGCCGGTGACAGGCGCATGATTTTAGTGCTATTATCAATATAGATGTACTGNCCCCGGCGGTCACGGAGCCGAAACCTGCAAGTGGCCTTGTAATGCAACTTTTCTTCCCTCGGAAGCGTGTCGACAAACTTGAAAAACTCATATTCAAGCATACGCTTATCCACAAGATCCTCAGGATGAATACGCGCATATATCACATCCTCATCGCTTGAGTTCATGTCGCGGCAATAGTAGCCGTCATCGGAAAGACCGGCAAGATAAGCGAGCGACGCTGCTGAAATATGGCAGGTATCGGCGGCGGCATCGGTCACCACGCGGCAACCGCCGTCGACCGCCACCGCCGTGTCGGCCTCACGCTTACAATCAGCCCACACCTGATAATCGAGCTTTTCAGCGTCAAGATTCTGACTTTCATATATGCCGGTGAGCTCTTTACGCAATACATCCATTGAAGTACGATTTTTTACTTGTGCAAAAATAGCAAAAACCATTATTTCTTTATATCTTTGTATATATGAAAAATGCTGTTTCACGCTCTCCTCTATCCCCGCGCCTGCAGGTGGCCGAGCTGATAAAGTGGATGAGCACCGATGTATATGAGAAAGACCATATAATCGCCATGGCACTGCTCTGCACCGTGGCGGGGGAAAACATATTCCTGCTCGGACCTCCGGGCACGGCCAAGAGTATGGTGGCGGCAAGGCTGAAGGGTGTGTTTAAGGATGCGCGCTCGTTTGACTACCTGATGTCTCGTTTCTCCACGCCCGACGAGATTTTCGGCCCCGTGTCAATATCGCGACTTAAGAAAAATGACCGCTACGAGCGTCTTACCGAGGGGTATCTGCCCGAGGCGCATGTGGTGTTTCTCGACGAGATCTGGAAAGCGGGTCCGTCGATACAGAACACTCTGCTCACCGCCATNAATGAGCATACTTTCTACAACGGCGGAGCCCCCGTGAAGATTCCCATGAAGGTGCTCATCGCCGCATCCAACGAGCTCCCCGCCCGCGACGAGGGGCTTGAAGCGCTCTGGGATCGATTCCTCATGCGCATGATATCTAATTGTATCGACTCGGAGCGCGACTTCTTCAAGATGCTCGTCTCCCCGCAGGCCGTCCCCGCTCCGCCGGCTGACGAATTGCTTATAACTGACGAGATTTACCACCGCTGGCAGCGCGAGGCGGCCAAGGTGGAACTTTCNCCGGAGGTGCGCGANGCCATAAGCTTCGTGCGCTCGCGCCTTAACAAACTCGAAACCGACGACGGCAATAAGCTCCGCTTCTACATCAGNGACCGCCGCTGGCGCAAGGCTTACGGATTGATGCAGACGTCGGCCTTCCTGAATGGCCGTGACGTAATTGACCTGACGGATTTCTTCCTGCTCGTCCACTCGTTCTGGAACGACATCGACGCTATCCCNGCNGTGGTGGAGACNTTTGCCGAGAGCATTACGGCATGGCTGCGCAACGATATTCATGAGCTCGAACTCAACATACGCCGCTCCATGAAAGCCGACACCACCCAAGCAGCCAAAACTGCCGAGCCNGAGCGACGCGAGCCGAAAGTATATGACTACTTCTANTANAAGCTCGACGGCCNCCCCGCCGGCGACCTGTATNTCNCAAANTATGNCTACTCGACGCTGACCGANACNGCCCGNCAGGGNGTGTTNTATCTCGACACGGCGCGCAAGAAAAGAATGTTACGGGCACTGATTCCGGGCACACAGTTTGACGCCAAGGCTCAAAATGCCACCGAAGTGCGNCAGGTGAGCCTCCGTCGCTCNGATACGGGNGTNTACATCGACNNTATGCCCTATCCTTTTGTGACCGACGGCGGCGCCCCGACTACGTCCTCTGACGTCTCCNCCAAGAAATCCACGGCGCTTAAGAATATGCCTGTNTATCAGCGNGTGGCGGCTATGGAAAAGATGCTTGCCCAACTCACTGACCGCTGGAATGAATCGGTAAAATCCACATGGAATTCCGAGCCTAATCTCTTCNTNCCNCGCTCTGACCGNTCTGTCATAGACAAGGCTCTGAAAGAGGCTGACGGACTGCTGCGCACCGTGGAAGTCAAACTCAAGAATCTCCGCTCGATGCTATGACGGTCTACACCGATACCGACGCTCTCACNCAGCNCTACTCCGAGGTCTTTGACTTCTACCTTGAGGAGCGCAAACTACCGCCCGGCAGCGACAGCTCCGACTCTCTGCTGACCGCCTTGACCGAGATAGCCGACGACTATCGCGACATGGCCGAGTCAAGCGCCGAGATGGGTGAGGCGATACGCTCGGCGGCCTCATCGGTGATGGGTGAGTTGGCTGAGCAATTCGTAGCGCTTGATCAGGATGCTGCCGGAGAGCTTGACCTGATCGATCGCTTCGAGCAGGCCTCCCTTGAAGGCAAGCGCGCTATGTGGCAGCAGGTTAAGTCTACCATCGAGCAAGGCTACTCGGTGCTTGAAGTCAATCTTCCGGGCTACATAGAGCAATTTTCTACCGAAGACCGCGAGGCGGTGTTTGCCGCCCTCATCGGCGACTGGCGCGATGCGTGTATGGCTAAATTGGAAAGGCTCCGTCAGTCTATCGTCACATCCAACATACAACCGGCCAAGATGGCCGTGGGCTCACGCGCTACGGCCGACATGGAGACACGCCGCGAGGTTGCCCGNTTGACNCGCCGCTTCCCCGTGCTTGANGAAATAGCACGCGAGATAGGACGCGCCCGCACGTCGCCCACGCAGACGGTCGACTCGGTTTTCTATCGCTTCCTGCCCTCGTCAGTGTCGCGCAACGATTCAGGCAAGGAGATAGATGCCGTGGTGACCGGCAACGACGTGAGCCGCCTGCTTCCGGCCGAACTTTCGATGCCCGACGATGTATTTGATCACAAATTCGTTGCGAGGCAGTTGCAGCAGTTTGACAGCCGCTCCCGAAACACTCCCCGCCGCACCGAAGAGCATCGCCCCGCCCCGCGACTGAGCCGCGGCCCCATAATCATTGCAGTCGACACAAGCGGCTCCATGACAGGCGAACCGCTGCAAATAGCCTTTGCCGTGGTGCGCCAACTCGTATCNACNGCNATCACCGAGCGCCGCGCGTGTTACCTCATATCATTCTCCATACGCACCCGNGCCATCGACCTTGCTTCGCCNNCNTGCCGCGGAAAGCTCAATGATTTCCTCAATAATTTCTACTGCGGTGGCACATCGGGCGAGCAGATGCTCTCCCACGCAATCGCCACTCTCCATAGCGACACTTANGAGATGGCCGACATATTGATAATCAGCGACCTGCAATTTGACCGCCCATGCCCCGCCACTCTCATGGCCATGCAGCGGGAGCAGGCTCTCGGTACACGGTTTCACGCCCTGCAGATCGGCAGCTCTTGCCACCTGTACAATAAAATTCTCGACCGTATATGGCAAATTCAGCTGTAGACAACCGCTATATAATCAACCCCTCGTTCCGGCTCCGCACCGCCCATCTCTCCGTGGCATGGCACGAGGTTGACGCACCCACGCTTCAGGCTGAGGGGGCTATAGACATGCCCGGGCGACTGACACTTAAAAATGATGTGGCTGTAGAGGTAATTAGTGAATTTCATGGCCCACAGCTCGACATAATCTATTCACCCCTAACAGACTTCGACACTCCGCGGGTGCAGAAATGGCTGCGCGAACTCATGCGCGACGTCATCACCGCCCGCGCCCGCGAGATACTTCCCGCAAGAGTGAAATACTGGGAGAGGCTTAAGGGTGTACACGGAAAGGGTGTGAAAGTAAAGAAGTTACGCAAAAATGTGTTAGGCTGTTGCACGGGCGATAATGAAATCCATCTTCCTCCTTTTCTTGTGATTTTCAAGCAGGAATGGATGGACGGCGTGATTCTCCACGAGATGGCCCACTATGTCCACAAGCACCACCGCGCCCCCTTCTGGAACTACCTGTCNCAACTNCTCGGCACGGATGCCCGCAAGGTAGATGCAAAAACTGATATTGCCCTCTCGCCCTACTTCGACTACTACTGCTATCTCACTTCCTGAAAAAAAGCAGGTGGAGAATTGAGCAATTCTTACTACCTTTACAGGCGATTTTGGAAAAATCACTATATGGCAGCTTCAAAATCATATTCAGTCGACATGACCCATGGCGGTCTGGCGGGGAAGATTATAGTCTTCGCCCTGCCTCTCATAGCCTCGGGTATATTGCAGCAGTCGTTCAACGCCGTTGACGTGGCTATGGTGGGCCNNTNCNCNGGNCCNGANGCNATGGCNGCCGTGGGCAGNAACGGTGTNATNATCNNCATCCTCGTNAATCTTTTNCTNGGNATNGCCGTGGGTGCCAATGTGGTGATTGCCAACTATATCGGTATGAAAAACAATGCCGCTACCGCGCGCTCCGTAGCCACGGTGGCCGTGGTATCGGTAATAAGCGGTTTCATACTCCTCATAGCCGGCGTGACGCTTGCCCGCCCCATTCTCGAAGCCATGAGCGCTCCTCCCGACGTGATCGACGGCGCAACGCTCTACCTCCGCATCTACTTCCTCGGGATGCCGTTTATCATGATCTACAACTTCGGTTCGGCCATCATGCGCAGTATGGGCGACACGAAGCGCCCGTTTTACGCCCTGCTCGTCGGCGCCGTAGTCAATACCGTGCTCGACTATATCATGGTCAGGTATTTCTCAATGGGCGTGAGCGGAGTAGCCATAGCCACCGTGATAGCCAACGGCGTAAATGCAGCCATCATCATCTACCTTCTTCGCCGTGAGCCTGAGCCTTTTACGCTTCATCTTCGCCGCTTGACTCTATCCATGCCCGACCTTGTGAAGATGCTGAAGATAGGTATTCCGGCCGGACTGCAAGGCATGGTGTTCTCGATTTCCAATATCTTCATACAGACGACGGTCAACTCCTTCGGCTCGGCTGCGGTAGCCGGTTCGGCCGCCGCCCAGACCTATGAATCATATTGCTATTACATCATCAGCGCCTTTGCCGCATCGACTATAGCCTTCACCGGCCAGAACTACGGCGCCGGACTCCTCGACCGCTGCCGCAAAGTATTGTGGATATGTATGGGACTATGCGTGGCCCTGGCCGGAGCTGCCAACCTGATAATTTCTTACAATGCCTCGTGGTTTCTGAGCGTGTTTACCGACAACCCCGACGTGGCTCGCTTTGCCACCGAGCGCATCAACTCCGCCTTGCGATTTCAGTTTATCGCCGCGAGCTATGAAATCGCCGGAGCCTACATGCGCGGCCTTGGCTACTCTATGACCCCGATGNTNCTTACNATNCTCGGNACCTGCGTATTACGCATAGCATGGGTCGCCACTATAAGCGTGCGCTACCACACCTTCCCCGCNCTGCTGCTTGTNTATCCCGTGTCGTGGGCCGTCACCGGACTCATGGTGCTCGCCGCCGCCCTCATCGTAACCCGCCTTGTCAGGAAAAAGCAACACATCCTGCCGGGTTGATAAAAGATAGCCGACGATAATGNNATNAACAATCTCAAGTAGATTATCGCTACAATCTGAGAGTTTTTTATTACCTTTGTGGAAAAGTTATGGATATCAAAGGTATACTCACAAAAATCAAAGAAACCATCTTGCAGATCGTACCTGATGCAAGAGTGATACTCTACGGCTCTCAGGCGCGCGGAGATGCTCGCCCTGATTCCGATATTGATATTCTTGTACTTCTTCCTGACAGCTTTGAAGGCACTGATTTTGTCAAGACTAAAATCCGCATATCCTATGACTTGTATGACTTGTCGTTTGCTGAAAACGTTGACATCTCTCCTTTAATCCTTGTACCCAAAGTTTTTTATGCACGCAAGACTCCTTTCACAGTCAACATTGCCAACGAAGGAATAGAATTATGACAGACCACCTTGACCCTCAATCCCGCTTAGACCTAATTAATTACAAGCTTGAAAAAGCGCGTAATACCATTAAGGAATCTCTGTTTCTCGCTGATGGAGAATATTACAATACGGCTATCAACCGCCTATATTACGCGGTATATTATGCAGCGTCGGCACTAATGANNTCTGTAGGTATCGAAGCGGCCACCCANAAAGGAANCAAGACGNTGCTCGGNCTGAAATTTNTCCACACCGGGATTCTCCCCATGGAATACGGAAGAATTTACAAAATACTGTTCGATAGTCGTCAGGAAGCTGATTACGAAGATTTTGTATATTACGAGAGACAGAATTATGACGATCTTGCTCCTCTTGCCGGAAAATTCATCGAGGCAGTGGAATCTATAGTATTAAAGCAATAACGCCGGCTACGGCTCATTACCGGCCGTTATCGTTGCAATCTGTAAGAATTTTTATTACCTTTGCGGTAAAAATTTTTCTTAATGGATACCTCCACCCGCATCAGATTTGCGTTTATTGCCGTGTTGTGGCTCGTGCTTTGCTATCTCGTGATAGCTTCGCAACCGTTCACGCCCTGGGTAGCGTTTGTGCTCGTCACTTCGGGCATAGTAGTGTGGGTGCCCCTTTACAAGAAGTATATAAAGAATGGCAAACGCGACAAATGAATCCATATCTCAAGCGCCGCTTTACCCTCTGCTGAGCGGTATCGACTCGCCGGCCGACCTTCGCAAGTTGCCCGTAGACGAGCTCCCTGCCGTGTGTGAGGAGCTGCGACGCTTTCTTATTGCTTCTCTCTCCAAAAATCCTGGTCACTTCGCTTCGTCGATGGGTGCCGTGGAGCTCACAGTCGCTCTTCACTACGTTTTCAATACGCCTTACGACCGCATTGTGTGGGACGTGGGGCACCAGGCTTACGGCCACAAGATTCTCACAGGTCGCCGTGACCGATTCGAGACTAATCGCACTATGGGCGGTCTGAGCGGATTCCCCAACCCCGCCGAGAGTCCCTACGATACTTTCACGGCCGGCCACGCGTCCAACTCCATCTCGGCCGCGCTGGGTATGGCCGTGGCATCGCAACTGCAGCCCGACGAGCCCAAGCGAAATGTAGTGGCCGTGATAGGCGACGCGTCGATAAGCGGCGGCCTGGCCTTCGAGGGCTTGAACAATGCCGCCAACTCCAACGCCGACCTGCTTATCATCCTCAACGACAACGACATGTCGATCGACCGCAACGTAGGCTCGCTCAACTCCTACCTTGCCCACATGACCACGTCGAAGGCTTACAATAATTTCCGCTATCGCATCTACAAGCTCCTGCGAAAGATGCACCTTGTAAGCGACCGCTCGCGGGGCAAGATTCTGCGGTTCAACAATAGCCTCAAGTCGCTTATCACCGATGAGCAAAATATCTTCGAGGGCCTGAACATCAGATATTTCGGCCCCTTTGACGGCCACGATACCGAGAATCTCGTCAACGTGCTCCGCGACATCAAGGATATGTCGGGTCCACGCATCCTCCACCTCCGCACCGTGAAAGGTCGCGGCTATGCACCCGCCGAGGCCGACCCTGCCCACTGGCACGCCCCCGGCCGTTTCAACCCCGACACGGGCGAGCGCATCACGTCGCCCGGCGAGAATCTAAAGTATCAGGATGTTTTCGGCAAAACTCTCGTGGAGCTGGCCGGTAAAGATCCCCGCATAGTGGGCATCACTGCCGCCATGCTGTCGGGTACATCAATGATAATGATGCAGAAAGCGTATCCTGACCGCACGTTTGACGTGGGCATTTCCGAAGGCCACGCCGTGACTTTTGCCGGCGGTCTGGCCAAGGATGGTATGCGCCCGTTTGTAGCCATTTATTCATCTTTTCTCCAGCGCGCTTACGATCATATAATCCACGACGTAGCCATTCAAGGACTTCCCGTGGTATTTGCCATAGACCGCGCCGGAATTGTGGGCGAGGATGGCGTGACTCACCACGGCGCTTTTGACCTTGCTTATCTCCGCTCCATTCCGGGTATTACCGTCACCGCACCCCGCGACCCGCTCTACCTGCGCCGCCTCATGCTCACGGCGTCCGAGACGTCAGGCCCATTCGCAATCCGCTATCCCCGCGGCACAGGGCGCAATCTTGAGCCGGAACCTGCCGAGCTCACTCCCCTTCCCGCAGGAAAGGGGGAATGTCTGCGTGAAGGAAAGGATATAGCCGTGCTCACTATAGGCACCGTGGCCTCGGACGCCGTCAAGGCCATCGACCGGCTCATCGCCGAGAATCCCGGCATCACAGTGGCTCACTACGATATGATCTACCTATNCCCCATCGATGAAGNAANCCTCGCCCNCGTGGCCGAGTCGGGTGCNCNNATAGTGACCGTAGAAGACGGTACCATAAAGGGTGGCCTCGGATCTACCGTGCTCGAATGGATGGCTGATCACGATTTCAATCCTGTGGTGCGACGCCTGGGCATGCCCCATCATTTCGTCACGCAAGGCACTGTAGCTCAGCTCAAAGCCGAGTGTGGGTATGATGCCGACGGTATTTANGATACTCTCAAATCCCTNATACCTGAACGCCGATGAAGATTGTNATAGCCGGAGCCGGGTCAGTAGGCTCTCACTTAGCCANGATGCTCTCGCGTGAGGAGCAGGACATCACGCTTATCGACACCGATACCGAGCGTCTCGCCGCCATCGATGCCAACTATAACCTGCTCACTGTCAACGGCAATCCCACGTCATTTCAGGTGCTTCAGCAAGCTCACATCGAGGGTTGCGACCTATTTATCGCCGTCATGCCCTACGA
>WFLX010037517.1_pt1 | contig 11646 bp, 6 predicted proteins | sample 4967041 | NCBI WGS metagenome assembly WFLX01 (sample SAMN12857096, study PRJNA449069) | gut metagenome | isolation source: stool from male and female vole | host: Microtus ochrogaster | place: USA:Florida | collected 2017 | reverse complement strand
CTACGAAGGTGCTCAACGAGGCTGCCATCAACGGCAAGACCGACTACCTTGAAGGCATGAAGGAGAACGTGATTTGCGGTCACCTTATCCCAGCCGGAACAGGTCTGCGCGAATACAACCGTATCGTCGTTGCCAACAAGGATGAGCTCGCAGCTATGAACATCACTGACGATTATGCTTCAGTGGTAGATGTAGAAGCAGTGGAAGCCTAACGTAGAATGCATAATTAAGAATGCATAATGCATAATTAAAGCATTCGAATCAACATAAAAAAGGGAGCGTCGATTTCGACGCTCTCTTTTTTATAATAGTTATTTTTTCATGAGCTCTATTTCATAGTGCAGTCCTCGGTCTTCATTCTTTTCGATGTAGTTTGCGGCGATAAGGTAGACGGTGCGTCGGTCCATCTCGTAGCGGCCNGCATAGTCTCGCNAGTGTATNTGGTCCATGNCTTCCTTGACTGTTTTGTTGTATTTGAATTCGAANACGTAGACGTAACTGCTGGTAGCCACTTCAATGTCGCTGCGTCCTTTGTAGCTGTGGTGTTCGGCAATGGCCTTGGTGCCGGACAGCACTGCCAAGAGATAGGTGACGGCGCGATAAGCGGGCTCATTATGATCTTCTCCAGGAAGATCCTTCAGCAANGAGGAGAGACGCTTCATGAAGTCTTCCGGACGACCCTCATAAAGGTCAATTTTGAAATCAGTGAAATTGAATGGGCTGTCCGGGTCGCTGACTTCGGGAGCATAAATAGGGAGTAGTTGCTCATAAAAACCGATTTCCACCTCATAGTTGGGAAAGCGGAGCACATACATATTTAGCTCTTTGTCATAAGACTCGATAGTGAGATAACCGGTCTGAAACATCAATGGAAGAGGATTTTTGTCATGGAGTCCGACTGCGAGGAGATCTTTTCTTGAACATCTTTTGCCATTTATGTCGGGAGGAAAAGTGCCCCGCGCCTTGACTCGTTTCACTAAGAATGTAGGTGTCCCGGAATCAAACCAATAAGGGTCAATCCTCTTTTTGTCAAGTGCATTTAAGACGCTGAAGGGATTGTAGAGTCTTGAGCCTACCTCAGAGAATAAATATCCGTCATAATAGTCTCGGAGTGCCTTAAGAGTAGTGTCAAAATCTTCACCACGCTTTTTTGCCACGTCTTCTATTCCTGGGCTAAAATTATCCACCAGTTCTTTCTCCGACCATCCACAGATGTCGGCGTAGGCATCCTCCATCGATATGTCCTTCAGGTTGTTGAGGTCGCTGAAGATGCTGACTTTGGTGAAGCGAGCCACTCCGGTTATGAAGGCGAAACGAATGTATTTGTCCATACTCTTCAGGTTNCCGAAGAAGCTTTTGAGGGTACGCTGGTTTTTTTCAAACAATTCCTTGTCCTCCTCAATGGCTAATAGAGGTTTGTCATACTCATCTACAAGTATGACGACATTCCGCCCTGATGTCACTGCCACTTTTTTTATAAGTTGAGAAAAGCGTCCCGCCAATGTGTCTGCCACTTCCGTCAGCCCCCATTGCTGCTCATATTCTGCGAGAAGACGATTAAGTAGTCTGTTGAGTCCGTCATTCTCTGAGAAATTCTCGGAGTTCAGGTCAAAATGCAGTACGGGCGAAGGAGTCCAGTCGAGGTCCATGCTGTCAGCTGCAAGCCCTTTGAAGAGATCCCGGCGTCCTTCGAAATATGCTTCTAATGTAGAAAGCAGCAGGCTTTTCCCAAATCGTCTGGGGCGGCTCAGGAAAATAAACTGGCTATTGCTGACCAATGGTTTGATGTAATTGGTCTTGTCAACGTATATAAATCCCTCTTCAATGATCTTGGAGAAAGTCTGCATTCCTACGGGATACTTCAGTTTGCTCATGGTCTAAAAGTTNTCCNCAAATGTAATAAAAAAATTCCATTCATCCAAATACCAACCANATAATAGGAAAAGTATTGATTTTTGACGTTTTTTCTTCTTCTTTTTTGCAAAATCAATAATTTTTTGTAATTTTGCCTTTGCAGACCGTTCCAGAAGCCCGGTCGGGACTCGAGGGCGGGATGCTGACATTTTGACAAGCGTTTATCTGCGCTGATTCTTGACTGCTTGAAATTCTCGCAAAATTTCGTATTCATGTCAAGGATTGAGCAACGGTAGATGCCCAAGGTTGTGTAATACCATGCATCCGGCACGATATCTCGGGAGAGATATTGTCGGACGCGATATTGCATATACAAGCGTGGGCTTCTGCGTTGCCGTCCGACATGAATAGGGCAATGCGAGAAGCCTCAAGCAGTAGGACGGCAATGGATACAGGTTCCTACGCTTTTTTCATTTTTTAAAGGCCTCGAGGGGAATTCCGAGACCTCAATCTTACATTATGCGCAAAAAAATTCTTACTTTACTCGTTGCATCATTTGCTATGTCAGCTTTCGCGCATCCTGTCAGTCTGAATGAAGCACAATCTATTGCTTTTGAATTCTTCAATTCAGGATCGGGACCAAAACGTGTACCAAAAAATGTGTCAATGATTGGTTCCACTTCTAAATCCCAGGATGCACAACCCTATTATGTATTCAATGCTGAAGGTGATAACGGATTCGTGATCGTCTCAGGCGACGATCGTACTCCAAGAATACTTGGTTATGCAGATCAAGGAGGAATAGATACGAATAATATTCCAGTTAATTTCCAATGGCTCCTTGATTATTATGAAAAGGAACTTACCTCGCTTGCTTTAACAGATGAAGTCTTTCCAGTAGGATTCAATAAGATCGTAACAGAAAATAGAANTTATATAGANCCCCTCNTAGAGACCAATTGGGGTCAATACCAACCTTNTAATATAAACTGTCCAAGCGTTCAGGGGCATAGGTGTCTTGCTGGATGTGTGGCCACAGCAATGGCTCAAGTAATCAACTATCACAGTTGGCCACAANCGCAAATATCAGAAATAGCGGGATACACTACATCTTCAAATCATATTTCCATGCCAGGCCTTCCTCCTTTTGTAATAGATTGGAATAACATTAATGCTTCTTCAATAGCTCGACTGATGCTTTATTGTGGACAATCTGTGAGGATGGACTATGATCCAAATGGGTCAGGTGCTGTGGCTGCCTTAGTTCCTGAAGCTCTAATAAATGTATTCGGGTATAGTAATAGTGCCACTCATTTGAGAAGATGCGATTATTCCGAAAAAGAATGGGACAGTATAGTATACGATCAAATTTCTAATGGTTTGCCAGTGTTATATTCTGGTCAATCTCCAACTGTCGGAGGTCACACCTTCATTGTAGACGGTTATGAGTTAGGAAAATATCATATTAACTGGGGTTGGGAAGGAAATTGCGATGGATTTTTTACTCTCGACAGACTTGATCCATTTTCCGATAGTGGATTTACAGAAAGTCAGGAAATGACTATAAATGTAAATCCTCCGGCAGGGAGTGGAGATACCAATCGACCAAAAGTTATTGTGAAAAATTTTGTATGCAAAGACAGGAATATTGAAAGGAAAAATATAAATTCTGATTTTCAAGCTTTTGAACTTCAGGCTTCAATACTTAATGATTTAGATGAGGACGTTTCGTTAAAACTCGGATTGGCTCTTTATGATGATAATGGTCTTGTGAAAATTCTGTCTACTTCATCTTACGACTTTTCTGCAAATGAGCTTTCTGATATGACATCAGAAATAACTATAACTGCGGATATACCTCAAGGAGAGTATCGTATTGTATCAGTAAGCAGATCAAAAGAAAGCGAAGATTGGGTAGCAAACTCAGGAAGTTCTACAACTTATGTAAAAGCGATAATAGAAGAATTATCTCTACAATTAAAACCATTCCCATTGAGTGAGGAAGATAGAAATAATATTGATTATGGTATTCATACTATTGATGGAATAACATACCTTCTTCGTTCTGAAAATAACAAATTACATGCATATATTCAAAAATATGAAGGAGGAGGCCAGTATAAGGGTGACATTTATATTCCAGATAATGTTATTTATCAAAATATGAATTTTACTCCATATTATGGAGGTCTTGAGTTTGACGATGGAGTATTTTATTCCAATGATGAAATTATCTCTATCTCTACTCCTATTGAGCTTCCTATTATGAACTGCAGTAAATTAAAGTCCATAACGTTTAGGGATAAATGCACATACACGAGTGAAGTGAATAATTGTCAATCTTTGGAGACTATAATATTTTCAGATTTCTGTGGTACTATAGGTTCTATAAGCAATTGTCCGCTCTTGAAGTCATTGTCTTTTAATACCAAAAGAAAAATAATAATAATCCCAGAGGGAGGATCATTATGGAATCATGAAAGTTTGCCGTCTTTAACCGACATATATTTTAATGGGGACAATCCGCCAATGTTTCATTGGTGGTGTCCTGATCCAGATCCAGAGGAGGGTATAACTATACATATACCACAAGGAACATTAGAAACTTATAAGTATGGTGGTTGGAGCAAGTGGAATCTCAAAGAAGATTTAGGTTCTCTCCCTGCTATTAGTACTAAATGGGATTATTGTGGAGATTATGTATTTACTGGAAGCTATGGTGCTTTCGTAATTGGATGTGGAACCAATGATGCAGAATATGCTATGCGAATTCCAGCTGATCACCTTGAAGCATATAAGAATTGTAAAATCACTGCTATTGAGTATGTGGCNGCACCCGATAAAGANTTTGNTGTAGAATATGTTTTTATCACTTCTCCAGGAATTGNNTATATNGTAAAAGAATCAGTAAAGACTGTTCAAGGNANATGNATGAGAGTGGAGCTTCCTACACCATATACTANNACAGGAGAAGATATATTTGTAGGAGCTGGTAGACATCATGCAGTTGGGGCGATATTTGCAAGTGATGATGATGACGTCATAGAAGATGGACTGTGGGCAAGAAATATGGGTTCTGATTCTAATCCTTTTATGTTTGCTCCTCCAGGCTCTTGGTGTAAGAACCTAGGTAATCTCGGATTAAAATATGCCCTTCCTATACGTGCTATAATTGAAGGTGAGACACTTCCTAATGATATCGTAATTGTTAGTACTGAAATTTCTTCTGTATCTAAAGAAGCAATGGCTCGTAAAGAGATATCTTTACCAGATTCCTCAAAATCAAGATCTAAGAAAGGAGATGATAGGTATTTTGTAAGAAAGGTCGACAAGCTTCCTAATTCATTTACAGATGAGGCTTCTTCGTTTGATGGTAGGTCTCAATTGAATAAAGTGATTTCTGACCAGGATAAAGTTATTATCAAAGTCAGAAATAGATGCCCACAAGTTGTTAAAAAGATTACATTAGACTGGGATATAAATGGTATTGCTCAGACCCCAATTATTATTCAGACAGGGTTGCCAAACAATTATGAAGAAAAAGTAGTTGTTGATATGCCTAAAGATATATCTGGTAGGTATCATAAATTAAACGTAAGTGTTTCTGATATTGATGGGAAGCCGGATGAAATTACGGCAAACAGTGAAAAAGAAGAAGTAATCGTTTCCTCGTCTTCTACATATTTCCCTCGAAAGTATGTGTTGGAAGAGGCAACTGGAACTTGGTGTGGATATTGTCCTATAGCAAGTGCTTCAATTGATGTAATGAAGGAGTTATATCCTGATAACTTCATTGCTATCGCAATTCATAATGATGACATGGAAGTGAAAAACAATTCTTATGATTCTTTCAAAGAATTAGTTTTCGAATTTCCAAGCGCTTGGCTAAATAGAACTAAATGGCTGTCTAATTGGGGTCCAATTGATATGGAAGAAACCAAAGATATGGGAGAAGCTCAGATAAAGTCTACCGCATCATTCGGAGATGGACGCAAAATAAATGTATGCACAGAAACAGAATTTGGTTTCAGTGATAAAGGAGATGATTGTTATCGCATTGCTTATGTTGTGCTTGAAGATAATGTAGGTCCATATTTCCAGACAAACTATTATTCAAATNCTGATAGTCCAGATAATCCTGACGATTATCTAAATTGGTGGATACATCAAAGCTCGACAGTGTTGACAACCTTTAACGATGTGGCACGTGGAATTTATGATTATGATGGAATACAAGGTCAGTTCCCTGAAAATATAATTGAGGGAGAGACTTACGCGAACAATCATACCTTGACTTTACCTAACGGAATCCAGGATGCATCTAATCTGAAAATAGCTACCCTCCTTATAGATACAAGAACTGGAGAAATTCTAAATGCTGATTGCACTCGAATAAGCGGAGAAGTCCCAGACTTAACACCAAAGCGTGGAGATTCTAATGGTAATGGCGAAATAAACATAGTTGATGCAATCAATATTGCTAACTATGTAGTGGGTAAGAACGTAGAATCATTCTTTCTTTCCGCTTCAGATGTAAATGAAGATGGTACAGTATCCATTTCAGATGCCTCCGCTACGGTCTCTATGGTACTTGAACAACCTGCTACAATATCAGTATGGGAAATCGACGGTTTACCAAAGGATGATATCGAATCCTCAGAAACTCTGGTAGTGGATAATTATTCGATCAACTCCTTNTCCAATCATAATTTATTGGTTGCTCTTGAGAGTAGTGCAGATTATGTAGCCATACAAGGTGATATCACATTCCCTGCTGGTATGCTGCTTGATGATATTCGTCCTGCTATGGGGGTGGAGGCTGCTAACTCTTTTATTTATAAGAGAATCGCTGACAATACAATGCGATTTGTTCTNTTTAATTTTGATAATAAGCCAATTTCTGTTGTCGGTAACAAACTTCTCGAATTGTCTGTCATTGCCGAAGAAGAGTGCTTTGGAGATATAAGAATCTCAAATGTAATAGCATCTGATGCTGAGGCTCACGAATTTCTCCTTCCGTCAAAAGGCGGCCATAACAGTAATGGNTTAGGAATAAAAGATACTGTTGAAAAGGATGAANTTATTAGATGTACAAATGGCTCTATTAATATCANCAATGCTTATGGAAGTCCCGTATCAATAAGCACTGCTGATGGNAGACTCTTNTATTCATTTATTCCGCATTNTGATTTNGAAANTATTANTGTTGCTTCCGGTATTTATNNNGNTACTGTNGGAAGACGGACACTTAAGGTAATCGNNAAATAAATTATGACCANGNTTAATAAGTTTTTATTACGATCAATTGAGGTTTTGGCAGTGTCTGGTTTACTGGCGATGCCTGAAACCTCAATGGCTTACCGATTATCTTTTGAATCGGTAAGCATAAATAGAGGTGAAACCATGGAAATGCCACTGATTCTGGAAAATGAAGAAGTAGTTTATGGTTTTCAGTTGGATATGACCCTCCCTACTGGACTCGAGTTTGTAATGGAGGGAGACGAGCCAGACATTTCATTGACATCTCGAATGGCAGGTGATTATCATTTTACCTGTAATTTTAGAGAAGATCAGGCTTTGGGGATAGCAACATTTTCTATCACTCATACTCCAATTTCAGGAAATGATGGTGCGGTTGCAATTTTTAAAATCGCAGCGAATGAAGATTTTTATGGAGGTCCGATAGTTCTCAGAAATATCATTTGCATTTCTCAAGACAATCAGGATATTATAGTAAATGATGAATATACTGATATTATATTATATATTCCTGCCGAAAGTATCACGCTTAGCAACGCTTCACTGACCCTCACCGAAGGCGAGACAGCACCCCTGTCTGCTAAAGTGAACCCATCAGATGCCACGGACAAGACAGTGACCTGGTCATCTTCCGATGAATCAGTCGCCATAGTTTCAGCAGAGGGAGTGGTGACTGCTGTTAAGGCTGGTACTACGATTATCACCGCAGCATCCTCAAATGGCTTGACTGCTACCTGTCAAGTCACAGTCGACCAACTGGTGATTGAAATGGAAACAATATTATTAAATGTAGAGTCTTTGGATCTTGAAGTTGGGGATTCATTCCACTTGACGGCTGAAATTATTCCGGCTGAGACGACCTATCCNGACCTCGAATGGTGGGTCGATGATGAAGCGATTGCGACAGTAGAGCAGAATGGTCTTGTGACGATGCTTCGTGAAGGTGAGACTACTGTCCATGTGCGTTCCGTATACTGGCCTGACGTTGAGGCCTCCTGCCATATCAACGTCATCTCAGGTGTAGAAGGCCTGATTGAAGACAATGCTCCATGCGACGTGTACACTACTGACGGAGTACTTCTAAAGAAGGATGCCACGCTCTCAGACATCGATAATCTGAGTCGAGGCATCTACATAATCCGCCAAGGTCGAAAGACCAGCAAACTCCTTAAATAATGCACGAAAGCGGCTCCCTTCCCCGGGAGCCGCTTTTTGTGTCTATTCCTCGTGGAAGAATGTGGTCCGTTGATATCAATTACTGCATATTTATTATTTCATGAGCTCTATTTCATAGTGCAATCCACGNTCTTCNTTCTTTTCGNTGTAGTTGGCTGCAATGAAGTAGACAGTGCGGCTATCCATCTCGTATCGGCCGGCATAGTCGCGGGAATGGATCTGATCCATGGCTTCCTTGACACTCTTATTGTATTTGAACTCGAAGACGTAGACGTAACTGCTGGTAGCCACTTCAATGTCGCTGCGTCCTTTGTAGCTGTGGTGTTCGGCAATGACAGAGTTTCCACAAAGTACTGAAAGAAGATATGTTATAGCTCGGTAAGTTGACTCGTTGTGATCCTCTCCGGGAAGATCTTTCAGAAGAGTGGCGAGTCTCTTCATAAAATCGTCTATATGTCCTTTAGCAAGATCTTTTTTGAATAGAGTGAATTCGAACCCACTTCCTCTTCTGATAGTAGGAGGGGCATACCAGCGGAGGAGGCATTTGTAGAAACCGATTTCAACTTCTCGGTTCGGGAATCGAAGGTCGTATAATTCCGAATCCTTGTCATAATGTCCGATTGTAAGGTAGCCAGTCTGGAACATAAGGGGGATGGGATCTAAATTATCAAATCCTACGTTTGTAAGTTCCTCTTGAGTTGCTGAAACTCCATTGATAGACTCTGGATCGATGTCATTGTCTTTTGTCCAGCGAGCCAAAAAATATGGAGTGCCAGTTTCAAACCAGTTTTGCTTGATTCCCTTGGATTTCAAGGCCATCATTATGCTATAAGGATTATATAGTCGTGAACCTTTTGCTGCAAACAGATAGCCGTCGTAATAAATACGGAGAGTCTGGAGNGTAGTATCGAAATCCTCTTCTCGTTCCTCTGCCAAACTTTCTATTCCTNGACGGAATTTCCCGAGCAGTTCCTTCTCCGACCATCCACAGATATCGGCGAAGTCATTCAGCATCGAGATATCATATAGATTGTTGAGGTCGCTGAAGATGCTTACTTTTGCGAAACGCGCAACGCCAGTAATGAAACAGAATCGTATGTATTCATCCATGCTCTTCAGATTGCCGAAAAAACTTTTAAGAATACGACGGTTCTTTTCAAGAAGTTCGGCATATTCTTGGATATCAATTAGGGGTTTGTCATACTCATCAATCAATATCACAACCTTCCGGCCAGTTGAGATGGCCACTCTTTCGATGAGTACAGCAAATCTTCCGGCATTGGTATCGGCAATGTCCGTTATCCCATATTCTTTCTCATACCTTTTGAGATGGAGGTTAAGGATGCTGTTGAGTCCCTCTTCATTAGAATAGTCTTCGGCATTGAAATCAAACCTCAATACAGGAGAAGGAGTCCAATCCAAATCCATGCTGTCAGCCGCNAGACCCTTGAAGAGCTCACGCTTTCCCTTGAAATACGCCTCTAAGGTGGAGATAAGCAAGCTTTTCCCGAATCTTCGAGGACGACTTAGGAAAATAAACTGTCCCTGTTTCAAGAGAGGTTTTATGTAGCTTGTCTTATCAACGTAATCATATCCTTCCTCTATTATTTTGGAGAAAGTCTGCATTCCTATAGGATAATTCATCTCTGCCATAANTCTCATANNTNCCGCAAATGTAGCAAAAAAAATCCATTCCTCCAAATAGNCNCTGAGAGATAGGAAATTTGTTTTTGATGAAATATAATTTAAATATCNTTTTCTTGCAATCACTGATAAAAAGCATTATATNTGCAACATAAAAGGAAAATTATGAGAGAGAACAGATATCCCATAGGAATTCAGACCTTCGCGAAAATTATCGAGGGAGAATATACATACGTTGATAAGACTGGCTATATCAAAAGGCTTTTGAATTAGGGTCAGTTTATTTTTCTGAGTCGTCCGAGGCGATTTGGAAAAAGTCTGCTTCTCTCCACATTGCAATCCTATTTTGAGGGGCGTCGTGAACTCTTCAAGGGGTTGGAGGCTGACAGTATGGATCTGGATTGGACTTCAACGCCTGTGTTCCGCTTTGATTTCAACGCTGAAGACTTCATGCAAGAAAGAGGGCTTGAAAGTCTGATTGATGGCTATCTGTGGGACTATGAAAGAACTTATGGAAGCAGAGATGAAAAATTGACCATCTCTCAGCGTTTTAAAGAACTTATAATTAATGCCTACGAGCAGACTGGCCGTAAGGTAGTCATATTGATAGATGAGTATGACAAGCCTCTTCTTGATGTAGAAGAAAATCGGGAAATGTTCGAAAAGAACCAGCGGACACTGAAAAGCTTCTACGGCAATATGAAGTCAATGGATTCCTACATCAAATTTGCCTTCATCACAGGGGTTGCACGCTTCAGCAAGGTAAGTATCTTCAGCGATCTTAATAATCTNCAGGATATTTCGCTTCATGATGAGTATGCAGATGTTTGCGGATGGACAGAGAAGGAACTTGTCGACAATTTTCAGCCGGGTATAGAGAATCTTGCAAAAAAGAGAAAAGAGAACTTTGAGGAAACCCTCGCTGCTCTCCGAAATTATTATGATGGATACCTGTTTACTACGGAAGGATCAAGGCTTTATAATCCTTTCAGTGTGCTCAATGCACTGGATGCGAAATCAATCGACCCATATTGGTTTGAGACAGCCACACCAATATTCCTGGTGAGAAGAATAAGGCGAATGGGAACATTCCCTCCTGATATCAATGGCCAANTGTGTACCAGAAAAGAACTGATTTCAGTCGGACTGAATGATAAAAACCCAGTTCCATTGATGTTCCAGACAGGCTACCTTACCATTTGGAAATATATAAAGGCTGTAAATCTCTACGAACTTCGTTTTCCGAACCATGAGGTAGAAATAGGATTTTATGAAGATCTTCTTCCGATGTATGCACCTGACACACACACAATATCAACGAGAAGAAAGACAATCGAGGCCTCGAATACAAGATAGAAAAGAAATAGAAATGATGAGAATGATAAGGACTCACGATAAACGGGTCCTTTTCTTCTTTATAATAATTATATATATATATTTTAGGACCATTTTTTTGCGAAATAAAATATTTTTTTGTAATTTTGCCATTGCAGACCGCTCCAGAAGCCCGGTCGGGACTCGAGGGCGGGATGCTGACATTTTGACAAGCGTTTATCTGCGCTGATTCTTGACAATCAGAAATTCTCGCAAAATTTCAATCAATAGTCAAGGAATGAGCAACGGTAGATGCCCAAGGTTGTGTAATACCATGCATCCGGCACGGTATCTCGGGAGAGATATTGTCGGACGCGATATTGCATATACAAGCGTGGG
>WFLX010313694.1_pt1 | contig 11648 bp, 6 predicted proteins | sample 4967041 | NCBI WGS metagenome assembly WFLX01 (sample SAMN12857096, study PRJNA449069) | gut metagenome | isolation source: stool from male and female vole | host: Microtus ochrogaster | place: USA:Florida | collected 2017 | reverse complement strand
TAGTCTCGGGCGCGCATGAACATGTGGGAAATTATGCCGGCGTAACCGTCGGTGCAAAATCCGGGTCACTGAAATACAAAGGGTATAAATTTAACATTGTTGACTTGCCGGGTACATACTCTCTTTCCGCGTACTCTCCGGAGGAATTGTATGTAATGCGATATCTCAACAATGAAACTCCCGATGTCATTGTAAATGTCGTGGTAGCCTCTAATCTTGAACGCAATTTATATCTCACCACAGAGCTAATCGACATGAACAGGTCGATGGTGATTGACCTGAACATGTATGATGAATTGGAGAAGAGCAAGGCTGTATTGGATTACGAGCAACTCGGGAAAATGCTTGGGGTTCCCATTGTGCCTACAAAGGCTTCTACCGGCTGGGGGGTGCAAAAATTGCTTGATACCATTATTGACGTATATGAGATGCGTAATAAAGACGTAAGACACATTCACGTTAAAATGCGCAAAAGCATAGAAGAGGGAGTATCCGCCATTAAGGAAATAATAAAATATGACTCCTCAATTTCCCAACGTTTTTCGCCAAGATATTTGGCAATAAAAATGCTTGAAGGTGACCCGGAAGTCGACAATTTACTAAAAGAAGCCGCTTCATATAAGGAAATAACCGAAGCACGCAAAACGGCTATTGACAAAATAGAAAAAGAGCTGAATGAAGATGTCAATTCTTCAATCGCCGCAGACAAATATGGGTTTATCCAGGGAGCTCTCGCAGAGACTCTTGAAGGGGATACTTTGCACGATGAAAAAGCCACGAAATTTATAGACAAAATAGTAACGAGCAGATTATTCGGATTTCCGATATTCCTTTGCATCATGTTTATAATGTTTTGGGCGACCTTTCAAATCGGTTCATATCCTATGGAATGGATTGAGCAACTCGTGTCGTGGATTTCAAATCTCTTGTCTGATATAATGCCGGAAGGTCCGCTAAAAGATTTGGTGATTGACGGCATTCTCGGCGGTGTCGGCGGTGTAATTGTTTTCCTTCCCAATATTCTGATTCTATATTTCTTCATTTCGATGATGGAAGATACCGGCTATATGGCTCGTGTCGCCTTCATAATGGATAAAATAATGCACAAAATGGGACTTCACGGGAAGTCGTTTATTCCATTAGTGATGGGGTTCGGATGTAATGTGCCGGCAATTATGTCCACACGCATTATTGAAAGTAAGAGCAGTCGGTTAATCACAATATTAATCAATCCTTTTATAAGTTGCTCCGCTCGCATTCCGATTTATGTCCTGCTCGTGGGGTGTTTCTTCCCGCAGCATGGAGCGATCGTATTTTTCGGGCTATATTTACTCGGCATAATAGTAGCTGTCCTGACTGCAAAATTCATGCGAAAATTCTGGCTTAAAGAGGATGAAACGCCATTCGTTATGGAACTTCCCCCCTATCGCATCCCTACGGGAAANGCGTTGATGCGTGGAATGTNGAGCAAAGCTCNACAATATCTNAACAAAATGGGAGGAATTATCCTTATTGCCTCAATTATCATCTGGGCTCTCTCATACTTCCCTCAATATTATTTCTGTGAAGTACCCGAAACATATTATCAAGATGCTTTGACAGAGATGCCCGTTGATGCAAGAACCTCAATGGATGAGGAAAAACTTGAGGATTTGGTGACTCATCAATATCAGCAGGAACACTCCATTCTGGGAAATATCGGTAAATTTGTAGAGCCGATTGTCAGACCGATGGAATACGGATGGAAAACTACAGTATCTTTATTAGCCGGAGCCGCCGCCAAAGAGGTTGTGGTTAGCACCTTAGGGGTCTTATACGTGGGGGAAGATGATGCGGATCTGATTTCTCAGCGTCTGAAAACTCCGTCGACATTAACCGGGCAACCACCGTTTACACCCGCAAAAGCGCTTTCATTCATGGTGTTTGTTCTCTTATATTTCCCATGTATCGCTACATTGACTGCAATTGCCCGAGAAACCGAACATTGGAAATATGCCCTTTTCTCAGCTTTATACAATACTTCCCTGGCATGGATATTAGCATTTATCACATATAAAATTGCATGCTTGTTTTAACTATTACATCGAAATAAACGTTTATAAAGAGAGGATTTAAGAAATTCTCTCTTTTTTTGGCATGAAATTTGTTAAATTCAGAATAAAAAACAGAAATATAGATGAAAAACGATTTTTCTAAACAATTTTTACCGATGCTCAACACTGCAAATGAAATTGCAAAAGAGTTTAGCGCTCCGGCAATCCGAAGCGAACACTTTGTGCTTGCAGCATTGAGAAACAGAGATGGATACGCCTTCAAGATTCTTTCTCAACTCAACGTGCCCATCCAAAAGATGATTGATGAATTGACAGAATACTTGCANACTNCTNNTTCNTCGGAGGAGGTCANTACATTATTCGAGCAACAGTTCAAAATCACTTTGTCGGCTATTCGCCACCTTCAATTGGCAACCTCCGAAGCACGCAAAATGAAAGCAAGTTTCATTGCGGGCGAACACATTATACTATCCTTGATGCATGATTCGCGCAATATGGATAGCGATTTCCTTAAAAATCTTAAGGAAGAATATCTGAATTTCGATATTTCAATTCAGAACGTCGGACCGACAGGCCCGGAAAATTCACCCAAATCAGGACCCTCTTTCTCAAATGACGATGACGATGAAGAGGAGGATGATGATGAAGCAATCTTTAACAAAAAGGCTGCTTCCGCCAAGAAATCCAAGGGTGATTCAAGTAATTCCGGAACTCCGGCATTGGATAAGTTCGGTCATGATATGACAGCTGCAGCTGCTGAAGGGAAATTAGACCCGGTTGTGGGTCGTGCAACTGAAATTGAACGCCTTGCTCAGATTCTATCGCGTAGAAAGAAGAATAACCCTGTGCTCATAGGCGAACCGGGTGTCGGAAAATCCGCCATAGTGGAAGGATTGGCATTAAGAATCGTGCAGAAAAAGGTTTCGAGAGTCCTTTTCAACAAGCGTGTAATTGCACTTGACATGGCTGGAATGGTAGCAGGCACAAAGTATCGCGGACAATTTGAGGAGANAATCAAAGCAGTTCTGGANGAATTGNCANANNATCCTGATNTCATTCTGTTTATTGATGAAATCCATACTATTGTCGGTGCGGGAGGAGCTCCGGGTTCCATGGATGCTGCCAATATGCTCAAACCGGCGCTTGCTCGTGGAGAAATTCAATGCATAGGAGCAACGACACTTGATGAGTATCGCCAAAACATAGAGAAAGACGGCGCTTTGGAGCGTAGATTCCAAAAGGTGATGGTTGAGCCTACTTCTCCCGAAGAGACTCTTGAAATTCTTCATAATGTTAAAGATAAATATGAAGCTCATCATAATGTCAACTATACAGAAGATGCTCTTAAGGCGTGTGTAAGTTTGACCGAACGATATATCAGCGACCGCAACTTCCCTGACAAGGCTCTTGATGCTCTGGATGAAGCAGGATCAAGAGTGCATATCACCAACATCGTCGTTCCTAAAGAGATTGAAGACCTCGAAGGAGCGATAGAAGAGACTACCCGTCAGAAACTTGAAGCCGCTCATTCGGAAGATTTCGAAAAGGCTGCATCTCTTAGAAAATTGGAGAATCAGCAGAAAGCCGATTTGGCTAAAGCCAAAAAAGATTGGGAGAAAAAACTCTCCGAAGACCGCCAGACTGTAGATGAAGAACAGGTGGAGGAGGTTGTTGCAATGATGACAGGCGTGCCGACTCAGCGCATTGCCCAGGCGGAAGGAACACGTCTGCTTGAAATGGGTGATCAGTTGAAAGGGACTGTCATCGGTCAGGATGAAGCAATCAAGAAAATTGTAAAGGCTATCCAAAGAAACCGTATCGGTCTTAAAGACCCCAACAAGCCGATTGGCACATTTATGTTCCTCGGTCCTACAGGTGTAGGCAAGACATATCTGGCTAAGAAAATTGCAGAATATCTATTCGACTCCCCCGATGCTCTTATAAGAATGGATATGAGTGAATATATGGAAAAATTCACCGTGTCACGCTTAGTCGGTGCACCTCCGGGATATGTAGGATACGAAGAGGGTGGTCAATTGACTGAAAAAGTGCGTCGCAGACCTTATTCAGTTGTGCTTCTTGACGAGATTGAAAAGGCTCACCCGGATGTTTTCAACATTCTTCTTCAAGTAATGGATGAAGGACGTTTGACAGATTCATTAGGCAGAAAAATTGATTTCAAAAACACCATCATTATTCTGACAAGTAATGTCGGATCGCGACAACTTAAAGATTTCGGCACCGGAGTAGGTTTCCAAACCGCTGATAACGTTAAGGAGCAGGCTCAGGGCGTTATCACTAAAGCCCTGAACAGAGCTTTCTCCCCCGAATTTCTGAATCGTGTGGATGATATAATAATGTTCGACCAACTTGATCAGGAAGCATTATTTAAGATTATTGATAATGAATTGAAAGATTTCTTCACTCGTGTTGCCAAATTAGGTTATCGTTTGAATGTGTCAGACGATGCCAAGAAATTTATTGCCGAGAAAGGATATGACCGCAATTTCGGTGCGCGTCCACTGAAGAGAGCAATTCAAAAATATCTTGAAGATGAATTGGCTGAACTAATGCTTCGCCTGAACGCTGAAGGTCAGATCGGAGGCGAGATTGTTGCCTCATACACTGACGGCGAAGAGAAGCTGGATATCAAATATACCCCTCTTGNTGAAGAAACNCCCCAAATAGAGGAATCCCCTGCCGTAGAAAAACCTGAGACCGAAGCGGGTAAAGGTGAAAGTGAAGTTAAGGAATAATGAANAAAATAGGTCTTCNTAGCGATNNTCACAGNCATTGGGATCAGAGATTTGTTGATTATTTTAAAGATTGCGATGAAATCTGGCACGCCGGAGATATTGGAGATATAACAATATTGGAGCGGCTTGAGGAGATAGGTCCGAAAGTCAGGTGTGTCAGAGGGAACATCGATCACGGCGAAGTCTCGAGAAGGACGCGAGAACTTGAAATTTTTGAAATAGAGGATGTCAGAGTTCTCATGACCCACATCGGGGGATATCCCGGCAAATGGTCGGCGGGAATGAAAAAACTTCTACAAGAAGAAAAGATAGATTTAATGGTTGACGGACATTCCCATATCTTGCGGATAATGTTTGATAATCAATTGAAACTTCTGCATATCAATCCCGGGGCAGCCGGACTTCAAGGATGGCAAAAGAAGCGCACTTTGGTAAGATTTAAAATTGACGGAAACCGGTTTGAAGATTGTGAAGTAATCGAACTCGGATAATATAAAATCAGATAGAAAAAATGTCGGAAAAGCTATTGGTTTTTCCGACATTTTTTGTTAATTTTGTAGAGGATATGCGGGAATCAAATCTAAGATAAAAAGAAATGCAAGGAGACGACAAAATTATTCCTATCAACATTGATACGGAAATGAAAAGCGCCTATATCGACTATTCAATGTCGGTGATTGTTTCACGCGCGCTTCCGGACGTAAGAGATGGTTTCAAACCCGTTCACCGCCGTGTTTTATTCGGCATGAATGAATTAAATAACTTTTTCTCGGGCGACACAAAGAAATCCGCACGTATCGTGGGCGAAGTAATGGGTAAATATCACCCCCACGGAGACTCTTCCATATATCTCACAATGGTTAGATTAGCCCAGGACTGGTCATTGCGTTATCCTTTAGTTTTCGGTCAAGGAAACTTCGGCTCAATTGATGGCGACTCCCCGGCAGCAATGCGTTATACGGAGGTTAAACTCGCCAGAATGGGTGAAGAGATGCTTGCCGATCTGGATAAAGAGACAGTGGATTTTGTCCCCAACTTCGATAATACCTTGAAAGAGCCGGCAGTATTACCTGCCCGAATACCGAATTTGCTCGTTAACGGGGCTTCCGGTATTGCGGTAGGTATGGCTACAAATATGCCCCCTCACAATCTTACTGAAGCCTTAAACGGTTGCTTGGCATATATCGACAATCCCGATATTGACGTGCCGGGACTGATGCAATATATCAAAGCTCCGGATTTCCCAACCGGTGGAGAAATATTAGGTATGCAAGGGGTTAAGGATGCTTACGAAACCGGAAGAGGAAGAATCGTGATTCGCGCGAAATGCGAAATTGAAACCGACGGCAACCATGACGTGATTGTAATTTCTGAAATTCCTCACGGTGTTATCAAGAATGATCTGGTAAAGAGCATTGCCGACCTTGTGGAAGAGAAAAAGATTGACGGCATTTCCGACATAACTGATACTTCTGCCCGCGGAGTCATGCACATTGCCATTGACATCAAGCGCGATGCCAATGCGAGTGTCATTCTTAATAAATTGTATAAAATGACCCAATTGCAGACATCATTCAGCGTGAATAATGTTGCATTGGTTAATGGCAGACCGAAAACTCTCAATCTTAAAGATTTAATAGGCAATTTTGTGGAGCATCGCCATGAGGTAGTGATTCGCAGAACACGCTACGAGCTTAGAAAAGCGGAAGAGAGAGCTCACATCCTGAGAGGGTTAATGATTGCCGTTGACAATATTGATGAGGTAATTGCCATAATCAGAGGGTCTCGCACAACTGAAGAGGCACGCGCTACTTTGGCAGAGAGATTCTCGCTCGACGAGATTCAGACTCGTGCAATTGTTGAGATGCGCTTGCGACAGTTGACCGGACTCGAAATGGAAAAACTCAAACATGAGTATGAAGACTTGATGAAACTCATAGAACATCTGAATGATATTCTCAATAACGATGAAGTTTGTCGTCAAGTAATGAAGGATGAAATTATCGAAATCAGAGATAAATATGGCGATGAACGACGCACCCGCATAAATATGGCATACGGCGATTTTGATGCTGCAGATTTCTATCCTAATGATGATATGATTATTACTGTCAGTCATCTCGGATACATCAAGCGTACTCCCCTATCTGATTTCCGCGCTCAGAACCGCGGCGGTCTCGGCGCTAAAGGGAGTGATACTCGTTCGGAAGATTTCATAGAATATATCTATCCGGCTGCCANCTCACGACAAGATGATTTTCTTCACTGAAAAAGGNTTGTGTTACAGCTTAAGNGTCTACGAAATTNNGGAAGGAGCAAAGAACTCCAAAGGNCGTGCTATTCAAAATCTGCTTAGCATCGATTCAGAGGATTCCGTAAATGCATTCATTACTATAAAGAGTGATGCAGATAATGACTATATGGAATCCCACTACCTTGTTTTCGCCACTAAGATGGGTATGGTAAAAAAGACCTCTCTTAAAGAATATGCAAGAATCAATGCCAATGGTAAAAAAGCGATTAAGATTAGAGAAGAGGATGAGCTTTTGCAAGTTTCTTTGACCGACGGCAATTCAGAGATTATTCTTGCCGACCGAGAAGGTAGAGCAATTCGTTTCCATGAATCAAAAGTTCGTCCCGTAGGTAGAGATTCAATGGGTGTGTTAGGCATGACTCTCGGAGGTGAAAACGACGAAGTAGTAGGTATGATAACCATGAAGGCTGACAGCAAGGAAACTATAATGGTTGTATCTGCCAATGGCTACGGCAAACGCTCCGATATTGATGATTATCGAATCACCAACAGAGGTGGTAAAGGTGTGAAAACAATTTCCGTAACTGAAAAGACAGGAGACCTGGTAGCCATAAAAAATGTAACTGATGAAAATGATTTGGTAATCATCAATCAGAGTGGCATTACCCTTCGACTTGCAGTTAAAGATGTCAGAGTAATGGGACGTGCAACTCAGGGTGTTAAACTTATAGATCTTTCAAAGCGCGGCGATGTGATTGCATCTGTTTGCAAAGTTGATTCAGACCCGGAAAAGGAAGTTGAAGAAGAAATCCAAAAGATTGAATCTGAAGATAAGTCTCAAAAGATTGAAACTGAAGAAGTCTTCGAGCATTACGAAGCCGAGACTGAAATAAATGAGATAGAAGCTGAGGAAAACGATATGAATTCAAATGTAGATGAATAATCCTTTAACCATTTTGTTAGTCTAAATATACACATAAGCAAAAACATTAATCTCTCAAATAGAATAATATGAAAAAAGTGATTTTATCTGCAATTTGCATCGCTTCAATAGGAGCTGCAAGTGCGCAAAAAATCAATGTTGACAATGCCAAGAAACTCTCAGGCAAATTTGACAAAATTGAAGAAGCTCGTTCTCTAATTAAAACGGCTATGGAAGACCCGTCCACAGCAAAGGATGCAAATACCTACTACGTGGCAGGCAAAATTGAATTTGATGCTTTTGACAAGGGTCTGATGCAAGCAAGTATCAAACCGGATGACCCTTCGGCTGACCCCGTGGTATTGGCTGAAGAATTATTAAACGGTTATAATTATTTCTTGCAGGCTCTCCCCTATGATTCACTTCCCAACGAAAAAGGGGAAATCAAACCTAAAGTATCAAAGAATATTGTAAACACTATTGCTGACCACCACACAAAATTTGACGAATTTGGTGTTCAACTCTATAACGCGAAGAAATATTATCCTGAAGCATATCAATCATTTATAATTTTTGCCGATATGCCGGATATGCAATTCTTAGGTTCCAAAGCGCCGAAATCCGTACCTTCTCAAAGAGCAAACGCTTATTTCAATGCCGGCATTTGCGCATACACAGGTAGCGATGTGGCTAATGCTGCAAAAGCTTTCAGAGCCGCTCGCCTGATGGGCTCGGAAGAACCGAAAGTTTATTCTTACGAAATTGCATCTTGGGAATATCTCTCTCAGAATGATTCTACTCTGACTGAACAAGCCAAAGCCGCTATTCTTGAAGCTGCAACAGCGGGTTATGAAAAATTCGGTATCTCTGACCCCACTTTCATCAAGACCATCATTAATTCTTACGTCCTTGATGAGGATTATGACGGGGCTTTGAGAAAAATTGATTCATTAATTGCCGAGAATCCCAACAACCCTGTACTTATTGGTTTGAAAGCATTTGCTCTTGACCGTAAGGGTGATGACGAAGGAGCCGTCAATACTTATAAGGAAGCGATAGTCCTTGAAGATTGCGATTTTGACACACTCAAAAGAGCTGCTTTCAAAATCCTTCTTGAAGGTTCTCAAAAATTAGATGCGCTCGAACCCTCCGACAAAACAGGCAAGTTGGCAGTGAAAACCGGTTATTTCGATGTTGTCAATGATATTTGTCAACGTGCAAAAGGTTTGAATCCCGGTGATTCAGGACTTCAGACAATTATTGACAGAGTCGATTACGCACTGACTACATACTTTTGATTAAACTTCGGATTCTATAATCCGATCTTTTATAAAACAAGAGACTTTCCGGAACTTACGGAGAGTCTCTTAATTTTTTCTATCAAAAAGCAAAAAGAACTAAAAGAAAAAATTTTTACAACAAATAATAATAATTAAGATGGAAATTTATTAACTTTGTATTTTGATATAGAAATATGTTGTAAAACATCATTAATCATCCGATATGGGACTTTTTTCATTTACTCAGGAAATTGCAATGGACCTTGGCACAGCCAATTCCATTATTATACATAATGATAAAATCGTTGTTGACGAACCTTCAGTCGTTGCCATTCAAAATAAGACAGATAAAGTGATAGCCGTCGGGACTCACGCTCATCAGATGGAAGGGAAAGAATCACCCGGCATCCGCACAGTGCGTCCTCTCCGCGATGGTGTTATTGCGGATTTTGATGCGGCTGAGCAAATGATTCGCGGACTCGTGAAAATGGTCAGTTCAAAACGCAGATGGTTTTCTCCTTCTCTTAGAATGGTGGTTTGTATCCCTTCCGGCTCAACCGATGTGGAAGTACGCGCCGTTAGAGATTCCAGCGAGCATGCAGGAGGAAGAGATGTCTATATGATTTATGAACCTATGGCGGCAGCTCTCGGAATTGGGCTTGATGTTGAAGCTCCGGAGGGGAACATGATTGTTGACATAGGCGGCGGAAGTACCGAAATTGCCGTTATTTCACTTGGGGGTATTGTCAGCAATAAGTCAATTCGCTTAGCAGGCAATGACTTGACAGCAGATATCCAAGACCACATGGGAAGGGTTCATAATCTGAAAGTCGGCACCACTATGGCTGAAAAGATTAAAATTAATGTCGGTTCGGCTTTAGAGGATTTAGATGAGTCGGAGGCTCCGGAACCGTTTATTGTTACAGGTCCGAATAAGTTGACGTCTCTCCCGATGGAAGTGCAGGTAACACATCAGGAAATTTCTCATTGTATCGACAAGACAATCATGAAGATGGAAGCCGCAATTCTCGCTGCTCTTGAACAGACTCCCCCGGAATTATATGCGGACATCGTGAGAAACGGCATATATCTTGCAGGTGGCGGAGCTCTTTTAAGAGGGTTAGCAAAACGATTTACCGACCGATTCCAGATTGAATTTAAAATTCCGGAAGATCCGTTGCATGCCGTAGCTCGTGGCACAGGCGTAGCTCTTAAAAATATCAACAGATTCTCTTTCTTAATAAAATAAGACCCGAATAATTCTCAATCTGTGAGAAACCTTCTTAATTTTATCATTAAAAATGGCAGATGGTTCGTATTTGCGTTCTATGTGCTTCTGAGTTGTTTGTTGTTGACTCAGACAAATGATTACAGAGCATCGGTTATCTTATCGAGCGCTAATGCCGTGTCAAGTAAGGTTTTTCGCACTGCATCTTCAATCACGGGATATTTCAATCTGGTATCTATCAATAGAAGCCTTCAGGAGTCGAACGCGGCTTTGGAGAATGAAATACTTAATCTTAGAAACCAATTGGCTGAATATCAAGCTGTACTTTCCGACAGTGCAGAAGTAAAGACTGGAAAAAGGTTCAGCTATGTTTTGGCGTCTGTTATTAATAACGCTACTCGGCATCCAAGAAATTATTTCACTATCAATCGGGGCACTCTTGACGGAGTTGAAAGAGGAATGGGGGTCGTAGACCAAAGTGGAATTGTCGGTATTGTCAATGTAGCCGGACCGCATACTTCAAGGGTTATATCCCTATTGAACGAAACACAACATTTTTCAGTTAAATTAAAGGATACGCAATATGTGGGTTCGTTAAACTGGAAAGGAGGCGACCCGGGAGTGGCTTATATGGAGGAGGTGCCGAGACATGCAAAATTTCATATCGGCGACACAGTGGTGACCTCCGGTTATTCCACAACTTTCCCATACGGCATTAATGTCGGCACGGTTATGAATAAGGTGAAGATGTCGGATGACAATTTCTATATTCTTAAAATTAAATTATCACCTGATTTCAATGCCTTGTCCACTGTTAGAATAATAAAAGACAGTTATAAAGCGGAACTTGATTCATTATCAAATTTTGATATTATTGCAGATGAATAAGACTATCATTACATATACTATACTTTTTATCATATTAGTATTGATTCAGGTCTTAATCTGCAATCATATCATATTGTTTCACATCGCCGTGCCCTTTGTGTTTATTTATTTTATCATCAGGCTCCCTATAGGAATCTCTAAGATATTGCTTTATACTCTTGCCTTCTTATTGGGATTCTGTATTGATATTTTTTCCGATGCGCCCGGAGTTAATTCGCTCTCATGCCTTATCCTCTCTCTTTTGCAACAACCGATATTTTATGTTT
>WFLX010331067.1_pt1 | contig 11649 bp, 12 predicted proteins | sample 4967041 | NCBI WGS metagenome assembly WFLX01 (sample SAMN12857096, study PRJNA449069) | gut metagenome | isolation source: stool from male and female vole | host: Microtus ochrogaster | place: USA:Florida | collected 2017 | reverse complement strand
CTTGAAGAAAATATTATACAAAGTGAGGCATGGACTACATCCATCACAATGTGAATGGGCTCACAAAGAGTTTATGGAAATAGGTAATTTAGATGATTTTCTGAGTAAGCATTTGAAGGATGAATTGAATCATTTTATTGAGCTGAACCGTGAAAAAAAGGATTTTTACGGACAGGAGATCACGGATGAAGTTTTAGAGTTTATAAAACAAAATCCGAGAATGTTAGCTCCTGTGCGGAAGGGAAATAAACTGTATTGTATGGCATTTCCTTGTAACATGAAAGAGTATTTAAATACCGCTGATGAAAAAATGAAACGCTATCATGCTTGTCACTGCCCATTTGCAAAGGAGTCTATTTTATCAGAAAATGTTGTGCCATCTGCTTTGTGTAATTGTAGTTTAGGTCACGTAATGAATTTTACGGAAGCATTTATGAGCAGAGAACTGGAAGGAAAAGTAGTTCGTTCAGTTCTGAACGGAGATCTGACTTGTGAGTATGAGATCAAAATACCGGATGACATTATGCAGAAGTATGTGATTACGGATCAGATTATTGTCTCGAATTATTTCAATTATTACAAGGCATTTGCGAAGTCTGGTATCATTGATCTTTACGAAGGTTCCGTCAGCTGGATCATTCCGTGTAAAGGAGAAAAAGGTCCGTCCCTCGCTTTCCGTATTCATCTGAATGAAGAAAACGCCGAAAACGAATTAAAGGCTTTGATCCAGGGTATCCAAAAAGGTGAGGTACCGCAGATGTGGATTGTGACGCCGGACGCGACTCCGGGTAATATTATTGATATTATGGAGAAGAACGGTTTCCAGAATTTGTCGGGAGACGGTGACGAGCCGGCAATGTTGTTACATAAAAAGGATTATCGCCCATACAGAGAGGAAAACAGTCAAATTACTTGTCGGAAAATAAGTACAATGGAAGATTTTCGATTATGGATAGATGTAGTAAATACAGCATTGCATGGTTGGGAAATGATCGATGCAGAGCATTATTTTACGTGGGTGAAAGATGAACATATCAATATATACTTAGCTGAAATCGATGGTGTTGCTGTTTCAACGTGTGCGACGATCCGAAATGGGAATACAGCCTCATTGGAATTTGTATCAACTCTTGAGCAATATCGAAGAAAGAAAGCGGCAGCTTTGTTATCTTCCTATGCAATAGATGCCCTGTTAAATAATGGCGCAGAAACAGTAACGCTTGGTGCGTGCGGTCACGGCGTACATTTGTACAAGGGATTAGGGTTTAAGCAATATTTTAGCAACATAATTTTGAAATATGATTGCGTCGAATAGAGAATGGAAGCGGCCAGAAGTGGAGATGATTAAGAAATATCAACCATAAGTTGATTTTTTGTGGTTTTTTATAAAGAGATCTATAATTGTTGGGCTCACAGGCGAATGCTATAATCTCAGTAAAACAAAATTTCTTTTAGAGGAGGATAAAAGTGTGTTTACGCAAAACGATTTTGGAAAGAGACTGAGAGAATTTCGCAAACGAAGAAATATGACACAAAAAGAAGTTGCCACGAAAATCGGAGTTTCCGAACAGGCGCTCTCAAAATGGGAAAACGGAGAATGTCTGCCGGATGTCTATAATCTAAAGCTTCTTGCGCTTGCCCTTAACGTATCGGTTGACTGCTTACTGGATACCGAAAACGAAACTACAGAAAAAGTAATTGAAACGATAAATATCAATGGAGCGGTTTTTGAGATTGTGGAAAAGCCGGAAACTATCCTTGCAGGAAAGATTGTTTACGCAAAGGATTATTCGGATATGGCCGGCTTTGATTCGGCAATAGAAGCGGTAATAACCGAAGGGAAATCATTTTTGGAGGCGTTGATCGATACGGCTCTACCGATTAGCGACATTCACTTAAGCGTAAATTTCTGGCGCAGTGAAAAATCTCGTGCCTATGGTTTTGTGCGTGAAGTCCTCACTGACTGTCAGCCGGAAGGCATAGATGTGTACAAAAATCCTGCTTCATTATATATACGAGTATACACAGATAAATCTACTGCACAGCTTATGGCTAAGGAGCAATGTGAGATATGGGAGCTTTTTGCCTATATCAGAGATTATTTTATGCCTTCTCACGGTTTCAAAATGGCCGAAAACGGCGCACAGGAGATGGAGGTATTTGACACTTTCGAACATAAATCAGGCTATGCTTATATGCCTGTAATGCGTCAATAAGTTATTTCAAGTCAGGGTTTAGGAGAAACTAGCTTGCATAGACATGGTATGTCTATCAGATAAATTCAGTACTTCTCACTTTGTGTCGTGGCAATTTTGTCGCTGCCTTGATAAGATTTTTCTTGAAAGGAGGAACAANGATTGGACCAGNNAAAAATAGGNTCGTTATTGAAGGAACNCAGAAAAGAANNAGGACTCACGCAGGAGCAGTTTGCAGAAATTGTAAATGTTTNAAACAGAACAGTATCTCGTTGGGAAAACGGAAANAATANGCCTGATTTGGATATTTTAATTCAAATTTCTGATTATTATGAAATTGACCTGCGAGAGTTACTGGACGGAGAAAGGAAAAGCGATAAAATGAATAAGGAATTAGAAGAAACTGTATTAAAGGCGGCAGATTATACAAACAGTGAAACAGAGCGATATACGAAAAGGGTTTTTTGGATCTTGTTGATAGGGGCGGTGCTTTGGATTACTTCTCAATTAATAAGCCATACGAGTCTTATTGAAAACGATGTTATGAGTGCAATCTCTGAATTCTCCATGGGAGCAGCAAGTGGAATGTTGATTTGTGGCATAATCAGTACAAGCTGCTATGGGCGGAGGCTAAGAGCATTTAAACAACGATTGTTAAAAAGGGGATAGCGGTTGCTATTCCCCTTTTTAGTAATAGTAAATGGAGAATGGAAGTGGTATAATTTAATCTGCAAATTGGAGATAGTGTAGCTTTAACGGATTAAGCGGACGAAAGAAGGGGTGTATCATGAGTGATATTATGGAATTTGCAAACAGAGAAGAATTCAGGAAATGGCTTTATGAACATTGTCTGTCCAGTGATGGTGTTTGGCTTTTATTTGGCAAAACCGGCGGACCCAAAACAATAAAAGCAGGAGAAGCGCTTGAAGAAGCTCTTTGCTTTGGCTGGATTGACGGACAGATGCAAAGCATTGATGATAAAACCTATAAGAAATATTTTTCTATGCGCAGGGAGAAGAGCAAGTGGTCGGAGAAAAATAAGAAATTGGTTAAAAGCCTTGAAGAACGGGGACTTATGACCGATTTTGGCAGAAAGAAAATTNAGGAAGCNCAAAAAAACGGTCAGTGGNACGCTCCAAAATCCATGGAAATTACAGAGGAACANATTGCCCAGCTNTCTGCNCTGCTNGAAGAATATGAGCCCGCNTANACAAATTGGGNNGCCATGTCCTTATCAGTAAAGAAAACCTACACGCGAGCGTATTTTGATGCNAAGACAGATGCCGGACGTGAAAAGCGAATNGCCTGGATGGTGGACAGACTCAATAAAAATCTGAAACCTATGTAACGATTTNNCCTGCTTTATTGGTATGTGATTCATTGTTTTCATGAGCAATAAAATATTTCATAAGAAATAAANTTTTTGAAATAAAATGCGTAATAACAACGTTATATAATAAAAAAGGACAAGGAGAAAGATTGTAGTGAAAAAGATATGGACTAAGATACTAAAAATAATGAGAAATATAGTACTTGTGCTGGCTGCCGGAATCCTTATCTTTTTCCTTGTCCGGGCTATTGGGAGAGCAATAAATAATAGAACACCGGAAGGTGGAATTAACGAATCTATGTATGTTGAAATAAACGGCACACAACAGTGGATAAGCATTTACGGAGAAGATATAAATAATCCCGTCCTGCTGTATCTTCATGGAGGACCCGGTTCTTCAACCAGTGCTTATGATTATGCTTTTACTCGAAAGTGGGCGGATGTATATACCGTTGTCACATGGGATCAAAGAAATTGCGGAAAAAGTTATGAAAAAAGTCAAAATGATACTGCGTTAACCTATGAGCTTATGATGAATGACGGATTGGCAATGACAAAATACTTAACTGACTACTTGGGCAAAGAGAAGATCACAATCTTGGGGCATTCATGGGGAACTTATTTCGGCTGCAATTTGGTTTTGGCATATCCGGAATATTATGACTGCTACATAGGAACCGGGCAATTGGTTGATATGTATCAAAATGAAATTGCATTTAAGAAAGTGGCTGCAGAATGGGCAGGCGATGATGAAGAGGGGTTAGAGCTTTTAGAATCAATCATGCCGGATAATTTTTATACATTAGAACACTTTACAGCACGGAATCGCCTTATGGAAAAATATGGTTATGATATGATGGTGGATGGAACAGATTATAATATGGCAGCTGCGGAAATTTTTAATCCGTATTATACCTTGACGGATTGGGTAAAGCTTCTAAATTCCGATGGTACGGTATATATGGATTTTATTATGTCAGATGAATTTGATAAATTTTCTTTGACAGACAGAACAGAATATGAAGTGCCGTATTATAATATTAACGGAGATCGTGATTACCAAACGAATTATAAGCTGGCACAGGAATATTTTGACGAAATCAATGCTCCATATAAAAAACTATATATTATGGAAAATACAACACATGGGCTGTTAGAATCAAAATCGGATGCTTTTTCAGAGATCCTGCATGAAATAGCCAAAGAACAGAGTTTTGGTTGACACAATATAACAGTAAGTCTATAATAAATATGTAAAATTATTACATAATAATGCGCTTTTATAGCGAAAGAGGGAGGAAATTCCAATGAAGAAACTATCTGTTAAAAGTGTTGTTGCAATCGGTATCGGTGCAGCTTTATTTTTTGTTTTAGGAAAGATTTCAATTCCTACACCGGTTCCCAATACGTATATCAGCCTGCAGTATGCGATTCAGGCTGTGTTTGCTACCTTGTTCGGACCCATAGCAGGTCTGCTGATCGGGTTCATCGGGCATACGTTGATTGACGCAACCAGCTATGGTCCTTGGTGGAGCTGGATCATTGCTTCTGCATTTGCAGGTCTTACGATTGGTCTCATTACATTGAAACTGGATATCAATGAAGGGATTGACACGAAGAAGATCATTCATTACAACGTTGCACAGATTATTGCCCATCTGTTGGCATGGGGACTTGTTGCACCCTGTCTGGACATTTTGATTTATTCGGAACCGATCGAGAAGTTATTTGCACAGGGGCTTGTGGCAGGTATTGCCAATATGCTTACAACCGGAATCGTTGGTACGCTTCTGTTAATTGCATATGCTAAGACAGTTGTAAAGAAAGGCTCTCTGAATAAGGAGGACTAATTTATAGCGGAAATAATTAAGAGCGGTCGTTTCTATGCGGCTGCTCTTTTTATGAGATAAGAAATTTTTATATGAAGAAGGAGTAATTACATGGCATCTCCAGTGATTTCTTTTAAAGACTATAGTTTTCAGTATATGGCACAAGCAGAACCAACTCTGCAGCATATTAATCTGGATATTTATCCCGGGGAAAAGGTGCTGATCGCCGGTACTTCGGGCAGTGGTAAGAGTACAATAGGAAACTGTATCAATGGCTTGATACCGTTTGCTTATCCCGGTAAAAGCACGGGCAGCCTTCTGGTAGACGGAGTGGAGACGGAAAAGAGCAGTATTTTTGAATTAAGCCATACCGTAGGTACGGTATTGCAGGACACGGACGGACAATTTATCGGATTGACGGTGGGAGAAGATATTGCCTTTGCACCGGAGAATGACTGCATTCCGCAGGCTGAAATGAAGCAGCTGGTAAATAAAGTGGCAAAGCTGGTGGATATTGATCATCATCTTGAATACGCACCGCAAGAGCTGTCAGGAGGACAAAAACAGCGTGTCAGCCTGGCGGGAGTGATGGTGGAAGAAGTGAAGGTGTTGCTGTTTGATGAACCGCTGGCGAATCTGGATCCGGCAGCAGGGCGGTCGGCAATAGAGCTGATTGATATGGTGCATGAACAGACAGGAGCGGCAGTTCTAATCATAGAACATAGATTGGAAGATGTGCTGTGGCGCAGTATGGATCGGATTATTCTGATGAATGAAGGTGAGATTGTAGCGGACATGCCAGTGGCCGAACTGCTTGCAGGCAATCTGCTCCTGCAGCATGGAATCAGGGAACCACTTTATCTGACAGCCCTTCGTTATGCCGGTGTTGAGATCAATGAGGCGCTGCATCCGGAGCATGTTGATAAGCTGGTTCTTGGGCCGGAAGATAAGGAGAAAGTGCGCAGCTGGTATCAGGTGCAGAAAGCCGGAATACAAAGCAGGCAGCATGAACAGGAATTATTGCGCGTGGAAAACCTGAAGTTTGGTTATACGCCGGATAAGTATAACCTGCAGGATATTAATTTTACGATTCACAAGGGAGAAATGGTCAGTGTTGTGGGACGGAACGGAGCCGGTAAGAGCACGCTGGCAAAACTGATCTGTGGTTTTGAAAAGCCTGTCTCCGGCGGAATTTATATGGAAGGCAGAGATATAGAAAAGGATACCATCAAAGAACGGGCGGCAAGGATCGGTTATGTGATGCAGAATCCGAATCAGATGATCTCAAAGCCAATGATCTGGGATGAGGTGGAGATGGCGCTTGTGCAGAGCGGCATGCCGAAGGAAGAGAGAACCAAGCTGGTAGAAGAAACATTGAAAGTGTGTGGCTTATATGCTTTTCGAAACTGGCCGGTTTCTGCGTTATCTTTTGGGCAGAAGAAGCGCGTAACAATTGCCAGCATTCTTGTTCAGCGCCCCCAGATAATCATTTTAGATGAGCCTACGGCAGGTCAGGACTATCATCATTATACCGAAATTATGGATTTCCTGAGAGAATTGAACGAAAAGGGATATACCATATTGATGATTACGCATGATATGCATTTGATGCTGGAATACACAGAGCGGGCAATTGTTTTTAGTGAAGGCAGGATGCTGGCTGATACAACGGCGGCGCATGTCTTAAATGATCCGGAACTGGTGCAGGCAGCAAATTTAAAGGAAACCAGTCTGTATACGTTAAGTCTTGCCTGCGGTATCGAGGAACCGCAGGTCTTTACAGAGTGCTTTATCGGATATGAGAGGAAGGAGGTGCGATAAGATGGCGAAAATTGCAATATTAAGCTATATTAATCGAAAGAGCCCTGTACATGAACTGACGGGAACAACGAAGCTGATCTTCTTCATAGCCTGGAGTGTGGCGAGTATGGTTACATACGATACAAGAATACTGATCTGTATGCTGTTGATCAGTGTTGTGGTTTTTAAAGTCAGCAAGATCAAAATCCGCGATATCAGCATTGTACTCGGCCTGGCAGCAGTTTTTCTTCTCATGAACAATCTGTTTGTATATTTATTTTCTCCCGAATACGGGGTAGGGCTATACGAAAGCAGGACGGTTCTTTTTACCATTGCAGGACCTTATACGATCACGCTGCAGCAGTTGTTTTATCATCTCAATATGACCATGAAGGTGATTTGTGTGGTTCCGGTAGCGCTTTTGTTTATTGCATGTACGGATCCCAGCGAGTTTGCGGCGTCTTTGGCCAGCATAGGTGTCAGTTACCGAATCGGCTATTCAGTCAGTCTTGCATTGCGTTATATACCGGATGTACAGAGAGAATATCATAATATCAGCCAGGCACAGCAGGCGAGAGGAATTGACCTGTCCGGCAAGGATAAGCTGCTTACCAGAATGAAAAACTCTGTAGCAATTCTTCTGCCCCTTATTTTGTCGAGCCTGAACCGCATTGAGACGGTCAGCAATGCCATGGAGCTTCGCGGATTCGGTAAGAAAAAGAAGCGTACTTGGTATGCAAAACGGCCGATGAAAAGAAATGACTGGCTGACGATTGGATTTGTACTGCTGATTTTGGCTGTCGATCTGGTGGTGACTTTCTGGGATGGCAGCCGATATTACAATCCTTTTTTATAAAACAAAATAAACTAAGAACTTTGAGATAAAAGAAAGCAGCCGGGAGGCGCCAAAAAGAACTTTTTAGTTGGTGGCGGTCTCCCGGTTTTTCTATTATCATGAGAATGACTCGTGAAGCGTGTCATTCATTGTTTTAAAATACCAACAGAAAGGAGGCACAGAAGATGAAGTTGTCAGAGAAAATAGCTGCACTGCGAAAAGTAAATGGAATGACGCAGGAAGAACTGGCTTTTATCTGTAATGTAAGCAGACAGTCGATTTCGAAATGGGAAGCCGATATTGCCCTGCCGGAGACGGAAAAGCTGCTGATATTAGGTGAAACTTTTCATGTTTCCATGGATGTGCTGCTTAAGGATGAGCTGGAGATAAGTTGTGTTAAGGAGGAGCCATGCTGTGGCAGTAATGCTGTGCAGGAAAAGAAGAATGAGGTCTATGAGGGAATACTGATCAAGGAAAGCGTCAGTGATGAGAGAATCATCGATCTTTTAAATATACACAAGGTAGAGTTGTGGAATACCGAGGGAATTCCTAAGTACTGGACGGTACTCTTTTTTTCCTGTGCAGAGAGGGATTTTCCGGAGAGGATATCGAAGGTTATGTTGTCTGATCCCGATAAGGGCGGAAACTGGTTTGTAGATTTCAAGGCAGGAAATGAAAAATATATTGTTTTTAAAGACAGGATCTTAAAATATCGGATTGGAAATCAGGAAGAAAAAGACATAGTGTGCGAGGAATGCCGTAAAATGGGGCTCTCCGAAGGGCAGATGAATTGGCCGGAATAGGAGGAGAAATGAGAGCATTACTTATTATTGATGTGCAAAATGATTATTTTCCTTCCGGGAAATATGAACTTCATACGCCGGAAACTGCATTGGAGGCAATAAAGGATTTATTGAAATATTTTCGGGAGAAAAATCTGCCGGTCTTTTATGTTCAGCACATATCGGAGGAAGATGCAGATTTCTTTGTTCCGGGAACAGAAGGAGCAGAGATTCACAGGGACATTGCTCCGCAAAGTGGAGAAAAAGTGATTATTAAGCACGAACCAAATAGTTTTTACGAGACTGCTTTGCAAAATGAACTAAGTCAATCAGGAGTAACAGAGTTGGTGGTTTGCGGTATGATGACACACATGTGTGTTGACACGACAGTGAGGGCGGCAAAAGATTATGGGTATCACACGATACTGGTTGAAGATGCATGTGCAACAAGGGATCTGGAATGGAATCAGGAATGGATTCCGGCGGAGACAGTTCAAAAAGTATTCATGGCATCCCTGAATCAGGAATTTGCCTGTGTTACAACAAGTATAGAACTAAAAAGAAGTTGACTTTCCTTAATGATAATATTACTATATGCTTAGTTATACAAAGTATATGGAGCGGTTATGAACGTTAAATATGAAAGACAAATGAAAAAGGGAGTTTTGGACATGCTTGTCCTAAAACTTTTGGAAACAGAGCCTAAATATGGGTATCAGATCATTCAGGAGATGAAGGAAAGGAGTGAGGAGATCTTTTTGCTGAAAGACGGCACTTTATATCCGATTCTTTACCGGCTGGAGGATGACGGCATGGTAGTAAGCCGGTGGAGCGAGGCTGAAGGGAAGCAGGTACCCAGAAAGTATTATGTGATAACCGAGAATGGAAGAGAAGCACTCAGCCAGATGGAGTCAATCTGGAAACGCATTTCCAGCGGAATATTAAGCATTATGGAGGATTAGACAATGACGGCAAAGCAGTATATAAATAGGATTACTGGGAAAATAAAATGCAGCGGTGAAAAGAAGAGGGAGATTAGGAAGCAGTTGCAGACGGATGTGGAATTAAAATTGTCTCAGGGGAATTCCTTGGAGGAGGTTATTTCACAAATGGGTAGTGTGGATGAAATTGCGGATAGTTTTAACGAAAATATTTCCACCAAAGAGCAGAGAAAATATACAAGAAGTAAAAGGTTAAAAGCAGTATCGCTGATTGTACTGCTATTGGTGGTGCTTTCGGGCTTGACTTATTGGAAAATGCCGAAAGGAATCGAGATTGAAAAGAGTAAATATTTTAATGCTGCCCAGGTGGAGGCGGCTATGAAGGAAACTGTGGAACAATTAGATGCTGGTGAATTTGTGTCCTTGCAGGAGAATGCTATTTCACAAATGGAAGGTTTTTTGAACCAGGAAGAGTGGCAGAAGGCAAAGGATATGGTTCTGACGGGGCCATGGGGAGAACGCATGCAGTTTGGAACCGCTTATATGGCAGAACTGGCACAGGGGAATGCGCATTATGCTGTGGGAGAGATTACAGTTACATATGAGAAGGTTAGTGCCACTTACCGAATTACCTTTGATCAGGATATGCGTCTGGCAGGTCTTTATGTAAGGTAAAAAGCATGCTGTTTGGCAGCATCTCTTATCGCTGGAAGGTGATCCATGCGTTAGAGGCAGAAGAAAAGAGGAAACAAAATATGAGAAAGTGTTATATTGACAATATCAGAAACGGTGTGATTTTGCTCCTTTTTCCGGTTCACACATTTATGATTTGGAATGATTTTGGAAAAGGGTTTTATATCTGGGCGGGAGAAAGCCGGATCTTAAGCACGTTAATCGTGCTGGTAAACCCTTGGTTTATGCCGGTTTTATTTGTTTTGGCAGGGATCAGTGCCCGATATTCACTGCAAAAGCGGTCTGCTCGTGAATTTGCAATAGAGAGGATCCGAAGACTTTTGGTTCCCTTTTTGGGAGGGCTTGTTCTGCTTGTGCCGTTCCAGACTTTGTATGCAAGAAAGTATCTGGGGCATTACGAAGGAGGCATAGGTTCCAACTGGGTATATTTCTTCACTCATTTAACGGATTTTACCGGATATGACGGAGCATTTACACCGGGGCATCTTTGGTTTATCTTATTTTTGTTTCTGATTTCGATGGCAGCGCTTGCATTTTTTCGCTTTCTGCCTTGTGATAGAGTAGCTGTTAGGGTGGAAAAGCTTTCAGTTCCGGCAGTGCTGGGGCTGTTTCTTCCGATATGGCTTCTGTATTATGTGGGAAATTTTGGAGGGTTCAGTCTTGGCAAAAATCTGGCTTTATACTTGATTGGATACTATGTGCTCAGTAACGATCAGGTAATGGAAAAGCTGGATAGAAAGATTTGGCTGCTTGTACTTTTGTATGCAGTGGAGACTGTGATATTAGGAGCGGCTTATTATATGTATTCTTACTATGGTGATCTGTGGGTCAATTTTGTGGGTTGGAGCGGAATTCTGGTGTTGCTTGTGATTGGAAAGAAATTCTGGAACCAAAAGACTGTATTTACAGAATACTTCAGGAAGGCTTCTTATCCAATCTATATACTGCATCAGTCTATTCTGGTTTCGCTTGCCTATTATGTGGTGAAAGCGTCAAACAGCACGATACAGGAAGCTACAGTTATCTGTACAGGGAGTTTTGTGCTGACGCTTGGAGCCTATCATCTGTTTCGGAAAATACCATACTTAAAAAATCTTATTGGAGCGTAGGGGGCTTGACAACTTAAATTAACGTTTAGCTGGTTTACTCATAGGACCTAAACGATCACTCGGATAAGAGATAAATTCTACGTCAGCACGCTCGATAAAGCGTTCGCGAATTGCTTCCTTAAGAATTTATCTCTT
>WFLX010233381.1_pt1 | contig 11651 bp, 9 predicted proteins | sample 4967041 | NCBI WGS metagenome assembly WFLX01 (sample SAMN12857096, study PRJNA449069) | gut metagenome | isolation source: stool from male and female vole | host: Microtus ochrogaster | place: USA:Florida | collected 2017 | reverse complement strand
GCCGGGATGAAGGTGTGGGTGGGGGGGGGGTAATTTTTTCATTTGTATTTATAAATATATTAACGTAAGTTCGAAGAGCTGTCGTTGTCTGTGATGTGGTGATTAGCGAAGGAGTGTTGTTGCCTTAATGTGTTGGACAAACTTGTTGCAATACGGTCATCCCTATGCTTACCGAGGGCAAAAATACAAAAACTTTCTGTAGTGCAGAAGACATCTGCATGTTTTTTGATACCTATAAGGCAAAATAACACCATAAGAAGCCGTTCCTGCCGTAAACGTCACCGTGATTTCATCCCCATTCATGCGATGGGTTAATGATTAGACATACTGTTCCACTGTTTCGGTTACTGCTGCCTAAGTATTTTTATATAACTATAATAATATGTCGTCACCTGCGTTGTCAACTCTCCATAAGGNGGTGTCGCACCGCTGTATGGTGTTGTTGACGAAGGGCNTTGCCACCCTCACCAAGAAAGTCCTTCCGGGCAGATGTACGGGCATCCGCTTTGTCGGCAGCACACTGCAGTGTGTGTAGGAATCAGAGAGCCGTGGGCGGGGTTGTTGCATTGAATTTAACCAAAACCGGAATGAAATGTGAAATATGAATTATGAATTGATTAAAATTTTTGCGCATGTGCGCAGGAAATCGTATCTTTGCGCCCGTATTTCATGTAACAGCAACACATCAATGAGTTCTACCAAGCAAGGCGAACTGCTCGGACAAATAGTGAGCAGCCTTTCCGACCCGTCTTCCATGCACGGGCTCTTCCATGAGCACAACGATGGCGACCCGTTGCCCTCGCAGCATGCACTGGCAGAAATAGTCGATCTCTGCCGTGCNGTGCTTTTCCCCGGCTTCTATGGCAAGTCTACCCTGAACAGCAAGACGCTTCCCTACCATCTGGGCGTAGCCCTCGACCGCCTCTGTTGCCTTCTGACGCAACAGATATTGGCAGGTCTCTGCTTCCAGACACCGGAATCCACACGCACCTGCCAGCTGACCGAGCAGGCACAGACCATCACCTCCGCCTTCCTCAAGCGGCTGCCCGAGTTGCGCCGCATTCTCGCCACAGATGTCGAGGCAGCCTACAACGGCGACCCTGCCGCTGAGTCCTACGGCGAGATTATTAGTTGCTATCCCGTCATTAAGGCCATTGCCAACTACCGTGTCGCCCACGAGCTGCTTCTGCTGGGAGTGCCCCTCATTCCCCGCATCATCACCGAAATGGCGCACAGCGAGACAGGCATCGACATCCATCCCGGTGCACAAATCGGACACCACTTTACCATCGACCATGGCACGGGCGTCGTCATCGGTGCCACCTGCATCATCGGCAATCACGTCAAGCTCTATCAGGGTGTCACCCTCGGCGCCAAGAGCTTCCCGCTGGACGAGCAGGGCAACCCCATCAAGGGCATCGCCCGCCATCCCATCCTCGAGGACAACGTCATCGTCTATAGCAATGCCTCGGTCCTCGGGCGCATCACCATAGCACGCGGCACCACCATAGGCGGCAATATCTGGGTAACGGAAAGCACGCAACCCGGCGAAACCATCATACAGAAACGCAATTAAACACAACACATGGAAAATCCACAATGGGAAACCCCTGCCAGTCGGCAGGGCCAAGAGTTCGAGATGATAGCCAAGACCTTTCAGGGGCTTGAAACAGTGCTTGCCACAGAGCTCCTTAATCTTGGTGCCAACAATATACAGATAGGGCGCCGCATGGTGTCCTTCACCGGCGACAAAGAACTGCTCTACCGCGCCAATTTCCAACTACGCACGGCCGTCCGCATTCTCATGCCCATCCTGCATTTCAAGGCAACATCGGCCGACGAGGTCTATAGCGCCGTGCAGCAGGTGGACTGGAGCCATTATCTGACCAACGACGCAACTTTCGCCATAGACTGCGTCGTGTTCAGCAACGAGTTCCGCCACAGCAAATTCGTGGCATACAAGGTCAAGGACGCCATCGTTGACCAGTTCCGCGAGCGCACCGGCTCGCGTCCCAACATCCGCATCACTAACCCCGACCTCAAACTGCACATTCATGTAGCGGAATACGACTGCACGCTCTCCCTCGACACCAGCGGCGAGAGCCTGCATCGTCGCGGCTACCGGCAGGCTACCGTAGAGGCTCCCTTGAACGAGGTGCTTGCCGCCGGCATCGTCATGCTCTCGGGNTGGAAGGGCGACTGCGACCTCATCGACCCCATGTGCGGCTCNGGCACCATAGCCATCGAGGCTGCTCTCATAGCCCGAGGCATAGCCCCCGGCATCTATCGCAAAGAGTATGCNTTCGAGAANTGGCCCGACTTCGACCGCGACCTCTTTAGCCGCATTTATGAGGACGAATCGAACGAGCGACCTTTCAACCACCACATCTATGGCTACGACATCAACCACAATGCCGTGGCCGCCGCACAGACCAACATCAAGGCGGCGGGCTTGAACAAGGAAGTCACCGTGCAGCAGCAGGACTTTGCCCACTTCAAGCAGCCCGAAGGCAAAGCCCTTATCATCACCAATCCGCCTTACGGAGAGCGCATCTCCGCGCCCGACCTGCTGGGACTTTACAAGATGATAGGCACCAAGTTCAAGCACGAATTTTCCGGCAACGACGCTTGGGTGCTTAGTTATCGAGAGGAGTGCTTCGACCAAATCGGCCTGAAACCCTCGCTCCGCACGCCTCTCTTCAATGGCAGTCTCGAATGCGAACTGCGCAAGTACCAAATGTTTTCCGGTCGATTCAGCGAGATGCGTGCAAGCGGAGGCGACATCAAGACCGCGCAGGAACGCCGCATGATGGCCGACCGCCGACGCTTCAAGCAAAAGCGCGACTTCAAGGAGAAACTTGCAGACGACCCGCAGGAGCGCTTCTCCCGACGTGAAGACCGCTACGACCGCAACAGCTTCAAGCGCGACAGGCGCAACGACTNCTCGGACCGCAAGCCCTCGCGCCGCAATGGCGAAGGCTTCGGGCGCGACTCCCGACGCAACGGTGCCTTCCGCGAACAGAAACCCTACAACCGCAACAAAGCCAACGGCAAATACGGCAAAAAGCACTACGACAATGAAGACTAAACACATCCTCATCGCCCTCATTACCTTCATGGCAACCTTTTCCCTTTCGGCACAGAAACTTTTCACCCTGGAGGAACTCAACTACGGCGGCAGGAACGCTGCCGGCTTCTACCCGGAGCGCTGGCATTTGCTCTGGCAGGGCGACCGCCTTCTGGACGCTTCCCAAAAGCCTGCCATCGTCATCGACCGCAGCAACGGACGTGTCGTGGAGGGACAGACCGTCAATCTTGAGGAGAATCGCCGCCGGCGCATCGATGGCGAACTGGAGCATTGCACGGCTTCCGGAGCTACCGCATTCCTCAAACATCATAACCTGTACGTCCGCACTGCCGACGGTGCAGACCACTGCCTCTCAGCCGACGGCTCACGAGAGATTGTCTATGGGCAGGCTGTACACCGCGACGAGTTCGGCATCAGCAAAGGCACCTTCTGGAGCCCCGACGGGCAACAATTGGCTTTCTACCGCATGGACCAGTCCATGGTGGCGGATTATCCGCAGGTCAACACCTTCGAACGCGAAGCGACGCTCGCGCCCGACAAATATCCCATGGCAGGCATGACCAGCCATCAAGTGACAGTGGGCATCTATAGCCTCCAAGCCGACAAGACCGTCTATATGGACCTCGGCGACNCGACGGACAGGTATTTCACCAACATTGCATGGGCTCCCGATGGCAGTGTGCTCTACCNCTACGAACTCAATCNCGACCAGAACCACACAACGCNCGACGCTTACGATGCCCTGACGGGCAAGAAACTGCGTACTCTGCGCGAGGAGCGTTCCGACAAATATGTCGAACCGCGGCACCCCATCACCTTCTTGCCCTGGGATGCCGACAAGTTCATCTACTGGAGTTGGAAGGACGGATACACCCATCTCTACCTCATGGACACCCAAGGCAACGAGCTCGGACAGCTCACCAAAGGTCCCTGGGAAGTCAAGGAACTGGTAGGCTTCTGCCCCGCCACCAAGTGCGCTATCCTCATCACCAAGGAAGCCGGACACCTGCAACGCAACATCTACAGCCTCAACATCAAGACCCGGAAGCGCACACAGCTCGACAACGGTAAGGGTGTCCACAGCGCACAGCTTTCGGCCGACGGACTGTACCTCATCGACACATGGCAGGAGCCCGACGTGCCACGCGCCTGTGCCGTGACATGCACCAAGACGGGGCGCCAAGTGCTCCGGCGTCAGGCCAAAGANCNNTNGGAGGGCTGGTACCATCCCATCTTTGAGNAGGGCNCCATAAAGGCTGNCGNCGGGCAGACCGNCCTCTACTGGCGNATGGTCAAGCCCNCGGATTNCGACCCCGCACAGAAGTATCCCACCATCGTTTATGTATATGGAGGCCCTCACGCTCATAATGTGGAAGCCTCATGGCACTACGGTTCACGCCCTTGGGAGACCTATATGGCGCAGAAGGGCTACATCCTCTTCATTCTCGACAACCGTGGCAGCGAAGACCGCGGACGCGAGTTCGAGCAGGTCACCTTCCGACGTCTGGGACAAGAGGAAATGCGCGACCAGATATGCGGCACAGAGTTCCTCAAGTCGCTGCCCTACGTTGATGCAAACCGCCTCGGCGTGCACGGATGGAGTTTTGGCGGTTTCATGACGACAAGTCTCATGACCACGTATCCCGACGTCTTCAAGGTTGGCGTGGCAGGCGGCCCGGTCATTGACTGGAAGTGGTATGAGGTAATGTACGGCGAACGCTACATGGACACCCCCGAACAGAATCCCGAAGGTTACGCTCTGACCAGCTGCATCAACAAAGCAGGAAAGCTGAAGGGGAAATTGCAGATTATCATCGGCATGAACGACCCCATCTGCGTGCCGCAGCACTCCCTTCAGTTCCTCAACGCATGCGCTGAGGCGGGCACTCATCCCGACTTCTATGTCTATCCCGGCGAAGGGCATAACATGGCAGGACACAAGAGCGTGCACCTCCACGAGCGCATTTCGCAGTATTTCGAGGACTACCTTAAGCCCATTGCCCAGCCATGAGCCGACAGCCTCTTTACACGACAATCCTCCGTCAAACATTGAAACGAATATAACTATGCACAAGGTATTACTATTAGGTTCGGGCGGCCGCGAGCACGCCTTAGCCTGGAAGATTTCACAAAGTGACAAATGTGAGAAACTCTTCGTGGCGCCCGGCAATGCAGGAACAGCCGCTGTCGGCGAGAATGTTCCCATCAAGGCCGACGACTTTGAAGCCATAAAGGCTTTCGTGCTGGAGAATGGGATAACAATGGTAGTGGTAGGTCCTGAAGACCCATTAGTCAAGGGCATTTACGACTTCTTCAAGGCCGACTCCCGGTTGCAATCCGTCCCCGTGATAGGGCCGAGCAGGCAAGGCGCCGTGCTGGAAGGCAGCAAGGACTTTGCCAAGGGCTTCATGCAGCGTCACGGCATCCCGACAGCTGCCTACCGGACGTTCACCTCCGAGACGCTCGAACAGGGCAAGGCCTTCCTCCGCACCTTGAAGCCTCCCTACGTCCTGAAGGCCGACGGATTGTGTGCCGGCAAAGGCGTGCTCATCCTCGACACGCTTGAAGAGGCCGAGAAGGAACTCGGCGAGATGCTGGGCGGCATGTTCGGTGGCGCATCGAGTCGTGTGGTCATCGAAGAGTTCCTGAGCGGCATCGAGTGTAGCGTCTTTGTGCTTACCGATGGCGAAAGCTACAAAATTCTGCCTGAGGCAAAGGACTATAAACGCATCGGCGAGGGAGACACCGGCCTCAACACCGGCGGCATGGGCAGTGTCAGTCCCGTACCTTTTGCCGACAAAGCATGGATGCAGAAGGTGGAGGACAGCATCATCCGTCCCACCGTGCAGGGTCTGAAGGCAGAGGGAATTGACTACAAGGGCTTCATCTTCTTTGGACTCATCAACGTGGCAGGCGATCCGAAGGTGATTGAATACAATGTCCGCATGGGTGACCCTGAGACAGAGACCGTCATGCTGCGCCTGAAGAGCGACCTTGTTGACCTTTTCGAAGGCGTTGCCACCGGAACGCTTGCCCGGCGACAGGTGACTTTCGACGAGCGCGCGGCAGTGTGCGTTATGATGGTGAGCGGCGGCTATCCCGGCTCCTACGGCAAAGGCTACCCCATTACGGGCATCGACCGAGTGGAAGGCAGCATCGTCTTTCATGCCGGTACGGCCGTTAAGGACGGACAGACAGTCACCTCCGGCGGGCGCGTCATAGCTGTCAGCAGCTACGGAAAGGACAAGCGGGAGGCTCTTGAAAAGAGCTTCACCGAGGCAGAAAAGGTGCAGTTTCAGGGAAAATACTTCCGTCGAGACATTGGCGCCGACTTATGATTGTACACGACAGACTGCAAAACAAAGTGGCGGGGAGCGAATGGACGTTTCCCCTCTGCACAGCGTTGGCGGCAGCCCTCTGGTGGTTGCCACAAGGACAGTTCACGGTGCGTTCCGCTCTGGGACTTGCGCTGTGCGGCCTCACCACATATTTTATTATGGAGACCAATGCACGTCAGCACATCATCCGCATCAGGACTCGGATGATGTGCAGCGTGTGGATGGTGCTTGTTGCCGGTCTGCCGTTCATGCACCCGATAGATGCGCCGCTTCTTGCCGCGGCATTTCTCTGTCTCAGCTACCTGCTGCTCTTTCGCTGTTATCAGCAAGACCATCCCGAGGCGCTGGCCTTCCACGCCTTCCTCATGCTTGGCATAGGCAGCTTCTGCGCTCCCGTCATGATGCTCATGGCCGTGTGCTACGTCTTCTACCTTGCCGGATTCCTGCGTGCCATGACGTGGCGTGTCTTCTGGGCCGGTATGCTCGGGCTGTTCGTTCCCTATTGGATTTATGCCGTCTGGTGCTTCCTGACGGACGGCACAGACAGTTTCCTCACCCTGTTGCGGGACATGTACACGCCCGACTCGCAGGGGCTGCAAGCTCTTGTCTCCATGCCTTTCGGTCAGCAAGTATCGCTGGCGGTAATCGGAGTGATGACCCTTACGGGCTTAGTGCACTTCCTGCGCAACAAATATGACGACAAGATACGGGTGCGCATGATACTCTATATCTATGTGTCCCAAACGCTGTTTCTGGTTGTCTATCTGTTGTTGCAGCCCGTCTGCTACCAGACCACCTTGGCCATGCTCGTGGCTACNGCCTCGCCCATCATTGCTCACTACTTCGCGCTCACAGGCAGCATCGTGTCCAACCTCTTTTTCCTTCTCTCGCTGCTCCTCACCGCAGCCATGATTCTACTTAACTTATGGATGACATCATTCAGTTTTTGGTAGCATACGGCTATGCCGGCATGGGTGTGGCCGCCTTTGTGGCCGGCAGCGTCTTTCCCTTTAGCAGCGAAGCCGTCCTTGCCGCACTCCTGCTGACAGGCTTACAGCCCTTGCCGCTTTTCCTGTGTGCAACGGTTGGCAACGTGTTGGGCAGTTTGTTCAACTATTGGATAGGCTCGTTCGGGCGGCTGGAGTGGATAGAGCACTATCTGCATGTCAAGCGCAGCAAGATAGAGCAGACTCAACGGTGGCTGCGTGGACGAGGAGCGTGGATGGGCTTTTTCTGCTTCCTNCCCATCTTGGGCAGTGCGCTGGCTGTCACGTTAGGCTACATGCGTGCCAATCCCTACATCTCCTTCTTTAGCATTCTTCTGGGCAAGGCATTCCGCTATGCCATCGTCATCTGGGCCACCAGCATCCTATAGCGGCGCCAAGGGAGAGGGGCGGCGCAACGTGCCAAGTCACTGTTTCGCCGGCTTCTTGCCAAGGCCGTCAGTTCGAAACGTCAATAGTCAAACCGCATACAGACAGCAAACAGTGAATCCTCAAAACCTTCATACTCCGGCGAACACGAAAAAGGTGCTTTTGGTCAGTACCAGCGAATGCNGCGGCGGCGGTGCCATTGCAGCACGCCGATTGATGGATGCTCTGCGGAAGCAGGGCGTCCGGGCCGACATGATGGTGCGTGACAAGCAAACGGCGGATAGCCATGTTCACAAGGTGGGCAACAGCCTGCCAAAGTTCCTCGAGCGGCTGTCCGTACTGCCGCGTTGCGGCATGAGCCGCAAGCGGATGTGGCNGGCAGACATAGCCAATGTCGGTATCGACATTACACNCACGCGTCAATTCCGTGAAGCCGACGTCATCCACCTGCATTGGGTGAATCAGGGCATGCTTTCCTTGGGCTGCCTGCAACGCATCATGCAGAGCGGCAAGCGCATTGTCTGGACCCTCCACGACGAGTGGCCCTACCTCGGTGTCTGCCATTACAGGGCAGAATGCCGGCAGGCGGAGTGCCGACAATGCTCCGCGCTNGCGGGCTCTTTACCTTATAATATATACACGCGCAAGCGCGCGATGTTCCGCGAGGCTGCGGGCCGTCTCACCTTTGTCGGTTGCAGCCGATGGATTGCCGGCCAAGCGCAGTGCGCTCTGCCCGAAGCCGATGTCCGTCATGTAAATAACTGCGTTCCCTCTTCTCTCTTCCGTCCCTCCGACATGGCGACAGCCCGCCGGCGTCTGGGCTTGCCGCAGGAGAAGAAGGTACTGCTTTTCTGTAGCCAGAAGGTTACCGATGAGCGAAAGGGCATCCGCTTTCTGTGCGAAGCACTGCGTCTGCTTCGGGGGGAGAACATACACCTTGTCATCGTTGGTCGGGACGCAGAGCGGATTCCTCTTCCGGACGGCATCCCGGTCACCCGTGCAGGCACGGTGGGAGAAGAGCGGATGGCATGCCTCTACGNAGCTGCCGATGTCTTCGTTACGCCGAGCCTTCAGGACAATCTGCCCAACACCATAGCCGAGGCCATGAGCTGNGGTACGCCTTGCGTAGGCTTCCGCATCGGCGGCATCCCCGAAATGATTGANCACCAGCAGAACGGCTATGTGGCGCGCTACAAGGACAGTGCCGACCTGGCGGAAGGCATACGCTATGTCCTGGCCCGCAACCTTCGCCCGGCTGCCCGACAGAAAGCCGTCGACGCCTACAGCGAGGAGCATGTGGCAAGGGAATACATGAAGGTGTACGACAACACGCAGGAGACACAGAACAAGAACCATGAACCAAGAACCGCAACCCATGAATCCTGAACCGACAAAGTTGCCACTGATAACCATTGCAACCGTAACATACAATGCCGAAGGCACATTGGAACGCACCCTCCGCTCCGTGGCAGAGCAGGACTATGACCGCATAGAGCATCTCATTGTAGATGGTTGCTCCACCGACCACACACTCTCCGTCGTGCAGCGTTATGTGGAACAGAATCAGGCACGCCACAGCATCCGGCTGATTTGCGAACCGGACAATGGCCTCTATGACGCCATGAACAAGGCGTTGCAGCAGGCCGCGGGCGAATACCTTGTCTTTCTCAATGCAGGCGACACCCTGCATGCTGCCGACACCATCACTTCCGTAGTCCGACAGGCGGACTGGGTGAAGGACGACTGCTGCAACCCTGCCATACTCTACGGGCAGACAGATTTGGTGGATGCCGAAGGGCGTTTCCTGCGTCATCGCCGTCTTGCCGCGCCCGAGCAACTCACGCTGAACAGTTTCCTCCACGGTATGCTCGTCTGCCACCAGTCGTTCTATGTGCGCACTGACCTGGCGCGGCAGGAACCCTACGACCTCCGGTATCGCTACTCTGCCGACTACGACTGGTGCATACGCCTCATCCGTCGTGCCACCCGCCGCCGCATACCGATAGTCAACACGCGGCTCGTCCTCACCGACTACCTCAGTGAGGGCGGCGTCACAGTGCGCCATCACCGGGCATCCCTGTTTGAGCGTCTCCGCATCATGGCCAAGCACTACGGGTGGCCTACTGCGGCAATGCAGCACCTCTGGTTCGTGGCAAGGGCCTGCATAAGACGTTGACCGCACCATCCCCCTCCATGCCTATTGTCGATTCCGAACACTGAACAGTGAGCCATGAATGCAGAACATAACACACACACCTCCTGCCTCGCCCCTTTCTTCCATGCGGGAGTCATCGAGGCAGGCTGCGACGAAGCGGGGCGCGGCTGTCTGGCCGGTCCTGTCTATGCGGCAGCCGTAATCTTGCCGCCCGACTTTCACGACCATCTCCTCAACGACTCCAAGCAGCTCACCGAGCGGCGTCGCTANGCCCTGCGTGANGTGATAGAGCGCGAAGCCGTGGCATGGGCGGTGGGCATAGTGGACAATGGCGAGATAGACCAAATCAACATCCTGCGGGCAAGCATTCTGGCCATGCACCGCGCCCTGGACGGACTGAAAGTGCGCCCGGAGGAAATCATCGTCGACGGCAATCGNTTCACCCCCTACCACGACCTGCCTCACACCACCATCGTCAAGGGCGACGGAAAATACCTCAGCATTGCTGCCGCAAGTGTTCTGGCNAAAACCTACCGCGACGACTGCATGCTTCGTTTGCACGAGGCGTATCCCCACTATAGCTGGGACAGGAACAAGGGCTATCCGACTCCTGCCCATCGGCAAGCCATCCGCGAGCATGGCCCGTCGCCCCACCACCGCATGACTTTCAACCTGACCGGCATAGCGTCGCAGCTCGAGTTCGACTTCGGCGATTAGGCGACGAAACTAAAAAATCATAAGTGGTCAATCAAAAGTTTGCCTATTTCTTGCCTGAGCAAAAGAAAANTTGTTAATTTGCACCTCGGGGAGTGCATATNGCAGAATAATCTGCACTTCTCAAGGTGCAAACAAAGAAAAAACATATATGGAATTGATGCTTATGACCTTCATGAATGAGCAGTTGAGCCTCATTACAACAGACTTCAAGCGCTATATGTTTGACAAGTTGCCTTGGGAGGCAAGGCTTGTCGGCCTGATGGGGCCTCGCGGTGTTGGTAAATCCACCATGATACTCCAGCATATCAAGGAGCAGACAGAAGAGATAAGGGACAAGAGCCTTTATGTCTCGGCCGACCATAGTTACTTTGCTACCCACTCGCTCACAGGCACTGCAGCCCAGTTTGTTCGTGAAGGGGGCGAGTGGCTCTATATTGATGAGATACATAAATACGATGGATGGTCGTCAGAACTGAAACAAATCTATGACTCTCATCCCAAACTTCATGTGTTCTTCACCGGCTCCTCAGTCCTTGACATTCTGGAGGGCGAGGCCGACCTAAGCCGCAGGGCTCTGCTCTTTGGCATGCAAGGGCTCTCGTTCCGTGAGTACCTTGAACTCTTTGAGGGTATAAAGACGCCTGTGCGTACTTTTGAAGAAGTCCTGAAAGGGAAGGTACAGATAAAGGGGGTGGAGCATCCTCTCCCGCTGTTCGACAGATATCTCCGCGAAGGATATTATCCGTTCTCCCTTGAAGGCTACTTCCAGCAGCGCCTTCAACAGGTGATACAACTGACAATGGAGGTGGATATACCCCAGTATGCCAACATGACTCCAGCCACAGGCAGAAAGCTCCGCAGCATGCTCGGCATCACCGCAGGCAATGTGCCCTACAAGCCGGAGGCGACGGCCCTTGCCAATGAAATAAAGGTATGCAGAAATGACATTGCTGCCTACCTCCTTTCTATCGAGAAAGCTG
>WFLX010382409.1_pt1 | contig 11654 bp, 6 predicted proteins | sample 4967041 | NCBI WGS metagenome assembly WFLX01 (sample SAMN12857096, study PRJNA449069) | gut metagenome | isolation source: stool from male and female vole | host: Microtus ochrogaster | place: USA:Florida | collected 2017 | reverse complement strand
GCACCGCATAGTCTAAGGTATTGACCCTAATCCGCCTCTCTCTTATCCAACTCTGCGAGAGCAAACGAATAAGCTCCCACCGAAATAGCCTTGCTCGCCCCCATCTTCGACAAAGTAACACCTATCCGCTTCATATCATCATACTCCACAGAAAGGTCAGTACCCCGGACATTGATCCGCTTCACATTCCCCTTCGCAAACCGTTCAAACTCCTTCGGATCATCCAGGTCAAACACCTCCATCTGAACCCTCCTCACGCTATCCCCGCCAAGAGTAGCAAGCTCCGACCGAAGTTCTTTCAGCAACGAAGGCATAATCCAACGTCCTGCAGCAGTAATACCGCCCCCTATCACGATAATTCCATCAATCAACTGAGCAGCGATAGCCATAGCATCTCCGGCAATCTCACCAAACTCCGCAAAAGCCTTCCGCGCAGCCTCAACATTCCCCTCTCGTTTACCGTCAGCGATCTCACAGATATCCTTAGGCTCAAGATTATGCCCATAATCCCCAGAAGCCTCAGCATATACCCGCTTGATAGCACGCACTGCCACACCTTCCTCAACGATTATCCCCTTCTTAAGCTTATGGGGAAGACAGAACGTCTCCACGCAAGAATTATCCCCACGGTTTAGCTGACCATTCACGACAATACCCACACCAAAACCGGTCCCGAAAGTATAACCCAACAGATTTTTGAAATGCTTATTGCTCCCCGCATCCTTAAGACGACGGTTCACCTCAGGCAAAGCCCCGCAAAGAGCCTCCCCGTAAGCAAAAAGATCCCCATCATTATTGATAAACACCGGAATCCCAAACTCATGCTCAAGCATCGGACCAAGAGCTACCCCATCACGGAACGACGGGAAATTAGGAAGATACCCCCCGATAATCCCATGAGCATAATCCGCCGGTCCCGGGAAAGCAAAACTGATAGCCACAGGCTTCTCATCCAGCCCGGACATCACCTCCCTGAAACCACGCACCATAGTATCCAGACAAAGGTCCAGATCCTGAGCATTAGAAGGATAAGTGATCGTCTCCCCCACAAACTCACACCCCCTCATAGCTCCAAACACAAGGTTAGTACCCCCCGCATCCAGCGTCACCACCACTCTATCATCATGCCTATACATACCATCAATAATTTCGTTCATAAAATCAGTCCACAAAGATACAAATTTTTCTTGAAACTCTAATTAACTTTATATCTAAATCATTACCCTACTCAATAATATATGATTGCTTTATCTCGTTTAGATATTCCTTCCATGCGTCAAACGAATTGATATCCGCTCTATCCCAAGCAAAACCCCATTGATAGTTAAGCGTGTCAGTGGAATTTATTGTGCTGCATGCAAGGATATGGCCTTCTGCTATATATATTGAGTCGACTAAATTATCAAAAATAAGCCCAAGCATCGCTTTTCCGTTATCCGGACCTTGCGTTGGATCAGAGTAGGCAACTATTCCTTTTTCCAGGTCAGTATATGGAGTGGTTTCATCTCTCAAAGGAAAACCAGCTACAATCTTTCGTGGAGAAGAGAGACCATCATACCATACTTTTGTCTTGTTTAGATGAGAATTAGATTCAAGAGTAATCAGACGATGTTCCACTACATTGTGATCTTCCCCTATTTGACGAGGAGCGAAATCCAAACGGACAGTAAAACGCAAAGGACCGTTTTCAAGGATCTCAGCCTTTTCATAACACCAGGGATAACATATAGTATCACTATCAACCAATGCTGCCACACCAGCTCCAAGTGTCGGACCGACAGCATAGCAGTCCATACCCAGTCCATGATCAATATGATAAGAGAAAGTCTTTATATAATCTTCAGCAAGTTCAGGATTGATGGCTCTCAAAGAATCTACCTTTCTCCAAGTTTCAGGATCAGTCTCAGGTGCATAAAGCTGAGGGACTATGAGATCTTTTGTGGGATGCTTGAAGAATATGTCATAACCATACGCCTTCTCTCCTTTAGCTTGTGTACCCGGCCCGTAGATTCGGAATCCCACCAATTCGTTTTCCCAAGATACGTCATCAGCTCTCTCAGCATAAATACGCCCTGACACAACAGTTTCAGTAGGGTAATCATGACCGCAAGATGCGATCATACTTATCGAAATTCCTCCCGTGAGAAATCCAAAAACTATACAATATAAATTATGTACGCCGAGACTCATCACGAGCTTCGGCGAACATTTAAACCTAATTTTAAATTCGTTTAACCTAATTTTCATAAACATCATCTTGTATTAATCGCTTTCATAATGAAGCTACTTCACTTCATTTTATTTTCACTTATATATTCGATTCTCAATCTTAAAATACTCATCCAAATAATTAATTTTTCATGCAACATACAAGAAAGACGACTCTCACGCTGGGAAAAGTCGTCTGCATCATTCAATGTCTGTAAGGAACATCAGTGGCTATTGCCTCAAATCTTCCTTTATTTATACGCCCAGTTACATTTTGTTTGGTCCTTGAAGAATGAAACAGTTTTCCATCCTGCTTCAATGTACCNCCATGAATAATNGTAACTTCNGATGATTTNGTNGGATCNGAACCTTCATNGTAAGNCAAAGCAAACATATATGCATCCGTTATCCATCCATTGGCTTCAATCCATGAATTAAGATGCATGAGACTGCCGTCGGCAAGTTGATTTATGTAAAGCTCCGTGACCTTTCCATCAAATACACTTCGCACTCCTATCCAATCCTTACCTTCAATACGAGTCATCTTCGGAAGTTCTTTTTGCTCAGGATTATCTTTGAGTATAATTGCATTGACACCCTTCACTCTGTCCGTCACTTTAGGAAGATGAAAAGAATAATATTGTTCCGTTCCATCAAGACTCTCTGTAGGGGCATCTATCACTTCCCACCACAGCATATTAGGATAGTCATGCACATAATTGCTTGGAGCAAGAGGTTCAGGATAAAGAGGACGCAATACCACAGATGATTTCCCTGAAGTTATCTCAAGATCTCCTCCCTTTTTCTTTACNTCACCGCCGGGATGCNANAGCCATTCGAACTGTCCCGGTTCATGCGACACGAGATCGTCTANNATATAGANCACATTGTCTATCCAAAGATAATGACGATAATTACGNGAAAGCCAGCGCNACATTGGNCCGGTGCCGTTTNCCNNCACATATTTCACATTTCCTCCGTCAAGCAACGAACTTACGTTTCCCGGCAGAGGTGAACCATGATATTGTTGGGCACGAGGTTGTCCCTCTCCGTTGAACTTCACGACATTATGCGCATCGCTCTGAAAAAAATAGTTGCGATATTCCGGTTTTCCGTATGAGCAATTGCCCGCATCCTTTATAATATCTACTCCTTTATGGAATAGTATCAGGGAATTAGCATCGGCATGTGCATGATTCCATGTCATGCCACTCTTCACGGCAAGCATAGTGGCATTCTTCTCCCATGAATCCCGCATCGTTGCCCATCCAAAATCCTTCCAAAGATGGGAAGTAGGCAGATTAGGGACCGAAGGAGCTTTTGTGACATCGGGCACATAAAGCAATCCCATAGGATAATTAAGGGGAAATCCCTCCCTGTGCTGGTTTGGTTCCAACTGAGTTATATACCATAGAGTGACCGGATCTTTGGTCCCCATAGCATAAGCCAAAGCCATCGAACTCTCTCCAGTGACGTTCTTGTGGCTGTCGCCAAAGTTGATGCTGTAGAGCATTCCGTCTCTCGGATACGCTACATGAGAGAAGAATGCTGGCAAAAGCTCCATCTGCTTTATTTCAGGCAGTTTCGCACCAGGATGGCTATTAAGCCATGCCATACGGAGCAGCAAAGCCTCTGTAATGCCAAATGAAGCATAATTGATGCTTTCATACATTCCACCGTCTCGGTCAAATGTTCGCGGTTTACCCTGTATCTCATCGCCCTCAAAAGCGAACCATTCCGGAAGAGAATCCACAGCTTTCTTGGCTGCCACCGCTGCTTCTGGCACCTCATTGGAGATGGCGAGTGCAAGCAACCCGCCCATCCCGACGCATGATGTCCACCAATTGTGTCCCATCGAGTTCAGAGAGTGTATCCGGGTGTCGTCCAATAGCCAGTCACCGAGCAAAGGCTCTCCGGCAAGCCTCCAGACTCCCTGTGCTATTTCATTACGCTCCTTAGGAGTAAGAATATTATACACCGCATCATAAGCCACCGCTATCTGAAACGATTTATGTGCCATCTGCAACTCACTCCTCCAGGCAGGATTGCGCAACATCATTTCCGAATCAGCCCAACTCGGAATTATCGCAATGTCAAGAAGCATAGTGCGAAGTTTCTCTCCATACCGCTTGTCGCCAGTCATTTGGTAAGCAAGAGCCAAATACTCCATTTTCCTGATATCATTCTTCTCAAGAAGTTCATTAGCTTGCGAAAGAATACTATGCCACGCTTCATCCCGCGTCTTATCGGTCGATATAGATTTTTTCGCATTCTCCACTCTTTCAGGGGTGAACAGAAGCGACGGATGGGATATGGATTTAGCCCATAATGGCAGAGTCGTTGCCAATAACACCAGTGCGGTCAAAAGTTGTCTCATATCAATATAACGATTATCATTCAAATATCGGATATAATTATATTTCGGACAAAACACGATAATTACTTAACACTACTTCCAAATCATTTGAAATTTCATTGATCTAAATGGGACACTCGGCGAGCGCCCCAAATTAGTTATCGTTTTTAAGGCAATTAAGGTGGAGATTGAGTTCCTGCACTGCAGATTTATATTCATCATCACCATCAGCTTCAATACAGACTGTCACCCCGGTCCACTGTCTACGTGGATCTTTCCCAAAATAATCTCTGTCTACCATAAATGTATATTCTCCGGTCTGAATGGCAGGACCAGATATCAAGACCACACGAGGCTTAACATCGGCATGATAATCCGAACGATTATTGCGTGATTCATCTACAAACGTTGGCTCAACAATAAAACTTTCCCCATCTATTGCAATAGACATTTTCACGTGTTTGGTGCTGTCATAAGGCACAACCTGCCCATTTACCTTTGCTCCGACATATTGCATCCGTTTCCCTTTCGTCTCTGCATATCGCTTACGAGTAAGATCCACCATCTCCTTATCCTGATACCAAAATTGTTCATAAGGATTGTCCGATTCAGTGCCGTCCTCATTCCATTTAGAGTAATACAATCCTCCTTTGGGTCGAGGATCTGCAAGTGCTTTCTCAATAAATTTGGCTATATAGAGTTGTGTGTCCTCAGACAGGTCAAAATGACCCTTGCCTGCATCGCAAAGGAAGGAAATCCTACTTTCCGGATACATCATCTTAAAAGCTAACGCCGGACGCACTCGAGCATCCCACCATTCGTATTCCCCCTCTATCATTAGCCCTGGGATACTGTCAATATTTCGGGTGCGTCCCCACTCTATGTTGGTGCGACCATAACCCGTAAGATTTGTACGGGGTGCATCTCCATGATAAGAAATAATGCAAAGCGTACGGTCAGGATTCCAAGCCGCAAAATTCCATGGGAAAGTAGCTTGTGCAGAATGCCCGAATGGAATAATAGGGACCTTCTCCAATTCTGAATGTTCGGTTTTTACAACAAGAGTCTTAATAATGCTGTCGAATCGTTCTTGACATCCTGAGGCAACATCCCAGTTCTGCGACCCCGACTGAATGAAGGCCATTGCGACCCCTAAACTATCCATCTTAGAAGTAAACAATGGGCTTCTGAACAGCACTTCCTCCGTCATATTCTGATGGCAATACAACAATGCCTTGACATCACGATGGCCTTTAGGCAAACGCAGTCCCACTCTGTTTCCTTTTTTTCCTTCTAAATAGTCAAAAATTACCGGCTGTCCCAGCGGTTCAGCCCTAATGCATTCAATCGAAATGACTAAAAACACCAATACGTTCAAAAGCAGTCTCATATCGATATTAACGATTATTCTTCAATTAATGGATATACTTAATATTTCGTATAAGATTAACTAATTACTTAACTACATTAAATAGAATCATTTCTTATAATCAAGGGATGGGAAAAAGGCGCGATTCTCAGCGGAAGATTATTAATTTTAGGATTATTAATTCTTATTTGAATACAACATCTTCCACATGCTCCCCTATGAACATTTTGGCAAAATCTGAGGTTTTATACCAACCAGGTTTTCCTGGCATATCATCATATATATGAACACCGTTAATCACTAAATTATCAAATGTAACACCTTTGACTTTTCTATTTTCATCGTATCCTATTATAAGTGAAAGATCTGATTTATCTCCGTTATAATAAATGTTCTTGAAGAGAATATTCTCAACCAGCAAACCGGGAGCCGAACAATATTTCAAATTCCATGGTATCCTAATATCTATAAGGCGACCCTTCCTGAAATTTTCCACTCTAATGTCTTCAAAAGTGATATTCTTAATAATATTATTATCTCCGGCAAGAATAGCGAAACAACCTTGATAATCCACCTGATTCTCATGCATATCAATCACATCAATATTACGATAGGTGATATCAGTAATAGTATCTGCAGGAGCATCCACACCCAATTCTGTAGCACTTCCGTGCAGTCCAATCATAAAAGGATGAGCCACATCAGCCCATAAAACGGCATCTTCCGTAAGTATGTTCTTACATCCTCCATTAAATCCTTTACGTGTAGCATATATAGTGGTGCAATCATCAGAAGTGCGGGCAAATATATGATTATATGTGACATTTTTTGAAGCAAAGACATTAAAACCATCTCCCCATCCGTAGTAACTCATTACCTTAACATTTTCAATTTTCACATTATCCGAGCCTCCCACTGCACATTGTGTAGTAAAAATACCTTTCACTTCAACATTTCTACTGTTGCTAACCAATACACCCATACTTCTTTCAGGATATATCATACCTCTTCCTACCACCTTCACTCCATCAGCTTTATCTATAATGACAACTCCGTCTATCACAGATCCGCCAGCTACATACAATGTTTCTCCACTATGTAGTGCAATCGTATCAATTTTATGATATCCAGGTCCATAATAATGATAATTTCTACTTTTTACAAGTTTTTTTAGTTGCTTTGGATTTGGAATATTATCCTGCATCGGATTTGCAAACAATTGAAGATTATTGAAAATATCGCCGTTGACTTCTACGGAAAGATTCCGAGGTCTATCAAGAGAAAAAGTAAAGGAATTTCCGCTTATTGTTACAGGAATAGAATACGAGATTGGTCTCACTCGAGCTTCATTCACTGGCAATTTTTTTGATGTAACACGAATTTCGACACTTCCGTCAAAATCAAAATACGCCATTGAAGTTGTCCTCACGTTGTGTTTACCACCTATGGTCTCATCTACTTTAACCGCATAAACATCTACAGGTATCCACTTCTCAGTTCCTTCTTGGCGAACTTCAACAGCAAATGCATCATTAAGCTTTCCCTCATCCGGGGCAGGATAGGTCACAACTTCACCAAAAGTCACCATATTTCCTCCAGATATAAGGAATTCTAGAATAAGAATACACAATACTAATCGACTTTGTGAAAAGCTGCCTTGAAACATGTTTTTTAACAATTTTATCATTTCTCTATAATTATTTCTTAAAATCCTATACTAAAATAACGATTTTTCGATATACTATTAATAATATTCGTAATATTTTCTCTTAATTAATCCATCTTAATATACTGATTAAATGGAACAATAGTAAATGAAAACTCATAATCTTTATAGGGTAATCGATAAGGTTCTTCTGCAATTGAACTCCAACTGTCTACCGTTGTCATACCCATCTGAGCATAATCGATCAACAAATTTGTCAAATCTTCTTCTTTTAAGTCAGATGAATGTCTACATTTTTTCTCATTGCCATCATCCAAGGTTTCAATTGCATAATGTAACGCAGACGCTGAGAATGGGGTGTCCGACACAAAACGTAGTCCTTTTCCAGTAGAATTATACACATTCCACCAGCGGATATCTGTTTTGGTACCATTCTCTTGCGGACGGACATATGGATGGAACTGTTCGCTAACACTTTGATGATAAATTCCCAAATCCGTATTACTATTTCTATTCGAATAGTTTTCATACGGACCTCTACCATAATACGCAACATTATCATAAGACTTTGACATCGTCATTTGCATTCCAAATCTGAAAAGCATCGGAGCTGACTTAGTGGAATCCGCAATCATACGCTGAGTGACTGTCATACTTCCATCTGTATTCATATCATATTTTAGTGTCAGTTTTGCGTGTACAGAAGGCATATCATATGATGCATTGACGCATATGTTTCCATAAATAGTATCCACCTTAAGACTTTTCAATACAAGTTTCGGATTTTTCCACTTATTCAGACGCTGATGCAATTTGGCACCATAATCATTATCAGTCGGAGCTCTCCAAAAATTAGGCTTCAGTACAGTGCCATTCTTCATCATTTGCTCGCCCTTATATTCAAGAATGTCAAGAAAGCCGTCAGATTTTCTAAACCTATAAACTACATCGTTATTGTTAATTAAAATATGTGTACTATTCATGTCATTGACTGCTATTGAATGGCTATCAGTTATATATTCCTTATTCTGATTGCAATAAGTGGACATTTTTTGCGAAAGTTGTAACTGCTGCTTAGCTACTTCATAATCAGGAGGGAGCATTCCTTCACGGGTCTTCAATAAATAACTTATATTCAGCAACCACTCTTCTCCATCATCAATCTTACGGATAGGTAAGTGTATGAATCCTGACTCCTGCGGAGCCACACTTAAGTTTTCTACGACTCCGGTCATTTGAGATATTCCATTCCTCAAAAGTTCCCATTTCATTCGATATGCCGACAAGTCTCTAAAAAAATGCTCGTTGTTGATGCAGATTCCAATCGAACTATCGGTATTAGATAGAGTAGTCCATATATTCTGATAGTAGTACTTCACTTCATAAGCCTGTGGATTAGGAGTTTTTTGGGGATTAAAAAGACCATTTACACAGTAATTAGCATCCCCTGTGGGCAGATAACTGAAATCTCCATCATAGCCATACACCAAGCTACCGTCTCTTCGTGTCATTAACACAGACTGATCAACCATATCCCATATGAATCCACCCTGGAACTTAGGATACTTTCTTATCAATTCCCAATATGTTTTAAAATCTCCTAAAGAGTTGCCCATAGAGTGTGCATATTCACACATAATAAAGGGTTTATTATAGTTCTTATTTTCACAATAATTGATACATCTATCGAATGGAGGATACATCGGACAATAAATATCACTTGTGGAACCCATCTCATAAGCTTGCTCAAAATGGACAATCCTACTTGGATCCTCTTTTTTTATCCAATCATAACATACTTGAAAATTTTCTCCATTTCCACATTCATTACCAAGAGACCACATAATTATTGCTGGGTGATTAAAATTTCTTTTCACATTGCGCATATTTCTCTCAAGATGAGCCTTACGATAAGAGGGCTCATGTGCTAACGACTTTTCCTTAAAGCCCATACCATGAGACTCTATGTTGGTTTCTGCTACCATATACACACCATACTTATCACATAAATCATACCAATATGAATCATTAGGATAATGACTCGTGCGGACAGCATTTATATTGAATTTCTTCATCAACTGTATATCTTGCTCCATTTGTTGTTTCGATACCACATAGCCATTTTCACTATCAAGCTCATGCCGGTTAATGCCCTTTATAAGTATAGGCTTGCCATTTATCAATAGTTGTGATCCATATATCTCTACTGTTCGGAAACCAACCTTTATCGGAATCACTTCAATAACTTCGTCAGATGAGTTATATGCGGTAGCTAATAAAGTATATAATGTTGGTGTCTCTGCACTCCATTTCTCCGGAGTGTCAACGTTAATCTCAACTGATTGATTACCCTGTCCTTTTATTGATGATGTTCCTACCAATTTATCATGCGCATCTTTCAATTCAATATTTATATGATGGCAGCCTTTGTTTTTAAGATTAATTTTTAAGACACCATCCTCATAATTATTCTTAAGACCAGCCACAACCCTTATATCGTCTATTCTATTCGGATTACGAGAATACAGATAAGAATCCCTGCTTATCCCATGAAATCTCAAATAATCTTGATCTTCAAGATAACTACCATCACACCATCTGAATATCTGAAAAGCAATGAGATTCTCGTTGCCATATCTGACAAAAGGAGTTATATTAAATTCAGCTTCAAGTTTATTGTCTTCACTATAGCCAACGAATTTACCATTTATCCAAACGTAAACATTTGAAGATGCAGGACCTAAATGAATTATTACATCTTTACCTTTCCAATTTTCCGGCACTTTAATACTTCTTCGATAGGAACCTACGTGATTATTCTTTACCGGGACTACTGGAGGATTTTTCAGGTGATCACCGTAAGTATCTTTCCATTCGTATCCTACACCTGCATATACAGGAGTACCATATCCTTGTGTTTCCCACATACCAGGGACTTCGATTTCACTCCAACTTTTATCATTATAATTTTCTTTCCAAAATGAGTCGGGACGCCCATCAGCATCATTTGTCCAATGAAATTTCCATAAACCGTTCAGATTTATATAGGCATCTGAGGCTGACATCTCTCCCTCTAAAGCTTCACTTTCCGATCCATAAGCGAAAAAGCTTGTATGCATGTCCTCTCTATTAAGTTGATTCACTTCAGGATCTTGCCATTCTGTGAATTTCTGCGATTGGATCATTCCCGGAATCAGAGCAATTATCAATATAAAAATCTTAGATTTCATATTTATTTTGGTTTATATTAATTATTTAGTCGCACAACTTTCAATTGTCACAAGCATAAGTTGAGTTAGTTATTGTATGGTCTGACGTATTCTCGTGGATTTTTCATCCAATATTGTTCTAATTGGTCAGCTTCTTCTTTTGTCAATCTTACTACTGCACCGTGTTTAGGAGCTGTAAAATTAGTCGTCTTCATCACTCCTTCATTGAAATGACCAAGATTAGTTATCGATTGGAAATCTGAAGTTTCAACGAAGCCAAAATTGTGAGGCGTTATGCTGTATACGTCATACATAAGAACCCATTTATCTTCACCGATCCTTTTCCATATATGAGGAGCCTCACAAGCTTTAGGTTCAAAATCATACCACTTATGTGTAAAATTCCATGGGCCAGTTGGGGTTGGAGCAGTAGCTTTCATTATACCCGGACCTCCATCTACATGCGCCACATAAAAAAGATGATACAATCCATCCGGACCTTGTGTGATGTCTCCATCAATAGCCGATGATTTTTTATCAGGATACTCAAACAGAAGTTCCGGCATTGTTTCTATACGATCATAATCATCATTGACATAGACATAATAGAGTTTATTTGGCTCATTTCCATACCGCATTGTGTAATAAATCATAAGTTTATCAGCAACAGGGTCATAAATAGTAGCAGGTGCCCATGCACATCCAATTTCCTGAAGTCCTTTTGAAAGCTCATCAAAGCATATATTACAGCGCTTCCAATTAATAAGATCATATGACTTCATCAAGACGAGACCTCTATTATTACCCCAGCCATAATCCTTACGGTCGCGTTCCCACTCTTTATCG
>WFLX010060940.1_pt1 | contig 11654 bp, 7 predicted proteins | sample 4967041 | NCBI WGS metagenome assembly WFLX01 (sample SAMN12857096, study PRJNA449069) | gut metagenome | isolation source: stool from male and female vole | host: Microtus ochrogaster | place: USA:Florida | collected 2017 | reverse complement strand
CGTGTATCAGACAAAGATGAATGGTATACCAGCGGTTATTCTTGGCACATGGCTCANTACCTGAACCCGATTGCTGAAGACCACTTCCGTGAAACAAGTAACGAGGCTGGTTATAGTGATTCACCCATTTATCAGAACCCCTACTGGTCGACAACTCACGATACAGGTGCTCTCGAATAACCATAAGTCGTAATTATGATCTTCCGCCGGAAGCTTTCCGGCTTCCGGCGGAATCAACCAATAACCTAAAACATATTTTTTAACCTTTAACATTAGTAATGACGATGAAGAATCTCTTACTTCTTGCAGCCTTCGCTGCCGCTTCCCTGACAGTCAACGCTCAGGACGATGTTGTCAACATGGTTGTCAACGGTAATTTCGAAAACCCCAACTACGTGCAGGCTGTCCCCAGCGAGTACACCTGGGAACCGGTGAACGAATGGGAGAACCTCTCAGTTCTTCCCGGATGGGAACTCACCACTGGTGGTCCGTGGAATGGTGTAATCAGCCTTCTCACAGGTGATGACAATGCCGGCGACGCTGACATCCGTCCCGAAGATGACTACAATACCGTTCTCTTCCGTGGCTATATCGAAAATGGCTGGACCAAACTGAGCATCAAACAGGTTGTTAAGAACCTTGTTCCTGGCCGTGAATATACTCTCGATTTCGTTCTCGCTGAGAACCAGCCTGATGGTTCTTGGGGTCCTCAGGCTCCCGATTACGGTGTAATCATAGCTGAGCCTGATGTCGACAAAGACGGCAATAACATTGCTGGTCGTCAGATTTTGGAGGAGAAGAACATGGCCGATATCGATCTCAACTATTTCTCTTATAAGTTTACAGCACCAGCAGCCGGTTCTGTATATCTTGAGTTCTATCTCGGCAACTACTACTATGATGGCAACCGAAAAGAATTCCTCTGGATGGAGCTCGACCTCGTGCGCATCTACTCTGAGGAGGGTGATGAGGAAGCTCCCGATTCAAGCGTGGCTATGATCGAAGACGCTAACGCTCCCGTTGAGTACTACAACCTCCAGGGTGTTCGCGTGAACAATGCCGAAAATGGCATCTTCATCCGCAAGCAGGGCAACAAGACCTCTAAGGTAATTCTCTAATCTATCCTGATATCCCAAGAATCCGCCCTTCCCTGCCCAAGTCTCCCTTGAGCCCGGGAGGGCGGCTTTTCTTAAAATTTCATTAATACTTTTGAAACTCATGAAGGTGAACTTATTCAAACTTACTCTCGCGGCTTCTCTCCTCTTGCCGGCTTCTGCATTCATGTCGGCCGAGGGAGTCACCAGTCCCGAAGCCGGTAAATACTACCGCATTCGCCACGCGAGCGGCCTCTATCTCAGCGACGCACGTTTCAGCAGCCAGATCCGTGAAAAGGCTGAGGATAACTCCCAGATCGTGGAGTTCGTACCCGTAGAGGGTCAGGAGAATGTCTACAATATCCGTCGCATGAGCTCAGGTATGTTCTGCGGCTCTGACAATAAATGGACCTCTACCCCTATCTCACGCAGCATTCCTCTCTCTCAATACCGTGTGGCCGTGGCTGAGGCCGACCCATCTTTCGTAGTGCTCCAGAATGTGGGCATGAACTCTCCCAAAAACTGTATGGGCACCGACAATACTACCGACGGCTCTGCAGTATATACCGACAAAACAGGCTCCGACACTTCAAAGCATCTTTGGGTGATCGAGGAGGCTGAACTTTATCCTTCTGATGTAGAGACTCCCGAAGATAAATATCCCGAGTATCAGCTCGCTGAAGATGATCCNCGCGCCAACGCCTANGAGGGCTATAAGCTCGTCTTCGCTCAGGAATTCAGCGAGAATGGCGCTCCCGACCATGAAATNTGGAACTTNGAAGAGGGCTTCAAACGCAACCAGGAAGACCAGTATTATAATGGCGACAAGAACTGTTATATCCAGGATGGCGTGCTCGTAATTGAAGGTAAATATGTACTTGATGAACAAATCAAGAATCCCAAATACGATAAATTCAATAAATCCTGGCCTTCAAGTATCGGTAAGTATCTCACCTGGACTTCCGGCTCCATGCAGACCAAAGGCAGCTGGGATAGCGGCTACACCTGGAACTACGGCATCTACGAGGTGCGCGCGAAAGTACCGCAGTATGTAGGCAGCTGGCCCGCCATCTGGTCGACCGGCATGCAGTATGAATGGCCTTATGGTGGCGAGATCGACATCATGGAGTATTATGGCCACTGCATCCACGCCAACGTTTGCTGGGGCAACGGCGGCCGTTGGGCCGGCCATTGGAACAGCGCGACTGTCCACGACAATGTGCTTGGCGAAGGCTGGGGCGACGAATTCCACACCTGGCGAATGGTTTGGGATTACGACCATATGGAACTCTGGTGTGACGATATTCTCGTAAACAATATCAACCTCGACACCACCTACAACGACATTCCGGCCGACAATTACGACCACGGCAACGGCTGCAACCCCTTCCGCGACGTTCGCCACATGCTCTGGCTCAACCTCGCTCTCGGCGGCATCAACGGCGGCTCGCTCGCCAACACTCCCCGTCCGCTCTACTATCTGATCGACTACGCCCGCGTATATCAGAAGATCGGCACCGACGGCAAAGCCACTTACAGCGTCGACGACGTTATCTCCGAGCCTACTTTCTCTCTGCGCGACGGCGAGACTGGCATCGAGAATCTCACAGTAGCTGAGGATGTAGAGGGCCCCTGCTGCGTCTACAATCTTCAGGGGATGCCCGTGGCCACTACCATCGACGAAGTGAAAGATACGAAGGGTATCTATCTCGTGGTAGAGAATGGCAAAGCCCGCAAGGTGGCTTTCTGACTGAATGAATCAAGTGAAATAATCGCGTCAAATCATATGTAAGTTTCTACTGAGTAGAAATAAAGTTTCGCATACATAAATTTTCGCATAATCAGTAAGTTTCGCATAATTATATTAGATAAGGTAAGAAGTATCGTTTTTAGCGAGCCTCGCCGACGGGAGGTCGGTGGGGCTCTTTTCTTTTAACCTACCAACCAAACCCCAACTGCAATCATGTATAACACCATCAAAAGATATATCTCCGCCCTCGCCCTCCCTCTCGCGGGCTGCTTCGCCGCCTCCGCTCAGGTGACACTTGAGGCCCCGGGCGACTTTCACATTTTTCCAGGCACGCTCTGCTCGGAAGTCGACCTCTCGCAGGTGAAGGTGATGGGGCGCGAGTTCGACCCCTCCCTCGACCGTCTCTCGATCTATGGCAACGGAGCCATCGTGATAGCCGAAGGATGGAAAGACCCGCTCACCATCTACTCCNAGCCAGGCTGCCAGGGCGACGAGATGATTCTCGACCGCGACCGTTTCTATCGCGGCGTGCTGCAGGGCGAGAAATCGTATCTGCCGGAGGAGGAATTGGGTGAGTTTGACAATAACGTCCGCTCNTTCCGCCTCAAGAAGGGCTTCTCCTGCACATTGGCCAACGCTCCGGACGGCACCGGTTTTTCGCGCGTATTCATTGCCGACACCGAAGATCTTGTAGTAGATGAAATGCCCGAAGGGCTGGAGTTCGTGTCGTTTATTCGCGTATGCCGCTTCGATGCCGTAGGTAAGCGCGGCATGTCGGGTGGCGAACCGACGGCCATCACCCGCTCAAGCTGGTTTTACGANTGGGGAGCNGGAGCTGAAAGCACACTCGATTACGAATATATACCNATGCGCCACAACCGCTGGTGGGACAGCTGGGAGAATATCGGTTCGCGNCGNGANACNTCGNCNCTNCTNGGGCTCAACGAGCCTGACCATGCCGACCAATCNGANCTCTCGCCGGAAANCGCNATCGAAATGTGGCCCGAGATGCTCAAATCGGGTCTACGTCTCGGTTCGCCGGCTCCCGACTGCATCAACAAGCAATGGCTCAAAGACTTTCTGCGTCTGGCCGACGAACTCAACTATCGCGTCGATTTCGTGGCAACTCACATGTATTGGGACAATCAGAACCCCTACAACCTTGCGCGCACCATCTCCGACCTCTGCCAGAACACTTATGGCGGACGCCCGATGTGGATCACGGAATGGAACAACGGCGCCAACTGGACCCACGAATGGTGGCCAAATCCGAAAGGACCGAAGCGCGACGCCGACTTCAATATCATCTATAATGAGGAGGGGCATACGATCGAGGTGGCCCGACCGCACACGCAGGCCAACTCGCAGAAGCAATGCGAATGGCTGGAGCAAGCCCTCGACGCTTTCGACAACTGTCCCTGGCTCGAACGCCACGCCTTCTACAACTGGGTGGAGGATGCACGCGCGCTCGAACTCGACGGCAAACTGACACCGGCCGGCCAGCTCTTCGCGGCGTTCGATTCGCGCCCCGCCTTCAACCGCGAGACGGAATACATACACCGCTGGCGCATCATGCCCCCGAAGATGACGGCCATCAAATGGAACAAGAAGCGCACCCGACTCGATTTCATCGACCCTAACGGGGAGACGGCCGAATGTTANGTGGTGGAACGCAGCGTCGACAATGGCGAATGGGTAGAGATAGCCCGCATACGTCCCGGCGAGGATTACAAGACCGACCAGGCCACCTATTTCCTCGACAAGGAATATCGCGCGGGCAACAACGCCTATCGCATGAAAGCTATCTCCTACAAGGGCACGGAGTCGGCCTGGGGAAAGGTGATGGCGATAGATATNGCCGAGTCGGGCGTAGCCGAAACGGAGGCCTCCGCCGGAATGAAGGCGTATAAGGAGAACGGGATGCTGGTGATTGAATCGGAGGAGGCAGGGCGTTATCCGCTCTACGCCACCGATGGGCGCATCGTGATGTGGCTCGATTGCATCGCAGGGCGTTCGGAGCATCCGCTGCCCTCACCCGGTATCTACATCCTTGATCGAACCCTGATACGATTATAAAAAAATGCCCCGCGGCGCGGGGCATTTTTTATTTTTAATAATGGAAGGAGGAGCCGCCGAGGAATTCGCGGAGGAGGGAGGTGGTGGGAATCTGCTCCACCGGCACAGCCTCGAAATAACTGAGCAGCCTCAGCAGACGATACGCCTGGGCATACTCCACCATATCTTTGGGCACATCGCGCAGCAACGGCTCGGCATACGGCTTCATGACGCCGATCTCGAAGATGAGCGACGAATTGAACGTGGCGTCGGCATTCTCGCTGAAGGGGAAGATCCATTTCTCCTCACCCCGGCGCACGCTGGGCCAGCGACGTATGGTGTCGAGAGCGGAGGTGTGGCGATANTTATGNTCGCGCACGATGCGGCGCAGCAGTCGGTTGTCGCTCGTAGAGATCCAGTTGTGATTGTCGATCTTGAGAGTGGTGAGGGCCGAGGCATACATCTTGAAGATATTGTCGGGAGCTATGCCGGCCGTGAGTTCCGGATTCAAACCGTGGATACCCTCGATAAGGAGAATCTCATTCTTCTCAAGCTTGAGCGGACGCTCGCGCTCTATGCGGCGGCCGAATTCAAACGAATATGTCGGGAGGTTGATCTCCTCGCCGCGCAGCAGGCGCGAGAGGTCGGAATTGAGTCGCTCAAGGTCGAGCGCATACAGGCTCTCGTAGTCGTAATCGCCCGATTCATCACGCGGCGTGGCGTCGCGGTCTACGAAATAATCGTCGAGCGAGATCAGTTTCGGCACGATCAGATTGGTCATGAGCTGNATGGCGAGNCGCTTGGCGGTGGTGGTCTTGCCTGAAGAAGATGGTCCGGCGAGCATCACGATGCCCGCTCCCCCCTCCTTGCGGCGCCGCGCTATCTCGTCGCTTATGCGCCCGAGCAGCTTGTCGTGCATAGCTTCGGCCACATTGATGAGCTCGGCTGTACGGTTGTTTTTNACGGCCATGTTGAGATCGCCCACATTCTTCACCTGGATCACGCGGTTGAAGAGGAGCTGATCGGTAAANGCCTTATACATCTTCTCCTGCGGGGGCTTCTCGCGGAGCATCCGCTCGGTCTCCTCGCGCGACGATGAGAAGAGCAGGAAGCCCTCCTTATAAGGAAGGATATCGAAATTGCGAATGAAGCCGGTGCTCGGGGCAAGCGGGCCGTAATAGGAGTCGGCCAGATCGCCGAGGCGATAGTAGGTGGTGTAGAGTTCGTGGAGGCTTTCGAGAAGAGTGACTTTCTCTTCGAGCCCCTGGCGACGGAAAATCTCGATCACGTCGCTCGTGAGATGCTGCTTGCGACGGAAAGGTATGTCGGAATCGGAGAGGCGGCGCAGGGTGGCCATGAGATTCTCGGCCATAGCGTCGTCGAGTGGCATCGGGGCCCCTTGGCTGAAGATGCGGCAGTAATGGCCCGACGACATTGAATGCTCTATCGAGAGCTTGGCGTCGGGGAAAAGTTCTGTGACGGCCTTATAGAGCATCATGCAGAGCGAGCGCACGTAGACGCGGTGCCCCTCCGGATGGGATGCGGGGAAAAATTCCACCTGCTTTGGAGAGTAGAGGGGGAAGCAAAGATCTTCGGTCTTATTATTAACGAGGGCGCATATAGGCGTGAAAGGGAGCTCGCGAGCGAGACGCGGGATAATGTCGATCACCTTCTCTCCGCCAAGCACGGAGACGTAGGAGCCGGTGTTTTTGCAAAAGATTTTCATTGGTGGTCAGATTAGAATTCTAAAGAAACAACGCAATTTTGGGGTCGAAAATTAGAAAAAGCGCAAGAAAAAAGGGTAAAAAAGGGAGAAAATGGGGATATAGCGAAAAAAAAAGCGAAAATAATGGGAAAAATTTTGGATATATTGTGAATAAGCACTAACTTTGCAGTCGCAAAATGCCCCATACGAGGATGCAGTTGCATATAGTGNCCCATTCGTCTANCGGTTAGGACGAGAGATTTTNATTCTCTAAAGAGCAGTTCGACTCTNCNATGGGCTACCAATATTAATAACAGAACGACAAAGATTGAATTTGTAAGATGGCAAATCATAAATCATCATTAAAAAGAATTCGTCAGGCGGAGAAAAGAAGACTTGAAAACCGTTATTGGGCGAAAACTGCGCGCAACGCTGTGCGTCGCGTGCGCAAGATGACAGACAAAGCCGAGGCTACCGAGGCTTACAACAAAGTCAACGCGCTTCTTCAGCGTCTTGGCCGCAAGAACATCATCTCCAAGAACAAGGCCGCTAACCTTTGCAGCGGTCTGTGCAAGCACATCGACAAGCTCGCTTAAAAAAGATATTTTTTCCTTCGGCATGCGGAGAGCATCCCTTCTGTTTCAGTAAATCCACTCTGTAGCCGGCGTTAAGGAATGTGTCGGTCCATTCGTCTATCGGTTAGGACGAGAGATTTTCATTCTCTAAAGAGCAGTTCGACTCTGCTATGGACTACCTCCCTAAATCCATCCTATCCCCAGAGGCCGGTGCCTGCCGTTTGGCAGCCCCGGCCTCACCCTTTTTTTCACCATCTCAACACTTTACCTATCATGAAAACAGCCGTTAAAGCTAATGAAGTGTTCGACGCCTCTGTAGCTCAATATCACGTCAACGACAATATCGATCTCCCCTGCCCAAACCCCTACCCCGCAGGCTCGCTCGAAGCTATCCTTTTCGATAAGAATTGGGTAGACGCCGTGCAATGGCATCTCGAAGACATTATCCGCGACCCGGCTATCGACCCCGTGGAGGCCCTCGAGCTAAAACGCAGAATCGACCGCTCAAACCAGGTGAGAACCGATATGGTGGAAGAACTCGACTCCTGGTTTCGCGACCGTTTCGCCGACGTCACTCCCGACCCCGACGCAACGTTTAATACGGAGTCGCCCGCATGGGCCCTCGACCGCCTCTCTATCCTGGCCCTCAAAATCTGGCATATGCGCGAGCAGACTCTCCGCGATGATGCCTCACCCGAGCATCTGCAGAAATGCCAGGCCAAGCTCGATATCCTTCTCCAACAGCGCGACGACCTCACAACGGCCATCGATCAGCTGCTCGATGAGATTGCCGCCGGAAGAAAGTATATGAAGGTGTACAGGCAGATGAAGATGTACAACGATCCGGCCACTAATCCGGTGCTGTATGGCAAGAAAGACTGACCCTAAAAATATTCTCATAACCCGCTTCTCCGCCCTCGGAGATGTGGCGATGACTATCCCCGTGATCTACGGCGCTTGCGCCGAGAACCCGGGGAAACGCTTCTTTCTCCTCACCCGTAAGCTGCCGGCAAAGATGTTTCTCGCCGCCCCTCCGAATCTCACAGTCGTAGGTGTCGACCTCGACCAATACAAGGGGGCCCTCGGAATGAAGCGTCTCCTCGGCGAGATGGTGGAGAAATACGGCATCGACACGGTAGTGGATCTCCACGATGTGCTCCGCACGAAGCTGATCCGCACTTTCGCTCGCCTGCGCGGCTTGCCGACCACTAAGGTAGACAAGGGGCGNCGCGCACGCAAAGCCCTGACCCGAAGCAATTCGAAAGCATTGATTCCGCTCACACCCATGCCCGAGCGCTACCGCGAGGCTTTCGANAGCCTTCACATCGACGTGGCCGACAGCTTCCGCTCTCTTTTCCCGGGAGGGAAGGGCGACAAGGAGATGTTTCGCCCCATAGAGCCCCGACGCAAGGGGGAGACGTGGATTGCCGTGGCCCCGTTTGCGGCCCATCTCGGCAAGATCTACCCTATCAATCTGATGATGAAGGTGGTAGACCATTACGCCGACCTCCCCGACCATCGCATTTTCATATTCGGAGCCGGCAAGAAGGAGAGCGCGGCTATCGACGGCCTGGCCAACGGACGCCAAAATGTGGTGAACATGGCCACAGCCAATATAGGCCTCCCCGGCGAACTGGCCCTCATGAGCCATTGCGACGTGATGCTCGCCATGGACTCTGCCAATATGCACCTTGCCTCGCTCACGGGGCTGCCCACGGTGTCGATCTGGGGAGCCACCCACCCCTACACCGGCTTCTACGGCTTCCGCCAGAATCCGGCCGATGCCGTGCAGCTCGACATGGTGTGTCGCCCATGCTCCGTGTTCGGCGACAAGCCCTGCCCCCAACATGACTATCATTGCCTCAACGGCATCTCTCCGCAGCTCGTGATCTCGAAGATCGACGCCTGTCTGAGCCGGAGGCGTGATAAAAAATCTGACAAAGCTTGATAACAATAAGATGATCAAACCTCTATCAATAATTCCGGGGTTCCTGGCCCGCAGGCTTTTCGCCGTGGCCCTCGTGGCGGCCTCTCTCTCAGCCGAAGCCACAACCCCCGACCGTGCCTCGCGTCTGAGCCCGCTGGCCGCAGGCTATCTGGAGCGTGCCGAAATCATGCTCAAAGAGGGCAACTACGCCGGTGTGGTCGACCAGCTCAAGCACCTCGACACCCAGGGGGTGAAGCTCCCCGCCGACGAACAGGCCGATTGCGCCTATCTGCTCGCCCTCGCTCTCTATCAGCGTGGCGACGCCGACTGCGTGGAGCTGCTCCGGGAATATGCAGAGACCTATCCNGCCTCGCCGCAGGCCCTGCCGGCACGCCTGGCCGCCGCCGACTATTTCTTCTTCTCCCATCAATTCAGCAACGCCTTGGCCGCNTATGAGGATATCGACTACAGCCGCATCAACCCGGCCGACCGCCCTCTCTACGACTATCGCAAGGCCCTCTCGATGCTGCGCACGGGCCATTACGATGAGGCCCGCGCCATCTTCGAGCGTCTGCAGGGGGAGAAGGAATTCAATCTCGCAGCCGANTATTATCTGGCCTATTGCGACTATGTGGAGGGNAATTTCGACAAGGCCTACCAGGCTTTCTCGGAGATTGCCAAGCGCACCGCCTCCCGCCCCACGGAGGGGATATATCCTGAATTTTACCTCNCACAGATAGAATATCGCCAGGGGCAATACAAGGAGGTGACGGGCCACGGGAAAGCCNTGCTCANCGGCGATGTGCCTGCCGANCTGGAGCCGGAGACGGTGAGAGTGGTGGGCCTGAGCTATTTCAAGCTCGGCGATTACGCCCAGGCCACGAAATATCTGCGCCGATATATGCGCTANGAGCAGATCGAGCCGGCGGCCGACGCCGTATATGCCCTCGGTGTGATAGAATATTCNGAAGGCGACTACGACCAGGCTTCCGACCGCTTCTCGTCGCTCACCGACCTCGACAACGACTTGGCTCAGAGCGCCTATCTTTACCTCGGCCAGATAGCCATAAAGGAAAACGACAGCAATGCGGCCGCCGTATCTTTCGAGAAGGCCTCGAAGATGAAATTCGACCCCGAAGTGTCGGAAGCGGCTCTCTTTAATTATATCGCCGCCCGCACACATGGCGGCAACATACCTTTCAGTTCGTCGATTCCGCTGCTTACGGGGTTTCTGAAAGACTATCCTCGCTCGAAGTATGCCCCTCAGGTGGAGGAATATCTCGCCACGGCTTATTTCAACGAGAAAGATTACGCCCGCGCTCTGGAGAGCATCAACCATATTCCGCAGCCCTCGGCCAAGACACTCGAAGCCAAGCAGAAGATTCTCTATGAGCTTGGCATGGAGGCTATGACCAACAATCGCCCTCAGGCAGCCCGCGAGTATCTCTCGGAGGGTGTGCGCATCGGCGGCGACCCTTCGCTGCGCGCACAGTCGTATCTCTGGCTCGGCGACGCCTGCTACGCCCTGGGAGAGTATTCCGAGGCCGAGAAGGCCTACCAGGCATATCTCAAGGCCGACCGACGCGGCGAAAACCGCACCCTGGCCCAATACAACCTGGCCTACACGCTGCTTATGCAGGGTAAATACACGCAGGCCGTNNCNGCTTTCGCCAACTCNCTGAAGGCCGACCCCAAGCTGCCGCAGCGAATGTATGACGACGCTCTGATACGCATGGCCGACGCCCAATACTACGCCGGCGATTATCGCCTGGCCCTGAAGAATTACACCACGGCTATCGAGGCCGGGGCCAACGATGCCGACTATGCCACCTTCCGCCGCGCCGTGATGTATGGCTTGGCCGGCGATATCAAGACGAAGCTCTCCGAGCTCTCGGCCCTGCCCACACGCTTCCCCAACTCCAAATGGCTCCCCAACGCCNTGCTGGAGAAGGGACAGACCTACNCCGGGCTCGGCGAGACAGCCAACGCTGTGGCCGCTTTCGAGCAGCTNCGCGGCTCCTACCGCCAGAGCGCGGAGGCCCGCAAGGGTATGCTCAGCCTCGCCATGGCTTATATGAAGGAACAGAACTTCCCCAAAGGGGAGGAAACGTATAAAGAGATCATAGCCAAGTGGCCTTCGAGCGAAGAGGCCCGCTTGGCCAACGACGACCTGCGCCGCCATTACTCATCTACGGGTGGCTTGCAGGAATATGCCGCGTTCTTGCGCAGTGTGCCCGAGGCTCCGCAGATCGACGCCTCCGAGATGGAGACCCTCGCTTTCGAGGGGGCCGAGACGGTGTATTCGGAGAAGGTGACTAATGTGGCTCTCTTGGAGAAGTATGTGGCCGATTATCCCAATGGCCGTTACCTCTCCCAGGCTCTCCTGGAGATAGCCACAGGCAAGGATGAGGCGGGCGATGCCGACGGCGCGCTCGATGCCATCGACGCCCTTATAGCGCGTCGCGAAGATTCTCCCGAGATTCCGGAGGCTCTCCTGCTGAAGGCCACTCTGCTCGAAGAGAAGGGCCCGGCTTCGCGAAAGGAGGCC